>ERZ1026874.83-NODE-83-length-61790-cov-22.605248_pt1 | contig 61790 bp, 51 predicted proteins | sample MGYA00380167_ERZ1026874 | MGnify/ENA primary metagenome ERZ1026874 (study PRJEB33269, sample SAMEA4719803) | human gut metagenome | biome: human-associated habitat; feature: organic feature; material: feces | place: Cameroon | collected 2013-10 ...
CTCAACTTTTTTATAAAACTGGCGTATAATTCGCCAATTTTATGTAAGTTTGCAGTACTTAAACAAATGATTATAAATAACTATAAAATAGCATGTTATAAAAATTGGTTAAAGTAAAACTTTAAGTAAAAACAAGTACTATGGCAGCAATAAAGAAAACAAGAAACAGTGAGGAACTTAGGTGGCAGGCTGAGAGTGATGCCCAGACAATGGCTACTTATCAGGAGATAATGGGAGATAAGGCAAGGATGAATAGAGCTATTAAGGTAGCAAGGTCTCAGGCAGCAGACCTTACAAAGAGAGCTAATGCTTTGCAGAATGTGGCAAAGACAAAATCATCATCTAAAAGAAAGTAGCTTATGTGTGGACAAGAATGTAAGACTGTACAGAAAATACAGATGGACTATATACAAGCATCTTCACTAAGAGAGCTTTTGAATAAAGTCAATAGTCATAACAATGAATATCCTGAAAGTGCAATACTGAAGGAAGACATAGTTGAAATCCTCAAGGAGGAAGAAACATTCATTATGCTCTATTATAGATAATGTAGTATATATAATAATGTGTAATCATCTAATCAGATACAAGTATGGCAAAGCAAGAGAATATAAATGAGATGGAGCTTGACACAGTGGACTTCTGTTCAAAGTGCTATTCCTTAAAAATAAAGTATGAGGATTCCATTGGTATGGATTGCTGTGAGGACTGTGGCTGTACTGATTTCAAGACAGCATCCTTTGATGAATGGGAAAAGCTGTATAAAGAAAGGTATGGTCATAAATATGTTGAAGAGGTTGGAGACATTAGGAAGTCACCTATATTTCAGATGTCAAATGATAAACTGAAGACAAAAGTTTCCAATGACCCTTCATGGAGAGAGATATGCAGAGCTATGTATCCTGCATTTCCAAACTGGCTCAGTAAGGCAGACTCTGTTATACTATTGTTTGCAAAGTTGTATCAAGAGAACAGATTGGATGACTTAAGAATGGAGCTGATAAACAGAAGTAATAACAAACATTAAGGGGGAGAATAATATGGAAGAGCAGAAGAAACTTACATACGAGCAACTTAATGATGCCTGTAATCAGTTATGGCAACAGAACAAGCAGCTTGTAAAGAGAAATAAAGAATTAGAACAGTTTGTTATGAACAAGAGACTTGACTATCTCTTTAAAGTGCTTGAATGCAGTAAGGAGTTTTCAAGTGATTTTATTGGAAACTGTGCAAGTGAGATTGAGGAAGCAATGACTGTTCCCCAAGACATGGAATATAACAACAAGGAGGAGAGACATGAATAATACTGTTAATAAGCAAGGTCTACCAAAGCCAAACAATATAGTGACTATCTCTACCTCTCCAGGTATTGAGTTCTTCAAGTGGTGGTGTATATTCCTTAGACCATTCATAAATCTCACCAATAGGGAGATAGATGTTATAGCCAGTTTCTTAAAGCAAAGATGGGAGTTGTCAAAAAGTATAAGCGACCCTACTATCCTTGACAGTATGGTTATGAGTGAGACAATCAAAGGCAAGGTGATAGAGGAGTGTCAAATGACACAGCAGCACTTTTATGTGGTGATGAGTAACTTGAGAAAGAATAACATAATAGTACACAACACTCTTAATCCAAGACTTGTACCAAACATAAGGAAGGACGATAATGGATGTTTCCAGTTACTTATACTGTTTAAGGAAAACAAGAAGGCTGTATGAACTATGATGAGATTGTAATTGAAGTGTCAAATAAATTAGGACTCAGCAAGGAACTTGTCAACAAGACATATAGAGCCTATTGGAAATCTGTTAAGGAACACATATCCTCTCTTCCTCTGAAGAGAGATTTGTCAGATGAGGAATTTATGAAGTTACAACCAAATGTGAATGTACCTTCCCTTGGTAAGTTATGTGTTACCCTTGACAGATATAAAGCAATTAAGAAATCATATAAAAACAACATAAAATTAAAGGAGGAACGAGATGTTACATGTAACAAAGATTAAACCACTATTTGACCACTTGCTTATCACAGCAGACAAGTTTGAAAAGGATATGGTACATAATGGTGTTATTATAGCAGGAAAGGGAGACTTGAAACTATGGCAGACAGTAGTAGCAGTTGGCTCAGTTGTAAGGGACATCAAGGTGGGAGACAAAGTGATGATTAACCCCAATGACTTTGCAGTGAAGAAGTATAACAAGAACTCTGTGCAGAATGACTTAGATAACAATCCAGTGTTGACATATAACTTCCCATTTGAGACTGTAGATGATGAGAAGGGAGAACCAAAGGATTATCTTTATATCTCAGACAGAAATGTAAAATATGTGTTTGAAGGTACAGAGAAAGAGGAGTCACTAATATTGCCAGGAAAAAAGAAATTGATATTGTAAGAGTAGAAGTTGTGATAGCTCAAGTCTTGATAGGCTTGAGCTTTTTTGATAAAAGGAAGTATGGAGAATATAAAGTTTAACAAGTGTCAGACACCTTTGGAGGATTTACACTTGGAGAAATATCCAAAGGAGGTACAAGAGCAGTGTGGGACTTCCTGAATAATGTACCATTCATAAAGTGGATGGTGTCTGAGGACAGACCATTGGTTTCAGAGTTGCCAAGAGATAAGGAAGGTAGGGCAATAATAGATATAACACGTCCACCTATACTTGAAGGAAGTGATTACTTCAGACCATCAGCATTGGCATATAAGAAGAACAAAGGAAGATACACAACTCTTAGACCTAATGCTAATCCAAATAGTGACTTTGGAAAATGGTTGTATGAGGAAAGAAGAAGAGGATGGAATGGTTATTGTAATCCTGACACTGGCATGTGGGTTACAGGAGATTATTACTGGATGCTTAACTTCTGCCCAATGCACCTTGTAGAGAAGAATAGCAGTGGAGTAGCAATGAGAACAGTAGCCCATCCAAGATTTTGGGATGGTCAATTCCTTATGTCACACTATCTAAACCAAGGCAGGAGACATGGACATCATGCTTCTGCATTGGCTTCACGTGGAAGGGGAAAAACCTCATTTGGTGCTGGACTACTCTCAAGAAGATGTATAATAGGAGAGTCTGAGGAAAACCAGAGAGAAGTGCAGTGTATGGTGACAGCAGTAGATAGGACAAAGCTGATGGATACAAACATGATACTAAAGGTATTTAAGGATAATCTTGACCATTGTGCAAAGTACACACAGTTTGCTTCACACAGACTGAAATCCTCAGACCAAGAGATGGAATGGAAGATGGGATATAAGAAAGCAGGAAGTGAAGTTGAGTATGGTAGCAAGAATTCAGTGTCAGGAATTATTTCAGGAGTAAATCAGGATAAATTGAATGGTTCACGTGGAGTGTTGTATCTTATTGAAGAGGCAGGTATCTTTAAGAATCTCCTTAGCATGTATAATATGATTAGACCTTCAGTAGAGCAGGGTAATGATGTATTTGGAGAGATATTCTGTTATGGAACAGCAGGTGATGACCAGTCAGACTTTACAGCTTTTGCAGAAATGTTCTATTCTCCAGTAGGTTATAACATGGAAGCACTTGATAATGTGTTTGATAAGGAAGGGCAAGGTAGAAAGCAGTGCTGTTTCTTTTATGCAGCTTATATGAACTATGCAGATGACTGTATAGATAAAGATGGAAACTCAGATATTACAAAAGCACTGTTGCTTATATTGCATGACAGGTATAAGACAAAGTATGGTTCTACAGATGTGAATACCATTACTAAGCGTATATCACAGTATCCTATAGTTCCACAAGAAGCAATGATAAGAAGTCATGGTAATGTGTTTCCAGTAACAGAACTTAATGAAAGACTTAATCAGATTGACAATAATCCAGATGAATATGCAGACACTTATGTAGGAGAACTTGTACAGGATAACAAGACAGGAGAAGTGAAGTTTAATCCTACTGCTGATATTCCAATAAGGGATTTTCCTACTAAAGATAATAAGGTGAGTGGAGCTATTGAGATATTTGAGATGCCAAAGAAAGGTAGTGATGGTAAGGTGCCATTTGGCAGATATATAGCTTCGGCAGACCCCTATGATTCTGACGTCTCAAATACTATGTCATTAGGTTCTATCTTTGTAATGGACTTATGGACAGACATGATAGTAGCAGAGTATACAGGAAGACCTCCATTTGCAGAGGACTTTTATGAGATATGTAGAAAGATATGTTTATTTTATAACTGTAGATGTATGTATGAACAGAATATTATGGGAATGTTCTCATACTTCAGTTCACATAATTCATCACATCTATTGGCAGAGACACCAGAATATCTTGTGCAGAGAAATATGATAGGAGGTATAGGATATGGTAATAAGGCAGTAGGAATTAGAGCTACCACACCTATTATAAATGGAGCATTCAAGATGATACAGACATGGTTGAGGAAACCAATAGTCATTATAGAGATAGATGCAGAAGGTAATAAAACAGAGGCGACAATACCAAATCTCTATAGGATAAAGAATAGAGCATTACTAAAAGAACTTGTGTTATGGAATCCACAAGGAAACTTTGACCGAGTGATGAGCCTTGTGCAGTTGATGCTGTATAGAGAAGAGAAACTTGTGCTTGGTCATGGTGACTTGAGGAGTTCAGAGACAGTCAGCAATGGAATGGAGAATGATGATTATTGGGAGAAGAACTATCCAGGAAAGAAGAAAGGAATGCTATGGTAAAGTCATGAAAAGAAGGGAGTGGTGTCAAAAACATCACTCCTTTTTTGTTCATCACTATATAAGAGGATTTTTTATGAAGGCTTAGGGAAAAAATAAGGGATAATATTAAGCATTGATGTTTTTGTACTTTTGTGGAAAAGAAGAATTGTAGAACTAAAGAGAAGAAAAGTATGGAAGCATTGAGTTTTGACAATATCTTGGGTGAGAATGAGATTGATACTCTATTCACAGACCCAGAAGATAATGAGGTTTTAGACGAACCTACAAATACAGAAGAAGAGAATAATGACAATCCTCTTAATTCTGATAAAGAAAAGAATGAGAAAGAAACTACTGAGGATGTTGACCCTGAGACCATGTTTGAAGAAGAGACACCAGAGAGCGTAGGTAGTGGTAAGGATAAAGAAGGTAAGGAAGATACTGTCACTGACGAGGAATCAGATGGCACTTCTCCAAATGACAACTTCTACTCTTCCATTGCCAACGCCTTGGCTGTGGATGGTATCTTCCCTAACCTTGATGATGAGACAGTGAAGAAAGCTGTAGATGCAGAGTCTTTCAGTGATTTAATTGAAGCAGAAATCAATGCCAGGTTTGATGAGAAACAGCAGAGGATTTCAAAGGCTCTTGAGAATGGGGTAGAGCCAACTGACATTAGGAAGTATGAGAGTACCCTTGACTACATTAACAAGATTACTGATGCAGCCATTGCTGAGGAGAGTGAGAAGGGAGAGCAGTTAAGGTATAACCTAATCTATCAGGACTTCCTTAATAAAGGTATGTCAGCAGATAAGGCAAAGAAGTACACAGACAGAACCATTAATGCAGGAACAGATGTTGAAGATGCTAAGGAAGCCTTGCTAAGTAACAAGGAATACTTTAGTAAAGAGTACAACAGACTGCTTCAAGAGGCACAGCAACAGGCAGATGAGGAAAAGGCAAATAGAGCAAAGCAGGCTAAGCTATTGGAGACATCACTTCTGAAAGACAAGAACTTGTTTGGTGATATGGAAATTAGCAATGACATTAGGAAGAAAGCCTTTGAAACAATATCCAAACCAGTGTATAGAGACCCAGAGACAGGAGATTACTTGACAGCTCTTCAGAAGTATGAGCTTGAGCATAAAGCAGACCTTCTTAAATACACAGGTCTCATCTTTGCAATGACCAATGGCTTTAAGGACTTTGATTCCTTTGCCAAAGGTAAGGTTAAGAAAGAAATGAAAAAAGGTCTTAGAGATTTAGAGAAAACCCTGAACAACACATCAAGGTCAAAGGATGGTAACCTAAGAATGATAACCAATCAGAGGGAAGATCCAGACTCCTTTATCAGTAAGGGGATGAAGCTTGATTTGTAAGACCATGAAAAACAGATTTATAAATGCTTAATGTAAATAAAAAATGGCCGGAAAATTAGGTAAATTCCAGAAGCAGACATTTAGCCATTGGAAGGGTACAACTAAGTCGAATCACCTTGGTGGTATCTTTCAGATGCAGCCACAGAAGGCAACATCATTGATGGTACAGCTGCTTGCTTGGTATAAAGGTAAGACCCTTGACACATTCTTGTCACAATTCCCAACAAAGACTTTTGACAGTGATGAGGAGTACACATGGGATATTTGTGGTAGTTCATCAAGGAATATTCCATTGGTAGAGGCAAGAGATGCAGATGGTGTAGATGTATCAGCAACTTCACGTAAGGGAGCAAATGTTGGTGTGAATGGTGAGCCATTCTACTTGGTGTTTGCAGAAGATTGGTTTGCTGACCAGGAACAAATTGTAGGTGAGCGTAATGAGGTTTATCCTATTAGGGTGCTTGCAGATGGTAGGAATGAAGGTACAAACACGGTTTATAAGTGTGAGCTTTTAGGAGGTATCACTACAGGTATTCCAGTAGAGGAGCTACTTGCAGGAAAGAGATTCTCTGTTGACTTTGCTCCAGTAGAAAAGGATTTCAGTAGAAAAGCTGGAGATGTGCGTTTTTCAAGTCCTATAGCAATGAGGAATGAGTTTACAACCTTCCGTATTCATCACAAAGTACCAGGTTCAATGCTTGGAAAGAAGGTAGCCTTTGGTATTCCTGTAACAAAGGAAACAAATGGTCGCTATGTGAAGGATACTGTAAACATGTGGATGCACAATGTACAGTGGGAGCTTGAACAGCAGTGGAGTGAGTATAAGAATAATGCACTTGCTTTTAGTCGTTCAAATAGGAATTTGAATGGTGAGTACCTTAACATTGGTAAGAGTGGTGAGGTAATTCGTATGGGTGCAGGTCTTTATGAGCAGATGGAGGTAAGCAACACATTGCCTTATAACACATTCTCACTGAAGCTTATTGAGGATGCTCTCTACGAGTTGTCAGCAGCAAAGCTTGGTATGGAAGAGCGTACCTTTGTAATTAAGACAGGTGAGCGAGGAGCTATTCAGTTCCATAAAGCTGTACTTGATACAGTAAGTGGTTGGACTGCATTCCAGATAAATGCTGATCAGCTTAGTATGGTAAGGAAGGTGCAGTCACCATTGCATGAGAATGCTTTGTCAGCAGGCTTCCAGTTTGTAGAGTTCCAAGCACCAAATGGTGTAAAGGTGAAGATAGATGTTGATCCTTATTATGATAATCCAGTTCGTAATAAGATTATGCACCCCAATGGAGGTCCAGCATTCTCTTATAGATATGACATCTTCGACATTGGTAATATGGACCAGCCAAACATCTTCAAGTGTGCTGTAAAGGGTATGGAAGGTGACTTGACATCTTATGAGTGGGGATTGAGGAATCCATTTACAGGTCAGATGGGTAATCCAAATGCTTCACATGATGAGGATTCTGCAACCATCCACAAGATGACAACACTTGGTGTATGTGTGCTTGATCCAACAAGGACAATGAGTTTGATACCAGCTATTTTGGTAGCCTAAGATATAGAAAGAGACAGTGAGGGAGTAAGACTCCCTCCTGTACTCTGACTAAAATAAAACAAAAACAGAAAAACAAAATAAAAGGAGAAGTTGAAATGGGAAGAGTTAAGAAGGAAGAAAATCCAAATACAGAGACAATTATGCAGGATGTAGAATTGGATGTTACACCACAGGAGGAAGTAAAGGTAGAAATTCCGTTGCCTAAGACAGAGACAAAGCCAAGTTATATGGAGAAGAAAGAGCAGAGCTATAGTAATGAATCAGTAAACTGCTTGAGGAATGAGCGCATTATAGTAAGGTTTGTTCCAAGTCCTACAGCAATGGTGCAGCGGAAGGGACATATTTTGTATGGAGGTATGGCAGAGAATGCAACAAGAAGTTTTGTAGTGCCAAGACTCAATAAGACAGGTATGTTTAAGAATGTTCTTACAGATAGTGAGAAATCCTTCTTGGAGAAGGCAATGGGATTGGAAATCAATGCTCTCAGTATCTATAAGAAAGAAAACAACTTCTGGGATGACAGTAATCCAAATGGTATAGGCAGAGTGACACTGCATAAGCAGGATAACTATCTTGACCTAAGTATTCCAGAGCAGTACATACAGTATAAGATTCTGCTTGCCAACAAGGATTATATTGCAGCGTCAATGGAGGAACTTGAGGAAAGACCAAAGGCAACATATCAGTTTGTAATTATCTCTGAGGGTGCAGAGGCACAGAAGAACCTCAGTAGGATGGACATTACAATGGAATGCTATACAGAATATGGTGCTGTGAAGAGAGACAAAGATACCCTCAAGACCATTATAGAGCAGCTTGAGAAACGTCCTATTAGTCCGAATGTGAAGATAGACTACTTGCAGAATAAGATTAATGATTATATTCAGGCAGACCCACGCAAGTTCTATACAGTGATTACAGACGAGTATCTTCCTGCAAAGGTTCTTATCAAGAAAGCAGTAGAGGCAGGACTTGTAGGAACAAAGAACAACACATACTATTTGCGCAAGGATGGTTCTCCATTGTGTGAGATGAATGAAGAAAGTACACTGAATAATGCAGCCAAGTATATCAGCTCTATCAAGCATCAGGAGTTAAAGTATCTCTTGGAGGCACAGTTAAAAGAAGAGTAAGTTTTCGTTTTTTATATATGGAGTTTAGGTAAGGAAACATAATTCCTTACCACTCCTTTTAAAACAATAAAGATATGACAGTAGAAGAGATGGATAATATGTTTGATGTGTTGTATAATAATATAACCTCAAACCAAGCCCCAGGACTCAATGCTTATGAGAAGAGTGTCTTTCTTACTAAAGCACAGGGTGAGATTCTGAAGAACTACTTTAATCCTAAGAGCAAAGGCAATAATACACAAGATGGCTTTGATGGTAGTGCTAAGAGGCAAATAGATTTCTCCATGCTCACTACTGTAGCTACTACAAATTCAGAATCTTATACTTATATCCTTGTACCAAGTAAGACAGATAAAGATGGCAAGCCAGTATATTCAAGGACAGAGCTTGCTCTTTCTGTTCCTAAGTCCACTTACAGTTATATAGAAGCTTATGATTCTAATGGAAATGTATTGAAGGACACTAATGGTAATACACTTTATACAAAGAATGAGGGAACTGATGTTTCAGGCTTTGATACTCCTTTGTTTGATACAAGACCAAATACCAAGAGCATAACCTTGCCTTCAAGGCTTATGTTTGCCATCAATGAAATGGTAGAAGTATCAAGGAATAATAAGACTGTACTCTTGCAGGTAGTACCAATTAAATTTGATGAGTATTCAAGATTGATGTGCAAACCTTACAAGAGACCATTGAAGTATCAGGCATGGAGACTTACTAATAATGATGTAGTCAATAAGGCAGATATTATAGTAGGTCCTTCAGATACTCTTACAAAGTATATCATTAGATATATAAGGAGACCAAATCCTATCATTGTATCAAATCTCGATGGTCTTTCAATTGAAGGTAAAGAAGATAAGTTGGAATGTGAGTTAGACCCAATTCTTCATGAGGAGATACTTCAGAGAGCTGTAGAGCTTGCAAAGATAGCTTGGACAAACACAGGTCAGGATAATCTGCAAGCAGTAATGCAAGCTGGTCAAAGGAGTGAATAACCATAAACAATAATGATATGACAATAGAAGAGTTTTCAAACAGCTTTGACACACTGCTTAATAGTTATGCTCTTACTTCCAACTTTGGTGAAGAGACATCTAAGCAGACAATAACTCTTGATGAGTATGAGAAGTCAGTGTTTTTGACAAAGGCACAAGAGGAAATTGTTCTTAGCTTGTATAATGGTAAGAATCCTTATGGAGAAGCCTTTGAGGGAACAGAAGAACTAAGAAGGTATTTATCAAATTTGATAACAGAGAAATATCTTAAACCAATAACAAACACCTCTGGTACACCTCTTGGTCTTGAGAGTAAGTCAAAATTCTTCACTCTTCCAGAAGACTTATGGTTCATAACATTAGAGTCAGTGGTTGTTGACAATGGAAAGTGTAAGGCAGAGACTGTAATGAAAGTCTATCCAGTCAAGCAGGATGAGTATCAAGTCATTAGAGACAATCCTTTCAGAGGTGCAAATGACAGGAGAGCATTGAGACTTGACTTGTCAGAAGGTAATGTGGAGATAATCTGTAAGTACATGATAGCTGTATATTATATAAGGTATATCAAAAAGGTTCCTCCTATCATTCTTGAAGACTTGCCTAATGACTTAACTATTGAAGGAAAGAGGGAAGCAAGAGATTGTATACTGCATAAGGCTCTTCATCAGAAGATTTTAGAAAGAGCAGTACAGATAGCTCTTCAGAGTAAGGGATACAGTTTTGATAAAGGAAATAGAGATAATTAAAGCCTATCAACTATGATAGGACATGTTTAATTTAATACTTAATAAAAATGAGTGTATTTAGTACAAACCAGGTAAGGCACCTGTATGTAGCAACAAAGTCAGTAGCAGCAGATGCTACATTGGCAAACAAGGGAGAGTTCAAGGTGAAGACCTGTGGTGACATTGAGAAGGAGGTTTACTTTGAGGTACTTGGTCCAGATACAGTATTGAAGAGTGACAGGATTCCAGTGAAGAACATCAACTATGTCAAAGTTATCAAGGCAGCAGCTATGGCAACACCTATGAAGAAGGTGAAGGTAGTCTTGGACTCAACAGTTAACAGTGGTAATCCTATTGCAGGTCAGGATTATATCCTTCGCATTAATCTTCGTCAGTTCTATGGAATGAGTGACCAGGACCAGTACTTCAAGGATGCAGCAGTACATGCAGTGAAAGGTATGACAGCAACAGCCTTCTATCAGGCAATGGCAAAGTCACTTAACCTAAGTTTCTCACGTGAGGTAGGAGCAAATGCAACAAGTAATCCATATCTTAAGTTTACAGCAAGTGCAGCTGGTCTTGTAATTGAGGAGCTTCCTCAGTCATGGCATCTTGGTACAGAGGCACAGGAAAGGGTATACTTTGATGTAGTACCAACTACAGTGTATGATGGAGTAGATGACTTGGTATGGGGAACTGTAACAACAGAAGCTTCAACCACATTGGTTGGCAATGGTAAGAAGATGGCAGACCTTGAGTACTTCCTTCTTGGTGAGCGTGGAGACCAGTACAGGAAGATTGGTTGGCCTAATGACATTGAGACAGTAGGTATGGTAGACCCAAGTAAGGACTATGATGTGATTGAGATTCACTATGCCTTTACAGATACAGGTGTCAACAGCTATAGGACAGAGAAGGACATCACAATTGCAGTGCCATCAGAAGGTGGAGAGACCTTTGTTGAGATTAACAAGATTATCACTGCATTCAATACTGCTACTGGTCTTACAATTAGTCCACTTGTAAAGGAAAATGTTGTAAGTGCCAAAAACATATAATGTAGTAGTCTTTGTTTCATAAACTATATGATGGAGGGATTGGGGAATGTATCCCTGATTCCTCTTTTTTATTTTACTTAAAGAAAGGAAGATATGATAATTTTCGATCAGCTAAGAGTCTCAGATGATGGAAAGAGACTGTATATCAATGCACATGTGAATAAGGCAGATTACTTTGACAACATATACATAGATTCAGTAGTAATAATGACAGCAGATAAAGTGTCAGAGACAGCACCAGGAACTCCAACCTCAGACTATGTGTATATAAAGAAGGCAGAAGACAATGCCAAGGAGTTGAACCTTGTATTGGAAGCCTCAGATTTGTCAAGGTCATGGGAGACAGATCCAAAAGCAATAGCCTTCGGTAGAGCAGACATGAGTAACACATTATTCTTTGTATACATAAGATGTAAGGGAACACCAGGAGCTTGCACACCATGCAGGCTTGATGAAGAGACAACTCTTGGAGTAGTGTTTGATGAGACTATCCTTTATCAAAGAGTTATGGACTATACCAAGGAATTGATAGAAGACTGTAATGTACCAACAGAGTTTGCAGACTTTATTCTTTTGTGGAATGCCTTTAAGGCAGCTATAGAGACAGAGCATTATGTTGCAGCCATCAAGTTCTATAACAAATTGTTTGGTGTTGTAAATAGTGGTTGCAGCAATAATATAATAAAAAGTTGTGGATGCAATGGATGAAATATTGTTTGAAGCATTATCAAAGTATTATCATGCCTTGGAGTTAAGAGGATACATGTCTAAGAGTCACAGCATAAAACTGTTGGTGCTGAGTTTCTATAGAGACTTTGTGTTTCATGACTACAGAGGTATGTTGAGTGAGAAAGAGTATTGTTTTATAGAGAAAGCTTTAGACTGTATCTATGGAACAAGTTGTTTAATACCTTATCCAGATTATTTGAAAATGGGAAAACTGCATTTAGGAGAAGTGACAGAGATTGCTCAGAGGATGAAGACTCTTGAGGATACAAATGTCGTGAAGATAATACATGGAGCTGAGGCAGACACTCAGTCAGATGTTATGATTGTAATGGATGAAAAATAATTGTGTAAAAGTTTCAAGGCTGATAAACATTCTATAAGAGAGTAATAATAGCCTTGGAACTTTTATGCTTAAAATATGAATAGATATGTTAGTGAAAGAAATTGTATATATGGTACTGGACTTGGCAAAAGCAAATACTTCTGATGACTCATTCTTCAATGAAGACCATGTACTGTTTCTACTAAAGAAGTATAGAAGCTTTCTGATAAAGAAGGAGCAGGAGAAGTTAAAGACAACTACTGACATAGCATCAGAGTTTGAGTATCAGCAGATATGTCTTAACTTGGAGAAAGTGCCAGCAATGGATGGAAGTCCATGTACAGGAGGATATTATTTAAGAACAGTAGAGAAGATACCAAAGCTGCTTGAAGGCAATATGCCAAGAGTATATCCTATGGACTTCTATCAAGGTATAAACATTACTTATGTGCCAAGAGACAAGATGAGATATATTGGTACAAACAAGTTCTTGAGAAACATAATATATGTATCATTAGGAACAGACTTACATCTATATCTTAAAAGTGTAAATTCCCAATTCTTGTATCTTACAAAGCTTAGAATGAGTGCTATATTTGAGGACTTTGATGAGATAGAGAAGTACAAATGTGAAGGAGATACTACAGTATGTAATGTAATGGAGAGGGAGTTTCCTATAAGAGAATACTTAGTTCCAACTCTAATAGAGCTTGTTGTTAAGGAACTTGTAGGAAGTCAGTATAAACCTGTAGACCAGAATAACAATGCAAGTGATGACTTGTCAAAGGTAGCAACAAAACAGAGTTAGATATGGATTACAAGGAGTTTAAAACCAAACTTATAAAGGCAGAAGTTCCAAGAAAAGCAAAGGTAAGAAACTCATGGGGAGTATATGATAGCTATAAGCATATTAGGAAGAATGGTTGGTATGATATAGGCAGACCCTTGAAAGAGCATGAGTTCTACAGCATCATCAGAGAAATGAATAACTTGCTGGCTAAGGAAATAGTCAAGGGAAATACTGTAGTGTTTCCATACAATATGGGGAAACTTGAATTAAGAAAGTTCAAGCCAGAGGTGAAGATTGTAGATGGAAAGCTGAGGGTAGGTTATCCTATAAACTGGGAAGAAACAATGAAACTTTGGTTCAATGATGAAGAAGCAAGGACAAATAAGATTCTTTTGAGACATGAGCCAGAGTACATATATCATATAAAGTATAATAAATTTGGTGCCTTATATGAGAATCAATGCTTCTATGAGTTTGAAGTAAACAGATTTATAAAGCAAGCATTAGCAAAGAGTATTAATGATGGTAAAACAGAGACATTATGGTGACAGAAATACAGTATACAAACATAAGAAGAGTGCTTGAAGACTTAGTTGAGCACCCATTGCTGAGAAACTTGACTCTTGAGCAAGTGGTAAGACATACTCTTAGATTCATATCCCTACATGGTTATCCAAAACTATATCAAGACAAGATAACAGAAGTAGAGATAAAGGATTATAGAGGACTACTGCCATGTGACCTTATATCAATAATACAGGTAAAAGACCTTGGTACTGATGTCTGTTTAAGAGCAATGACAGATACCTTTGCTCAAGGATTGAGGTCAAAACCAAGAGAAGTAAATGTACATAAGGACTTGCTGAATAATATTCAGAATGAGTATATACCACCAAGGAATGAACATGTGGAAGAACTGTCATTCAAAACACAAGGTAGAGTGATATTCACATCTTTTCCATCAGGAAAGGTAGAAGTAGCATATAAGGCAATACCAGTGGATGAAGATGGATTTCCATTGCTGATAGACAATGAGACATATCTTAATGCACTGGAGGCATATATTAAGGTAAAGGTGTTTACTGTAAGGTTTGATACAGGTAGTATGGCAGCAGGAATACTAAGTAATGCACAGACAGAATATGCTTGGGCAGCTCATCTATTGCAGAGTGAGATGACAACACCATCAGTATCAGAGATGGAAAGTATCACAAGATACATCAATACTATGATAAAGCCAGTGACACACTTTGACAATGGATTCAAGAACTTAGGAGATAGAGAATACAGAAGGAGGTACTAATATGACTAAGAAATATATCAATTGGAAAACAAAAGGCATGAACAGAGATATGTCAGTCTCTGCCTTTAATCCAGAATTTGCTTTTGAGAATCATAACCTAAGACTTGCCACTAATGAGGGTAATACAATGATGTCCTGGGTTAATGAGAGAGGACCAAAAGAATTAGTACTTCATATAGATACCAAGCCTTGGGCTACAGAAGAATCAGATGATAAATATACTGACAGTATTGTAGGTACACCTATAGGAACAGCTGTGCTTAATCATAAGTTAGTTATATTTACAGTAGGAGAGAGTAATGGCTACATTTATGTCTTTAAGGAATCAGATAATCCTATTTGGAATTTAACAGGAAAGCTTCTGTATAAAGGCAATCTTGGTTTTAGTACAGACTATCCTATAGAGACTTTAGTGTCTTATGAGTCAGAGAATATTCAGAAGGTATATTGGACTGACAATAAAAATCAGCCAAGGGTTATCAATATAGCTTCTTCTATGGACTATAAGACAAAGAAGTATAATGATTCATCTTTTGATTTTGTACAGGAGCTTGCTTTGAAGGAAGAAGTGTATGTTACAAAGTTATATGGTGCAGGAGAATTTCCTCCAGGAGTTATTCAGTATGCTTTTACCTATTATAATAAGTATGGTCAAGAGAGTAACATCTTCTACACAACTCCTTTGCAATATATCTCCTATGTAGATAGAGCAGGAAGTCCAGAAGAAAAGATAGCCAATTGCTTTAAGATTCAGGTCAATAGGGTAGATAAGAACTTTGATTACATTAGGGTTTACTCAATTCTCAGAACTTCAAAGGATGCTACACCTGTAGTTAAAAGAGTGCAGGACTTAGAGATAAAGGAAGATACATTGTATCTAACTTTTGTTGATAATGGTACTATTGGAGAAACTATAGACCCAACAGAGCTATTGTATAAAGGAGGGGATGAGATTAGAGCTAAAACAATAGAGCAAAAAGATGAGACACTCTTCCTTGGAAATATCGCTGTAACAAGACCCTCTATTAATATAAAGAATAGGCTATTGATAGATAACGAAGTTTCTAAAACACATCCAATAGCAAATGATAAGATTGTTGCAATAGCAAAGCAAAGGAATTTTAGGCTGGCTTCTAAGTCACCCTTTATTTATTATAATACTCTTGATACCATTGGTGATAAGGTCTTGGATAATTATCAAGGAGCATCATGCTTTAAGTCAAGAGAGTATTATAGACTTGGAGTACAGTTTCAATATAAGAATGGTAAATGGTCAGAACCTTGTTGGATAGGAGATAAGCAATGTAATGCAGTTCCTTCTGAAAATCCAAAAAATGGGTATCCAATGGTTCCAGAGTTTGAGTATACTATTGGAAACAAGAATGAAACCACAACAGAAAGTATATTCAAGAGTTTGTATAAGCAAGGTTATAGAAAGGTAAGACCAGTATTTGCAGTACCAAGAACTCAGGATAGAACAATCTTATGTCAGGGTATAGGATGTTCTACTATGTATAGAAAGGCAGATCGGAAGAACAATTTATATGCTATTGCTTCTTGGTTGTTTAGAACTAAATCCTACACTGAGTCAATAGGTAATAGTGATTATGATTGGAATATTCCAAACACCTATTCCACTGAAGAAAAAGGGTATACTGGTGGAGGTTATGTTACTCCATCTTCTAAGCTTATGTCTCAATATGACTATCCATTTATACCCGTTTCAGTTGGTACAAATTCCATTGCAGTTTCTCCATATCTGTCAAGTACAGAAGTAATGGGAACATTTAATGATGAAGACTCTTATTATATAGACACTAAGCTGATAACCTTGAACTCTCCAGATATAGAGTTTGATGACTTTATAACTCATACAGACTTCAAAGGGTATAACTTGTGTACTGTAGGATATACCACATTTGAAAAAACTTATGGAGATATAAGCATTCAGACATCAACACCTGCTATAGGTTCTGATGCAGCAGGATTTATTCATAGAAGCATTGTAGCTCCAGGATATGGTGCTCTTATCTCAGGAGTATTCTTCAATGACTATGTGGTAGATGACTATGAAGGTTCAAAGTACGGAGCTTACAATACAAGTAGTCCTCCTATAGATTTTCCTATTTATATGTGGCATAAGAATGGGTCTCTGAATAATGATGTTGCAAGGGATGGTAGAAGTGCTAAACTCTTAAAGAAGAGAATAAGTAATTATAGGCTTGGTTCTACCACTATCTATGCAGGCATTGGTTTGACTCCTGTATTAGGAACTACTAATACAGATATTCAACTGTTTAATGCAGATTATCTCACTGTAGTGAAGGTTAATGGAAAAGTATATCAGGGCAATGTTGATACAATGGTAGTTCCAAGTGAGCCTTCTCCTTACTATTTGATAGGAAATCCTTGGAGAAAGGATGTGGATACAGACTATAAGTCAAGAAGTTACTTTAGACTAACTCTTAAAGACCCAAAAGACACAAGTTCAGAACATGGAATATGGGAATTAAGTAGGGAGAATAATGTTTGGGGTTGGTATAAGAAAAGAAAAGAGGATAATGATATTGGAGACAAGGTAAATGGTTTGGCTCAATGGAGGGAAGGTGTTAGTATAAAGTATAAATCTACTCCACATTTGGTGGCAAACATTAATAATGATATTTATACTTGGAAATCAGCTACTGAAGGAGGTGCATTTACTACACTAAGTAAAGGACAGGCTCCTATCATTGAAGTCTATAAGGAATATAACAAAGACATAATCTTTGGAGGAACCTCAGATGAAGCTTTACAGGCAGCTACATGGATTCCTTGTGGTCCACCTGTAGCATTTGAAGCAGAAGATAAAGAGCATGTATTGGAATTTAAGTGGGGAGATACCTATCTTCAGAGGTATGAATGCTTGAAGACTTATCCTTTCACTTCAGAAGACAAGAATCAAGTTATAGAGATAGCTTCATTCATAGTAGAGACAAGGGTTAATATTGATGGAAGATATGATAGGAATAGAGGACAGATAAGCAATCTGAATATGACACCTCAGAACTTCAATCTTATAAATCCTGTATATTCTCAGATGGATAATTTCTTCTCCTACAAGATAATGGATGAGGATAGCTATAAGAATACATCATTCCCTAATACTGTTACTTGGACTAAAACCAAGCAGAATGGAGCAGATGTAGATTTATGGACTAACATTACCTTGGCTAATACATTGGAGATGGATGGAGATAAAGGCAAAATCAATAAGCTTATAAGGCTTAATAACCAATTACTTTCCTTCCAAGATAATGGTATATCCCAGATTCTGTATAATGAAAACACACAGATTTCTACTACAGAAGGAGTACCTATCGAGATAGCAAATTCACAGAAGGTACAAGGCAAGAGGTATTATTCTGATACAGTAGGTTGTTCTAACAAGTGGTCTGTGGTGCAGACTCCTGCTGGTATTTACTTTATGGACAGTAATGAGAAGAGTATATATCTGTTTAATGGTCAGTTGAATAACCTTAGTACTACAAGAGGCTTTAACTCATGGGTTAAACAGAATATACCTTCAGCCAATGTAGAATGGAATCCTAAAGCCTTTGGTTCTTTTGTAGCTTACTATGATAAGTTGAATCAGGATGTGTTATTCATAAATGGAGAGACTTCCTTAGCATTCTCAGAGAAGTTTAATTGTTTCACTTCATTCTATGACTATGGTGGAGCACCATATTTCACAAATCTTGATGATAAGGAGATATGGATAAAAGACAGTAAGTTATGGCAACATCAAAAGGGAGAATACTGTAACTTCTTTAATGTTCCTAAATCATATTCAATGACTCTTGTTGGTAATCAGGAGCCTCAGATGGATAAGATATTCACTAACTTGGAATTTAGAGCTTGTGTTAGTGGGGAAGGTACCAATGATGAAACCAAAAATAAGTTTACACCATTATTGCCTTTTGACTCCTTAGAAGCATGGAATGAGTATCAACATGGCTTACTTACTTTAAGTAATAGAGATGGACATGATATGTTTACTCATGGTAATAAGGATGGCAATACCTCTCTTAACAGGAAGTTCAGAATGTGGAGGTGTGATATTCCAAGGGATAATGCAAAGGTAGATGATGCAACAGAGTCCTTGATGGGAATTAAGAGATTCAAGCCAAGACCTTTGGATAGAATAAGAAATCCTTGGGTATACATAAAGCTTACTAAGAATAAAGCAACAAGTAAAGTAGAGGTGCATGACATCATGGCAACATACTTTGGATAATAAAAGGAAGGTAAGGAAGTCTTAGTGATTTTCTTACCTCTTTTTATTATAAGGATAAGAGAGAGGTTGTAATGAGTGTAATGAAGTATCTTTGCAATAAACATATTACTAATATGAGAAAAAGAAACAAATTATATAGAGTGAACAAATGGAACCAACCATTGTTTGCTACAGGAGTAGATAGGGAGCATCAGAATATCTTTGATGGTCTTGACTTTAGCTACTTAAATAATACTCCTAATATGGGAAGTCTGACAAAAATACAAGAACCTCAACTGACAAGTTCACTTCCAAAGCATATAGATATGCCTACTCCAAAGGGAGGTGGAATAGGTGATGCAGGTAATATAATAGGAGCATTAGGTAGTGTTGTCGGTGGTATGGGCAATAGAGTAATAAGTGGAGGGCTTAGTTCTGGTGTAGGTAATGCAATAAGTGGTATAGGAGGTACTGTAGGTGGTGCATTAAGTACTGTCAATCCTTTAGTAGGAGGTATAGTATCAGCAGCATCAGGTATTGTTGGTGGTGGTATTAATGCACTCTTTGGCATGAAGACAGACCAAAAGAAACTTAATGCTGCTAATGAAGGTACAGATTATCTGAACAACTTTATGTCTAATGCTTCATCCTTTGATGATATTCAAGGACCAAATGCTGTGGCAGGAGTGCAGAATGCTTATAAAGGTGGAGTCTTTAGTAAAGGTAAAGCCAGGAGGATGAATGCACAGCTAAGAGCAGATAGAGCACAAGCAGAGTCATGGGCAAACAGAAGTGTAGATAATAATGTTGATAATATAGCAAATACACAGATGGATACAATGCTTGCAAACTATGCAGCCTTTGGTGGACCACTTGGAGGTATGCCTATTCAAGATACAGGAGCTATAGATTATGGATTTATGTCAGATTATCTTGTAACAAAGAATAGAATGGCAGACATGAAAAATAAGGTTACGGGAACTGTATTTGACAATATACCTTCAACACCTATAAATACCTTTGAATCAGGTGGAGGCATTCATATTAAGAAGAGTCATAGAGGATTATTCACTAAAGAAGCTAAGGCACATGGTATGGGAGTACAAGAGTTTGCATCACATGTGTTAGCTAATAAAGATAAGTATTCACCTGAAGTGGTGAAGAGAGCTAACTTTGCAAGGAATGCTGCTAAGTTTGCTTTAGGTGGAGATATGCAGACTAATGGTGGATATTCAGTTGGAGATACTATTGAAGTAAGTGAAGAACAAGCAAATCAATTAAGGAGGGCAGGTTATGAGTTCAGAGTTATTGGATAAACATTATTTGGTATATAAGCATACTGCTCCTAATGGTAAAGTATATATAGGGATTACAGGATTTGACCCTAAATATAGATGGCTAAATAATGGTAGAGGATACAAATACCAAACAACCTTTTTTAATGCCATAATAAAATATGGGTGGATAAACTTTAAACATGACATATTATTTACAGGACTCTCAGAAAAAGAAGCTTTAGATAAAGAGGAAGAACTTATTCAAGAATATAAATCCTATGACAGAAGGTATGGTTATAATGTTTCATTACGAGGTGCTAAATATGGCATATCTGTAAATAAAGAAATCAATAGAAACTTACAGCATACAAAACAAATTCCTCCTGTTCCTAAATGGACTCAAATAGGTAGAAGTGTTGAAAAGAAAGATAAGAATGGTAATGTGCTTTTAATCTATAAATCAGTAAGAGAAGCAGCTACAGCTTTACAGGAGAATGTTGAAAGTTTACGTACAAGACTAAATAAACATAAAGTTTTGGATTATGGTACATTTACAATAGGTTATGGAGTGCAACAACCTTTACCTAAAATAGAAATGCTAACTCTTGAAGGAGAATCTCTTAGAATATTTAATACAATATCTGAGGCATATAAATTTTTAGGGAAATCTAACAAAGGACATATATCACAGTCTTGTAGAGGTAAAAGAATAGATAGTTATTTAGGTTATAAATGGAGATATTATTATGAAAATACAAATAATAAAAGTGCCTAATAATATTAAGGCTATTGGAGGTGTTCTCCAAACAAATGGTGGAGATTTTGGAGATGGGTTAGTATCTATTAATGCTGGTCAGAGTCACGAAAAAAATCCTTATGATGGTGTGCAAGTAGGAATAAGCAGAGAAAATGGTCAGCCAAACTTGGTAGAAGAGGGGGAGACTATATTTGATGATTATGTGTTTAGTAAGAGAATAAAGGCAGATGCAGAGACAAAGAAGAAATTCCATGTGGGAAAGAATACTGATATAAGCTATGCAGATTTGTCAAAGAAACTTGAGAAAGAAAGTCTTGAGAGACCAAATGACCCTATATCAGCTAATGGGTTGAAGAAGCAGCTTCATGACCTTGCTGATGAACAAGAGAGGCAGAAGGAAGAGGATATGCAAGATGCTTTTGACCAGTTGCCTCCAGAGCAACAGCAGGCAATAATGCAACAGGTTGCTATGCAGGAACAACAGATTGAGGAAGCACAGCAGATACAGAATGGAGAACAACTTCAAAATGCACAGCAAGGAGAACAGCTTCAAGGTCAGCAAAATAATGGGGAGCAAATGGTGGAAGAGCCAAATATGGAAGAAGGAAATACAGAACAGATAAATGCTTGTGGAGGAAAGATGAATAGGTTTGATAAGGGTGGAGACATGCAGAGAAAGATATATAATCTCTTGAAAACACCTACAGACAGAGAATTTAATAAGTGGGCAGAAGACCATAAGATAGGTAAGATAGATGATTGGGAAAATATACTGAAGAACAAAGCATTTGTAGAAGCTTTAGGAAAGGACAATCCAATGTTGAGAGATGCTCTTTCAAGAGGATATGACTTTGGTACTTATGCTCCAACCAAGAATGGAAAGTTGACTTTTGACTTTGAGCATGGAGGTTGGGGAAATGAAGATTATGATGCTTGGAATGGTAGTACTGATGCTGCTTGGAAAGAAGCAGTAGAGAAAGGACTTGTTAAGAAAGGCATGAAGTCAGAGGATATAGGCAAAGCCTTATCACAGACAGATGCTTATAAGAGAGGCTCAGACTGGCTAAAAGAGAATGAGGAAAACAGATTGTTCTATTTGCAGCAGATACTTAACAGTAAGGATGCACCAGAGGCAGCAAGACAATATGCAGCAAAATATGTTGATAATAATGGTTGGCTGAAAGATGTAAAGAGGGACTATCAGACCATCTTTGAAGACCCTAATGGAACTGGTGTTAGGAATACTCATCCTGGAACATATTGGAAAACTCCTGATGAGATGTTGAGGAATAAGGTATCAGGTAACTTTGTGGTGAATGATGATGGTACTATTGATGAGATAAAAGTAGATGTGCCAGAAGATTGGGTTGGTGCAGGAAGCTATAAGTGGCAAGATGCAGACAATGACTATACTTATAATTACTATAAGAGACCAGTAGAGAAGGTAGTTACTCCCAACAATGGACAAAAAACAGATGATGCGGAGTATGAGCCTATACATAAGTCTACATGGGGAAGGACAGCTGGACTACTTGGACCAGTAGTAGGTCTTGGGATGCAAGCAATGGGAATAGGAAAGCCAGACTATTCAGGAATGAATGCTGCTTTGGATATTGCAAATGGAAGTCCTGCAATGGCTCAGTATAAGCCTATAGGAAGTTATCTTTCTTACAGACCAATGGATATATGGTATGAGCAGAATAGGATGGATGCTAATAGTAGAGCTACTGATAGAGCTATTCTTAACAATGCTTCTCCTATGGGAAGTAAAATGGCAGGACTTATAGCAAATGGTTATAATAGTCAGATAGCAGATGGAGAGCTTTATAGGAAAGCTTTGGAGTATAATGATGCACAGAGGCAAAGAGTGGCAGAGTTTAATAGAAGTACAGACCAATGGAACTCAGATGCCTTTAATAAAGTAAGTATGACAAATGCAGATGCTATTAATAGAAATAGGCAGTTCCATTCCAGCTTAACAATGAATAATGCCCAACAGAAACTTGCATCAGATGCTAACTGGCAAGGTTCTATTTATGGAAATGTAAATAATGTATTTAAGGGGTTAAGTGATTATGGTCGTGAAAATGAGCAATTTAATTTAATAAGTGATATGGCTAATAGTGGTATCTTTGGAGTGATGAATCCGAATAGTCCTTTAGGTAGGAGGGTAATGAAGAGAAAGAAAAAATAATGTTAGATACAAAAAGAGAGGTTAACAAGCCTCTCTTTTTGTATAACTAAAATAACTACTTAACGCATATTTTCTTATCTTATTCAAAGAACTTCTAACTCTTAGCAATGGTATTCCTGTCAAATCTGAAGCCTCTTTAGGAGAAGAGTATTCACCTAAAAGTATATTTTCTTTAGAATAATAATACACTTTTTTGGATCTAGGATTTATATAAGGAGTGATTTGTTGAGGTATATCTTCTGATTTTTTATATCTCCATAAATAGTTTAAAGCTTGACTGCTTGGATTCTTTAATGCTGCTGTAATGGAGGTATTATTTCTTTTTCCTGTAAGTTCCATAATAGCAGAAGTTACACTTTTATACTCTTTTATAAACTCACCATCAAGATTATAAATAAGAATAGGTCTTTCTGTGTATATCCAATTTTGACTTTTATACGCTGCTTTAGATTGTTTATTTCTAGTTTCTGATGTTACTACTTTACCTTTATGATATGCTCCAATTTTGAGCTTTGTAGATTCTGTAAGAGTATAACCATTTAAACCTTCTCCACCTTTAGTTGCATTATATCCATTATGATATGTGTTATATTTTTTTATATAAAATATCTCTAATTGATTTAATACTATATTTAGTACTTTACTATTAATAGCTTTAAAAGTTAGTATAGGAATCATTTCAAAATTTTCTTTTCCATATTTAGATAGAGCGCGTTGTAATATAGGACAGCTTTCTTCTTTATAGAAATGCTCCATCTTTCTTCTATAAAAATTATTGGTTTTCCCAATATACATTTTACCATTTACTTTGTTTTTAATGTAGTAAATCCATCCTCGAAATTCTTTCGTGTTATCCATATTCTTATAAAAATAAAAAATCCTTTGCTTAGGTGTCCTTGGTTATTTGAGAAACCATGTGGGTATTTCTACTGCCACCACCATACAAAGGATAAAATATCTTTATCAGACAATTGTCTGCTCAAATTTTTTAGGTACTGTAAAAGTACAACAAAAAATATAGATTGATTAGCTACTAAAAGTTACAATTAGTATTTTTAAAAATAATACTTTGAATGTATAACCTTCATTATTAACTACTACCTTTAATACATTTTATGTAATACTTTTGCTTAAAAATATGACAATATGGCAAACTATAATTTTGTAGTAGATAGTTCATTCAACCCATTCAATATGCAGGAAATGCTTGTACCATTTTCTGCATATAAGGATGCTTTTGAGAAGAGTGAGGAACAGTATGACACCTTATCACAAGGTGCAGATAAATTCAAATATCTTAGTGATACACTGCCAGAAGGAAGTAAGGCAAGGCAGATATATGAAGGTTATGCCAATGACCTTAGAGCACAGGCAGAAGACCTTGCACATAATGGTCTTACAATGGGAAATAGGAGAGCCTTGACATCATTGAAAAGAAGATACCAGGGAGAAATGGGCAGAATACTTCAAGCAGATGAGGCTATGAGGGAAGAGAAGAAGCTAAGGCAGAGTCTTGGGGCACAAGACACTTCATTGCTTTATGCTAATGACAATCTTAATATAGATGACTTCCTTGATGGTAACACTCCTAATCTGTATAGGATTAGTGGTAATGAACTATATACAAGAGGAGCAGCTGCTGGTAAGGCGGCATCATCAAGAGTATTCTCAGCAGGAGATGCAGGAAGTACACTGAATGGATATTATAGAGATTATGTGCAGAAGTTGGGATATAGTCCTGAGACCATAAGAAAGTTCTATGAAGATATGTCTACAATACCAGAGTTGCAGATGGCTGCTGATGCTATACTTGAAGAGAGAGGAGTGAGTCAAAACCTTACTGGATATAATCTCAGAAGAGCAAGGCAGAGTGTGATAAATGGTATGATAGATGGTGCAGTATATCAGGAGAATCATAGTCCTCAGAGAGATTTGGGAGTGTTGACACTTGCAGAGAAAACAGCTGATGCAAGGCAGAGGGAACAGATGGAACTCTCAGCAGCTTCAAATGGATTTGAAAGGGTGAATGGTAAATGGCAATATAATCCTGATGTAGATCCTTCATTAAAGAAAGCCATTGCAGTGGCAAATATAAAAGCAGCGGCTTCTGGTAAAAATGGAAATAATAGAACATCAGCTTATAATACAAGAAATAAGCAAGTGACAATGGTAGGAGCAAAGACAGGAACAAAGTATAAAGACAGCAATGATGAAAACAGTGCTGGTACTCCTATTGATGACTTGAGTACAGCAAGAGCCTTGTCTGAGCAGGAGTTTAATACTCTTGTAGATGCTAATGGTAATATTAGAAATCCATATCTTAGAAATGCAATAGGTAATGGAAATCTTTCTGACTATGAGATATATGTAATTCCTGCTGGAGCAGATGCAGAGACACATTGGTGGAGACCAAATGAAACAACAGAAGAAGATGTGTATATAGCAATACCACGAGATTCTAAGAGAGCAGCAACAGATGGTAGTGGTTCTAGTAGTACTGGAAGTTCTAGTGAGGGAGAAAATGATATACCATCTTAATATATTAAGGGGCAGATTATTTTCTGCCCCTTTTCATAGAGATTAAAGACCCAAGTCAACAGTTTCCCATTCATTGATGTCTTTATCATAGAGATAAAGTTTATTATTAGACATTTTGCCTATTTTCAAAATTTCTTTTCTTGCTGATATTTCAGAAGGAGTAAGTTCTCCAAGTTGAGACAGAAATCTTACAGAAGTTTCTTTGCCAGAATTATCAATGAATATACATAGTTTAAAGGGCTTTCCAGTTAAACTATTGATATAACTTCTTACTTGCATTTTTGGACCACACTTTCTTGCAAAATCAAGAAGAGACCATGACTGAACAAATAAAGAAGATTGTTCTATTGCTTCTACATTGTCGGTACTTACATCGTCTGTGTCTGCAACATTATAATCAATAGTACCACTTCTATGATAATATCTCCAAATAAGGTAAACTACACATCCTAATATTAACGGGATTGTTACTAACCATCCAATAAATGGTTCCCAAAAATGATGTCCTCTTTCACCTGCGATAGCAATTAATACAATACTTGCATAAATGCTATATCCAATAATGTAAGGTAAATACTTTTTCATAATCAATCTTTTATTATCAAATTTTCTATTATTTTACTTAACTCTTTATTTAGACTATATAATTTAAGTCATAGTCTTTTCTTGAAATTCTTCAAGCTGAGGAATATATTGGATTAATTCCTTATATTTCCCAGATACTGTAGTTAAATTTGAAATGTTCATAGATATATTTTAAAGTTGTTAAATTATAAACTTATAGGTATTTCTACCATAGACATAATTTTATTATCATATAATTTATAATTACCATAGTATGATAATCCTACCATTAGTTCCTTTTCTCTCTTTTGAATCTCCTCTATAGTAGGGTATCCAAGAGAATTAGAAAATCCAACTTCTATTTCCTCAGAACCATTGACAAATATACAAACTTTATAATCTTCCTTTCTGGTATGATTTGTTCTGTCTTCAATCCTATCTTCTATGCCAAACTTTTCTCTGAATTGTTGTAAAGTCCAATTCTCTTTAAATATAGCCATTTGCTCTTTAGAGACAGGGAAACATTCCTTAACAGCAGGTAAAAGTTCTGTTTTGACTTCTTCTGTTTTTGTTACTTTACATTCTTTCTTGAATCTATAAATAACTTCTCCACTATTAATTTTATCAATTTCTTCTTGAGTAAACCCAATGTTTCTTAATATTTCGGGAAATACTAAGTAAGCATAGCACTCTGTTTCAAGTTGTTCTTGACTTAAAGAGTCCAATAGGTTTAATAATTTATCACAAGTATTTATGAATTGTATGAATGGTTCATCTTGATGAATGGTTTTTACGACTTCACAGTAGTCTGAGGTTTTTACACTATTCTCAGATGACATAAAAAAGCTCTCTGATATTTCATGAATACACTTAAGAAGATGGTCTTCCTTTAATTTTAAAGTCTTTGTAAACTCTAATAATATTTCATACTGTCCTTTCCAAAGGTAAAGTCTTTCAGGAGAACAATAGCAGAAATTAACCGCTACATTTAATAGAGCACATCTTTGTTTTACAGTTAGAGTGCTTTTTCTTTTAGCAGTCTTTACCTTATTAGGCACATTTTCTGGTTCTGTACTGACTTCCTTCTGAATAATATTTTGGAGAGAATCAACTTTGATAGGAGATAGATTACATGTTCTATAGGTTTCTTTATCTTGTATTGATACTTTATTACCAAAGATACAATCAGGCTTTGAAGAAACTACATCAGGCTTTTTGGTAGTTGTTATATTCTTTTTCTTTCCAGAGTCTTTAATGTACAAGAATAGTAAAATGAGCAGAATAAGTACAATAACTACTAACAGTTCAACTAAATATCCTTCTATACTTTCTGGTATTCTTCCTCCTATGTAAATAGGAAGAAATAGAATGATTAAAACTGCAAAGCCTACTATTTTTAATGTCTCCTTCATATTATTCTACCTTTTTATGATTGAAATTTTTTATACATCCACATCCTTCCAAGCCTTTCTTCTTCCCTTTATCAGACTATAATGTCCTGCCTTTGACTTGATAACAGCCAAGTCTTCCTTCATATCTGCTATCTCTCTTTCAGTAAGCACACCTAATTTTGAAGAGAATGCCACAAAGGTCTTGGTTCCATTTTCTTGTGTGAATACACAACTCTTAAATTTCTCACCTGTGTCATGATTAGTAAATTCTCCTACTTGCATCCTCGGACCAAACTCCTTTATAAAGGCAATCAAGCTCCATGTGTTAGAATGGTGTCTACTATTTTTCTTGGAGTCAGAGGAAACATTGGAATCTTTATATGATGATACAGACTTAAACTCCTCCTCTGTCATTTCTTTATAGACATCATATTTCTTGAATACCTTTATAACCTCTGATTTTAGTTCTTCTTGAGTAAGAAGGTTCAGCTTTGAATTAACCTCAATATCCCATCTTAGTGCAGCACCTATTGAAGCAAGTATCTGTGTATCATTTGACCTAAGCATGAATCTCCACATTCCACATATAGCAGAAAGGAAGTCAACATAATTAGGAGCTATGCCTTTGTCTGCTGATTTCTTTAGGAGCTTTTCTATTTTTGAAGAAGACACAACAATCCTCATCACATCCCTTGCATTGTTTCTACTATGGTCTTGGTAGTAGAATCTGTCAAGAAAATGATTTCTTATTTCATATAGGTCTAAGGAACAGTCCTTGTATAAGTCATATAATGAGTACTGCATGATATATGGTTTTTTCATATAACGCATGATAACTCAATTTATTGTATTGCATTTAATAAAAAAGGTACACTTTTTAAGTGTTTTATTTAAGCAATTCTTACACTAATCCTTAATGCCTACCTTTGTACATACAGAATAATTTAATAAAGAATAATATGTTAGAGAAAATTTCCACACTAATACAGTCCTTTGCTGATTTCCTTGGAGGATTCAGCAAGCTGAATGATGTCAAGGACCATTCAGTGACTGTGTTCTTCAAAATCATCCTTTGTTCCCTTGGTGCTCTTTTCTTTGGTAAGCTGTTTTTACGTGATGACCTTTATGATTGGGTTGTCACTATAGCCTTGAAACCTAATCCAATCTCTATTGCTATTGTTGTTGGGCTTGGAATGCTTGTCTATTCTGTGTATGCACAGAAAAGAATTATGTCAGCAGTGTCAAGTGCATTGCAGCAACAGAAATGGCAAGACAAGCTAAAGGACAAAGAATGTTATGCACAGACATCAAGGATAGAGGAAGAAGCAAATGCTCTTACTGACCATCTTAGAAAGGCACTTAATTGTGATGTAGTAACTATAGAGCTTATGCACAATACAGAGAAATATATTGGAGGTTATCATAAGAGATTCTATGATGAAAGTTTTCCATCAATAAACACTGCTGAGGGAATCACCTTTAACTATAAAGACTTCCAATATATTCCTACCAACATTTTCCCCATCATTGGACATATACTGAAGACAAAGTTCAAGTGGTTCATTTCTATGGATGAAGTAGCAGAGATTGATTCTGGGTATGCACACATTCTCAAGGAAACCAACTGTATTGCTCTTGGCATGAGAGCAATGAAGACTTCCAAGAATGAAGACCTCGGAATACTGACAGTAACATGGAGACAGGGACATGAAGATAGGATTCCTGATATAGACATTATACAGGATATGATGACAGAGGTGGCTTCTAAACTTGAAGTGCTGTTGGATATGTCAGCTTATGAGTAAATTTTAATAAAGTATTTATTATAAAATAATTATACTATGAGTAATAATAGTTCATGTATCTTATATCCTGATGCTCCTAATGGAGAAGAGTCAAGATTGTATAAAAAGTTATTAAAGAAACTTCCAGACCGTCCACTTACTAACTGGTTCTATGCTTATTACAATATGCCTACATCAGACATAGCAAACCAAATGGACCAAGCAGGCTATCAGAGAAATAGTCAAGGACAACATAATGCTGAGGATTTATTGAAATTCCTCGACTATGGAACTATGGAAGCTGAGATAGCAAATCTCTCTTCTGCTGAGATACAGCTTGGAGCTGTAGATACAAATGGTAAAAGAGTAGACTTTACCAATGCTGAAGATGCTTTAAGAAAAGCAGATGACTTTAACAATACCCATAAAGGACTTGTTGCTACTGTTGTTCAGCATGGTGATGTCTATAACATTATTGTTGCAGAGAAGAACTCAAGAACTCATACCTATGTTGATACAGTTAAGGACAACCTTAAAGCATGGGATATATATAAACAAGTGTTTAATGCTGTGGGTGTTGACATCACTTCTGTGCCTCAAGAAATACAGAGTGTGTTCAATCCTCTTAATGATGGGTTAGCTAAGTATCTAAAAAGTGTAAGCAAACTGAATGTTACTAATATTTACAAAAGAGATGCCTTGATTCTTTTTTCACTGAATCCAAATTCTCGTCATACAAAGAATCTGATTAATGCCTTTGGTTCTATTGAGGATGCTGCACAAGCTCTTGATGACTTAAATCATGGTTCTGTCAGTTTGTCTAAACCACAGCAAACACTATTATTGAGAGCAGTGAATGGTGCTCAAAAGTTTCAAGGGGTAGATTTGGATGCACTTGTCACTCAGATAAAGGGAATATGGGTTAATACTGCTGCATATAGTGTGGAACAAGACATTAAGCAGGAAATCCGTAGCCTTGACAAGAAGTATAATATAGAGGTCAATGAGATTCATAGAGCCACTAAAAAAATCAAGACACTTTCTGACGCTGCTGCTGATGCTGTTGTTACTCTTCAAAGACAGATTAGACAATTAGAGAAAGAGAAAGGTAACAATACTGAAGGCAGAAGACTTGAAATAATACTTAATAGGTTGATGAAAGAGCTTGCTTGTAAGAAGTATTGTTCAGGTGTACTTAACTTCCTGGGAGAAGCTTCTGTACAGATTTCAAATATTGACAGTATGCTTCAGAATATTCCTCAAACAGGTACTGAGCTTGAAAAAGCTTTTGGTACAGCTAAGATTCTACAAGACATTAAATCTCTTAAAGACCAATACTATACTTTGGTTTCTGCTCTTTCAGATGAGAACTTGATTATTGATGAGTCTATCAGTCAGAATGACATTAATAATATTAGAATGTCAGCCAAGGATTTGAAGGATTTTTTTGATAAAAAAGATAAAGCAATAGATGACCTTACTGAAGGCACTATGATTAATCTCATGCTACAGATTGTAGGCAATACAGCTCCAGACGGTCAGTCTATCATTAATGCAGTTAGGATGGCAGCTGCTGATTCTTCTTATATGAACTATCTGTATAGTATGGGCAGAGCCTCAAACCCAGTAGTTGCAGCTACTGGTTCTATCATTCATAATGCCCAAGACTCTCGTGATAAGAAGATAAATGACATCTCACTTAGAATACGCAGGGCTACAGACAAGCTTTATAAAGCAGGTTTCAATTCAGAATTTATGTATGAAGATGAAGGACATATTGCAAGTGATATTGATTGGGGACTCTACAAGGCAGCAAGACAAGCTAAGATAAAATCTTTCTATGCTCAGAATCTTCGTGGATTTGATTTAAAACAGGCTATTGAGGATTGGGAAGACCAAAACACTGAAGAGCGTGTAGTTGATAAAACCAATGGAAGAACAGAAAGAGTTCCAAATAGTAACTACCGTAAGCAAGATAATTTTCAAAAGGATTGGTCTCCTGAGCAGATTGAGTATTATGATACTATGATGCAGCTCAAGGGAGAGATAGGTTCTCTTCTTCCTACTTATGCTCAGCATCAATATCTTCCTCCCCAGGTTAGACGAAAATTTCTTGATGCTATGAATAATGCTAAAGACATTAAGGATGTAGGTAAGGCTATTAAAGACAAGGTACAAAACATTTATAAAGTAAGAGAGGATGATGAGAACTATAATACAAATGGCATCATTGATGGTGATGAATACAACATCACACATGGAGCTTTTGACAATACACCTCTTAGACAGATACCAATATTCTTTATTAATAAGGTAGAACAAGGTGAACTTCTGAGAAACTTCTCTTCTGGCATACAAGCACTTGCTGGTACAGCAGTAAACTATGATGCTATGAGTCAGGTTGCAGATGTAGTGGAGTTTATTGGTAATTTCATAAAAACACAGGAAGGTAGGGATAACAAATCACAAGCTGATATAGTACAGAATGGAGAGATACGAGTATTTAAAGACCTTTGGAAAAGAGCTATGAATACTAATACCCAATCTATTATAGAAGGCTTTATATCTCAACACATTTATGGACAAACCATAAACCCTAATGAGAATAAAACATGGTCAAAGATTTTTGGTAATATCATCGCTTATTCTTCCTTTAAAGGTCTTGCAACAAATGTCAAGGGTGCTGTTGCAAACTACCTTATGGGTGAGTTTCAGATGCTTGTTGAAGCAGGTGCTGGTGAGTTCTATGGCTTTAAGGATTATGCCTGGGCACATACAAAACTATTTGGTAATACAGGTGTTAAAGGGGAGTTTGCAGAACTTCTTACTAATAATATCAATCATAAGAGTGTTCTTATGAGAGAACTGTTTGACCCTCTGCAAGAGAATTTCTCTCAAAAGAGCCATACAAAGTACTATACAAGCATGTTCAGACAACTTGTTTCTCATGACTGTTCATTCATAGGCTACTCCTCTGGTGAGTATCTTATTCATTATGTCAACATGTATTCTCTTCTTCATAATCAGAAAGTACTGCTTAATGGTAAGAAGATAAACTTATATGATGCTTTTGAGGTCAAAGACAAGCAGGATGGTAATTCAGAACTACACTTGAAAACAGGAGTCACAGACCTTGATGGTAATGTCATTACTGATGACTTCATTAAGAAAATCAGGAAGAAGCTGAGATATGTAAATCAGTCTACACATGGAGCAATGAATGATGAGAATAAGGGTATTATTCATCAGAAATGGTGGGGACGAGGTATAATGAACTTCCGTCAGTGGATGGTAGAACATTATTCAAGAAGATTTAGGGCACGTCATTTTGATGCTTCTCTTGGCATGGATAGGGAAGGTTATTGGATTAGTCTTTGGAAAGGACTTGCCAATGATGATACTAAGGATACTTGGAAAAGAAAGCAACATTCAAAGGCTATAGGTATGTTTATGAAAGACTTCTATACCTTTATGCTCAGGTCAGAAGCACAGTGGCATAATCTTGATGAAATGCAGAGATATAATATCAAGAGAGTCAGGACAGAGATGTTGATGTTTGCTTGTCTATTAGGACTAAGTTTTACTCTTGGAGCACCAGAAGACCATAAGAAAGAAGCTTGGCGTAGGTTCTGGATTTACCAAACTAAGAGAGCATTACTTGATACAGAGGCTTCAATGCCTGTACCACAAGCAGCTTCAAGTATTCTTACTACAATCAACTCTCCAATGGCATCCTTAAATACTATAAATGGTTTCTTATATGCTTTTTATGGTCTTAGTAATGGAGATGTATTTACTGAGATAAAGTCTGGAGACCATAAGGGTGAGAATAAGTATAAAAGAAACATGCTTAAATATGTCTTTCCTTTCTTCAAGGATTGGGAACAAATGCAGAAGATGGATGAGGATGATGCTATTTTCAAAGTATTTGAAAATTCACCGAGTAATCATTAACAATATAATAAAAGGGTGTTTCAGCGCACCCTTTTATCTATTCTTTCCTATTATACATAATTATTAATTTTTCTTCCTTAAAGTTAATAATATTTTAATAAACAGTTTGTAAACTGGTTTATGTAAGAATTTAGTGTATCTTTGCAAAGGAAGAAATATTATAACAATCTTATCAACATTAGTAACATGAACACCAATGCACTTTCTGTTGCCAACTATTTCATAGAGTTAGCAGCAAAGGACAAAAAAACCATTTGTCTGCTTGGGTTGATTAAACGTGTGTATATAGCACATGGCTTTGCTTTGGCTTTGTTGGGTCATGGACTTCTCGATGAAAGGTTTGACAAAGTTGAAGCGTGGAAGTATGGGCCTGTCATTCCATCTGTATATCACTCATTTAAACATTATAAATCTAATCCAATTAAAGAAAGGACAGTGGTAATGGAATGGGATGATATAAATGGTAAATCAGTATTCGAAACACCTGAGTTAACTAAGGAAGATGAGAAATCTATTGTAGAAATGGTGTGGAAACGTTATGCTTCATTCTCAGATAATGAATTAGTAAGTTTAACGCATAAGCAAGGCTCTCCTTGGAATATATGTTTTAAAGCAAATAAGAATGTTGAGATTCCAGATGAACTTACTCAACTTTATTACAAAAGGCTTATTGATAATGTAATAAAGAACCGTTGATATGGAAAAGGTAGATATTTTGCGTCTTCTTTCAGATGAAAATAAAGGAAAAGATGAAAAAGATGAAAGTCTTACATCTATCAATAAAGATGAAGGGGATGAAATAAAACAAAAGTATCAGGAAGAAAAATGGAAGACGGAGAATGAAATACTTGCAGAGAAACTAAAAGGACAACAACAAGATAGGGACCAAAGAAAGAATTTGCATTAAGAATATTCAATTTTGTGAGTTTATATATGTTTGGAGTGTTTTTTATCTTAATTTTGTGTGGAGTTAGCTGTAACAATTTCTCGTTATCAGATACTGTTTTAGTTACTCTGCTTGGTACTACAACAGCAACTGTTATAGGAGTGTTTAACTTCGTAGCAAGATATTTGTTTCATAACAAAGAGACATAATAAAGGAGCAGTACTTTGAAGGTACTGCTCCTTTTTGGTTAATTATAAAGCTTATACATTATTGCATGTCGCCAGGCTCTTCATAAACCAAGTCATGCTCATCCACATAAGCCTTGGCTTCATCGTATGTATCAAACTCCACTGCCGTTGCAGTAGCAGCTGGAAACACCTCAGCATTATCACCCTGTTCTGTAAGAGGAAGCACCATCTTTGTGCCCTCATGAACCACCTTAAAACGTTTTGTCAATTTATTCATATCTATTATTATTTATTGTTTTTATTCTGGAATTATTGTTACAGTATAACCCTTACTCTGCAATGTAGAAATAGCTGCATCTGACGCAGAGGTACGTGTTCCTACAACGCTAATCTTTTTATACCATGCAGAATCGGAACTTGTAAAACCAACTTGACATTGAGCCTGGTCTTGAAGCATTTTATCAAGATTTAGAATCTTTGCATTTCCCTCTATAGCTAAGATTTTCGCAGAAGAAGGTCGTGTACTCCATGTAAAAGAAGTATTTATATTACTTTGAAAAGAAGCAAAACGACAAGAGCTTGGCATCAAAGCCAAATCACCATTAAATGTACAGTTCTTTAAATTAATCACCTCCAATGCTGTCAAATTCTTTAAACTGTCAATATTACCAGTAACTTTGGTACTATTAAGAGAAATGTTCTTCAAGGCAGTTAAATTCTTTAAACTGTCAATATTACCAGTAACTTTGGTACTATTAAGAGAAATGCCCGTCAAAGATGTCAAATTCTTCAAGCTATCAATATTACCAGTAACTTGCGTATAATCAAAAGCGACACTTGTTAAGGTAGTTAAATTTTTCAAGCTGTCAATATTGCCTACAACTTGTGTTTTATTAAGAGAGAGAAGTTTCAAGGCAGTTAAATTCTTTAAACTGTCAATATTACCAGTAACTTGTGCAAAATTTAAGAAAATACTATTCAAATTATTTGAATAGGCATAGTCATCTATACATAATGTCTTGTTTTCTCCCTGAATTGTTGAGGTCTGTCCATTATAATATGTCGCTAAGACAGTAATGCTATATTTATCTAATATAGCAATCTCCAAATTTTCATTACTAACAAAAATTGCCTTATTAATAACATCATAAGTCAATTGCTTTCCTTTATTTTCTGTTAAAGTTTTGTCAGTAAAAAATCCATCTCCTATAATTTCCAATACTACAGGTTTACTCACCTCAAGACCAAATGATTGATACCCTTCTGTTGGTTTATCTACTTTTTTAACTGCTATTCGTGCCTCTCCAATTCTAAGCAGTTCTGTATTAGAAGAACTGTTAGATAATTTTGTAACTAAACATTTACTCATATTTAATAATTTTTAAAAGTTATTTTTTATTCTTGTATAATTATACACTTTGTCCATATTAACTGTATTCTGTTCAATCCACTTTTGAACTCTATAGATATTATCACAGTGCTTAAAAGTTTTTATTGGAGAATACGCGCTCACTGTATGTGGAGTATTAGTTTCTATAGCTACGGTTTCCTTTATACACTTGAATTTAAAAATCCCCATATATATATTAATACCGAATGAAACTACGTCTCCAATGTTATATTTTTTCGTTGCATCGAAAGTCTCATTAGTTTCTGTTTGAGGTACACCTTGACTATCTTTCACCAATTCCCAATAATCACTTCTTATAACACTATCCGCTATACACGGAGAATCATTCCATTTCTTATATTCTTCTTTAAAAAAGCTTGAGCCAATTCTCATTGTCCAATCCTTAAGCAAAGAGAATATATTATCGGAAGATACTATTCCAATATCAGCAAGTATTTTATATCTATTATTAAGCTCTGAACTATAGTATTTGTTGATATATCCATTAGGAAGTGATGTCGAGTCATTAAGATGACTGGTTAAAACACTTGTTATTCTGTCGCCTCTAAAATCACCACCAAAGCTCATATCACAATCATAAAGACCTACCCACCATTTAATACCATCATACGTAAACCATTGCCAATTTTTATTGAAGCCATCATTATTCTTTATAAGATCAGAAACTATTGTATAGTCAATAATATTGTCCTTATCAAAGTACTTCTCATAAACATCTGTAAAAGTCTTCAAGTCTTCATCCAACTTGCTTGACACTTCATAAGTATTCATTGCTGATTTTATGGCAGGTACTGCATCGGCAAAATTCTCAATATACTTCTTCACCTTTGCTGTTATTTGCAAAGCTTTCTTTATCTTGCTATCTATAGTCTTACCATCTGGCAATGTTCCAGCTTCAATCCAGGCGTTCACTTCTGTCTCTCCTGCAATCTCTTCTTGTTTTACATCAGCGTCATACTTATTGCCACCAACAGCATACAGTCCTTTAGGATTGCGTATCTCAAACTGTGACCAATCTATATTATCCTTGCCGTTAAAGATAGTGATACTATTAAGTGTACCATCAAGATGCACATGCTCAGCTGTAGACTTGTTCATGTGATAATTGTCACGATGTTTCTTGAGCTGAAATGAGAATATCCCATAGAACTTATCATTCAAATACAATGCTACAGGGAAGCCATCAGGAAAACAACGTGCTCCAGTGTCAGTAAGCAAGTCATAATCACCAGTATGTGGATTACCAAAGCTCTTTGTTGTCACACCAATGTTACCCATGTCTACCAAAGCCTTCTTCCAAGGTCTGTCATACATATTGCCTCTTGTACGCACAATTTGGTCATAAAGTTTATAGCTTACAGCACCTACTCCACGGAAGAAATCTGTATAATAAGCCTTCATGTGGAATGAGTCTTGTGGAACCCACTCTCCAATCCTCACCTTAGGAGTATCATCACCTACCCATTCATCATCACACAAATCCAAGGAAACATTCTTCTTGATAAATGCAAGCGATGAGTTGCCTTGTGCATTAAGAATAGCATGCTTTTTGAAATAATTGCCCTGCATATCCCAAAACTCAAAGAATGCCTTTTTATTCTGAGTCTTAGTAGTAGGCATGGAGTCAATGTTTGTTATGTTTACGATGGCAAAACGTGGCTCAGAAATCTGAATAAAGCTGCTTTCACTCCAATCTATTGGTGTCTTTACATCAAAACCATTTGCTTTGAGGGCATCTTGAATATTGTTTACACTATTACCTTGGAGGTTGAGATTAGAAACCTCAAGATTAGTAATATTCATATCATGTTCGTATTTCTTGCCATTTGAATCACGATAAGACATTACTCTTTTATCCGAATCTGTAGTAATCTCCATTCTTCCTTCTGGGTCTTCAATATGATCAAACTCTTCTGGAATAGTCTCAGACTTAACATTATAGATATAGTGACTACCATCAGCATTAGTAGAAGCAAGAATTTTACCGTCAGCATCGGTCTCTACAGAAAGATATTCAGGATTCTCCTTCAATGAGAATACATCAAGAAGTTCTTTAAGACTGGAATCAATGCCTGCCACTTTCTCCTGCAATGGCTGTAAATCTGATTGAAGCTGAGTAACAATTTCCTTCAAAGCATTTACTGCATGAATCTCACCAATAATTTCTCCATCCCTTCTGATACCAAGCAACACATGGTTCTCTGCATCAAGCCAAGCTGCAAAGAACTCTTCATTCTGCTCAACATGATACATATCATTCAGAGGATAATATGGTTTTCCAGTTTCCTTACTTATACCAAAAAGAATCCTACCATCTGCATCAACTATAGCACAAAGAAACTCTTCATTCTCAATAACTCTGAATGGAGTATCTTGAATTTCGCCTGCTTCATCCTTGATAGTTGTCTTGTCCAAGATACCATTAATGGTATTGATGGTTTCTGACAAGTCTGTCTTGTCCTGCTGAGACTGATTGATAATCTCCTGCATCCTTTCTTTAATAGGTGTAGGAATACCTTTTCCCCATTCAACAGAGCCATCAAGCTGAATGCCAAACAGAAGATGGTTTTCAGAATCAACAATGCAATGGATAAATTCAGGAGATTCTATCTCACGGAATGGAAGGGCAAATTGGGAGACAACCTTGTCTTCAAATTCACCAAATTCCTGTACTATAGAAGTCTTATCTACCTTCTTTGCAATCTCAGCGTCAACACGAGTTGACTCTTCATTTATCTTAGAGTTAACATCCACAGAATTTGCCTTCTTCGCAATCTCTGTGTCTTGCGACTTATTCTTAGTATTCAACTCCTCAATAGCACCTTGCGCATTAACAGCAGTCATGCCACTTGCTACATTGTCAAAAGTGACAGCAGCAGCGGTTGATGCTCCACCAGTGGCAGCAATATTCTTGATAGAATCCTCTAATTGGTGAGTCTTCTCGCCAATCTGCTGTAGATTCTCTGTGTCACCTGTGAGGAAGACTTCCTTTGCGGAGGCTATCTTACCTTTGGTAGTGGCGGCGTGTAATTCGTCTGTAATATTTATTGGCATAATATTTCAATTTTAAGAGATTACTAATTTCCAGGTTTCTGAGGTGAGGGTATTGGCTGTGCGGTAAGCCTTAAATGTGCCAAGACTGTTGGTTACTGTCTGTGCTGCTGCGAGGGTAACATCAAATCCTGCACTTGTCACGCGACTTATTATAAGATAATTAGGAACTATAAGCCAAATATACTCACCATTGTTTGTATTAATTTGAGGATTAAAGGAAACTCCTGTACTTGATACCTTTGAAAGAGCATTCATTGTCTCAGCAGTCATATCTTTAACAGAACTACTTCCATAGTAGCAAAGATAACGTGTAGCTGATGTACTCTTGCCAGTACGTCCTATCTTAGTTACAGCAAACTTGAATACCTCCCTACCTCCTTCAATCTTTGTCTGCACAGTTCCACTTGCAACTTTAGCATTTGTCAGAACCTTTGGAGCACTATCATTTATCTGCTTTGTCATCTCTAATGTATCAGGAACTAAAGGCTTTCCATCACTGGTTATAGAATACTTTATATCTGTCTGCATAGTGTCTGTATTTGGAGATATAGTAAATCCTAATGTAATAGGATATACAGTATCATTCAACTTTGCAATGCTTACATCTACATCCTGTATTACCTTTACCAAATCCTCTGGAAGTCCAGTAGCAGCATTTATAGCTTTTCTCAACTCTGGGTCTAACTTCTCAATAGTAAGCGTATCATCAGCCATCTTTTCATTTGTTACTGACTTGTCTTTTATAATGCGTGTGTCTACAGCTGCATCACCAATCTTCATATTGGTCACTGCCTTATCATCAATCTTTGATTCTACAACAGCTAAATCCTCAATCTCATCTATTGACACAGCTCCTTCTGCTATCTTCTCTGAAGTCACAGCACCATCATTTATCTTGTCTGTAGTCACAGCACTATTATTGATAGTCTCTGTAGTCACTGCATCATGATGGATTTTATTAGTGGTCACTGCACCATCCATAATCTTTTCCTCAGTTACAGAACTACTTGCTATCTTACCTGTGGTTACAGCATTCTCTGCTATCTTTCTTTCTATCACAGAACCATTCCTAATCTCAAGTTTTATATTCTTCTTGGGATTATCCTTCATGGCAGATTCACCAAAGTAATTTTCTTTATTCATACTTAATGATTTTATTTTATGCAAATGTAAAAACTCTTTCCTTACATTTTAGACAACTAATAAAACCATTTGTATAATGTAACTAAAGTTCTAATAATACATAAGAAGGTATATCAAGACTAATAAATCCTTCATCTCAATATACCTTCTTATATCAATATACCTTCTTATATCAATCTATTTTCTACAATCTTCTATTGTCTTCATCCAAGCTTCTATATCCTTCTTTGATGTTCCAATACTGTCTACTTCTACATCTTTATCTCTCAAGAACTTCTCAAGCTGTGAAGGAGCAACAGGGACATCTTTCCATTTACCCTTAATCAACTTTATTATGTTCATCCTATGTTTCTTATTACCTATAAGTTCTGCAAAGGTCTGTGTTGATGCAGTATTTTCACTACTCTCAGTCCTCTTATTATTCTTATCACTCTTAGATTCTTTCTCTACTTCTTCTTTTTTGTTTTTATTATTATCTTCATTCTTGTTTTCTTCTTTAGGAGCAGGTGTATTATCAATAGTATCATTCACTACCATTTCTCCAGTGTTTGGATCCATCACAAGGTCTGTATTATCAGTATTTCCAGGAACATTCATATTCACATCCTCAGTATTTATTATCTTCAGTTGCTTCTGTGCCTCAGCTTCTCTCTGCTTCTTGGCTTTCTCTTCCTCTATCTTACTGATTATCTCTTTAACCTTTTCTTCACTTACTTCCTTTACTTCCTTAGTATTTCTATTCACCTTTATTGACTCTGGATGTTCTCCTTCCTTCAAAATGAAGTATTCCCATACACCTTCACTCTTAATAGGACTAAGCTGGTTATCTATAATCATCTTGTTATACTCCAACTGCTTTATCATACTTTCATCAGTGACAGGCTTTCCATCAAGATAGAACATTCCATCATCCACTCTATAAGTGTAATATTGGTGCTTGTATATCACCTGACTTTTGTTGTCATTCTTAAAGTCACTATTAACAGTAGTCTTAGGAGCCTCATTCATAGGCTGTTCTGGCTTCAACATATTACCTTCACCATCAATTCCATAAACAGAATAAGAACTTCCTGCTGTACCAAACATTGCAGCATCTGTCATCAATGCTCCTACCTCATCATACTCATTCAGTAACTCTTGACTTTGCAGTACTCTTGCAGTTACATTAACCCTTGGATTCATGTCTTCCATTGCCTTCATAAACTCTGCTCTATCAAAGTTACTGTCAAGAACAAATGTCTTCTGCACCATTCCATCATGCACCAATGATAACTCTGCCTTATTCTTCCTAAGCAATATGGTGTCACCTTCCTTGTCAAAGTAGAAGATGTTACTCAAGTCTATCACTGCCTGATACCTTGTTGCATAGTCTGGAGACACTACGTTCTGCAATAGTCCTTCTACCTTGTCTTTCAATGCACCATCTCTCATCTCATTATACTTCAACACCTTCAAGTAAGATGGTACCATCTTTCCATTACTTGCTGGCATAAGTACAAAAGCACTTCCTGCATTTCTTACAGTATTCCTCGGAACCATCACATTATCTATAGATGTTCCTACAGTCAAGAACTTTGTCAACTCTTGTATTCCCCATGCTACACTCTGCATATCATATCCCATAGGATTTCTTTCCTTGTCATCAAGTAGTTCTTTTACACTCCTGAACTCTGTATTACTGTCACTCAATCCTTGCTTTACAATATATCCAGGTATCAGAGAATATGGTACTATCTCAGTACTAAGACTCTCATTTACATAGAATCTTTCATTAGGATGTGTCTCAAAGAACTCCTTCTTAGGCTTAATCATTAATCCAAAGGGTTCTCCCTTACTGTTTCTTGAAGTAGGGGATATTGGATTCCAAAGCACATTATAGAGTGACTGCTGTGCAAAGTTTCCATTCCTATAACCAGCAACTCCTATCACAAGATACTTCTTTCCTTGACTCTCTACCACTCCACCATTATCATCATTATGTATTGCAGTGATTCCCTTATTAATACTATTGTCATAGTCCAATACAAGCATCAAGTGTCTCTGCATACTACTGTCATTAGTAGCATTGCTCTCTGGCCTCACTGCCATAAACTTAACCTTAGCATTAGGATTCCTCTTGAGTATTCTTGCAAGTTCCTGGTCAATGATGTTCTGCAACTTTATTCCAGCTGCATCCATCCAAGCATAATATTCATCCATCTGCTTTCTATCATCCTTACCCCTTTTATTGACAAGTATACCATCCTTCGCTAATGGGTCAGGCTCATATCTACTCATTGCATTACCACTAAGAGTAGTAACATTTGTCTCTATATTGTGCTCTCCTATACCATTCAATTCAGCAGCATCTACATTTGTCTCTGACACCTGTACTTCCTTACCATCAGGAGTAATGTTATTATTCTGTTCATCAATGGTCTCAGATCTACCTTGCACACTATCTCCATTATCAACAATATTCACATTGCCAACATCTACTCCTTTGGATGCAAGTTCTGCTTCCCTTGCTTCCTGCTGCCTCTTTATTGCCTTTTCTATGTCAAAAGATTTCTTTGCTTTCACTTCTGTAGTATTTTTGGTTCCTGCAAAGTTACCAACAAAATACCAATCATCACCTCTTTTCTCCATAGAACTTGCCTCAAACACAGCATTTTCCTCATGCTCTTTAGTCTCAGGAGTTACATCATATTCATCAGATGTGATACCCAACACATCATTCCTCTCTTCTGTGTCAAAGGTTATATTATCCCCCATCTTTGTCACAGCAAACTTTCCTTTCTTAGCATTGCCTACTGTGCCGTACCACATATCTCCTGCTGTAAGACTTATATCTCCTACCTTATCATCCAAAATATTTTTTATATTCTGAGTAACTGATGCTACAGTATTATCTCCAATGACTGGCTCTTCTGTAGATTCATTCTCTTGATTCTGCTCTTCTGAGGATTCTTCATCACTAAATATGTCTACATCTTCCTCATTAGTAATATTGTCATTCTTACCAGGAACCTTACCCATATCTTCCTGCTTATCTTTATCCTCAACAGTCTTCTTGTCAGCAGCATTCTTTGCAGCCTCATCTACTTTATTCTTTTCCTCTTCCTTCTTCTTTGCTTCCTCTGCTTCACGCTGCTTCCTTTGTTTTCTGTTCTCAATAATAGTAGCATCTCTCAGGTAACCTAACTTCCTCATACCATCAAGGATATATTCAAAGTCTTTCGATGATTCTGAACCTTCTGTATCATCTACTACTTTTTCAAGAGCTGACATAATCTCTTCCTTATTGTTGGCACTTTCTACTATTGTGTCTATATTCTTCAGTATATTATTTTGCCAATCTTCTCCCTTGTCTGACTGACTGATTATAGAAGCAATATCCTCAACAACTTTACCCCATTCCTTTGCATCAACTACCTGTTGCTGATATTTAGGAAGCATGGAATCTTCATCTATAATATCAAGCAGTCCTGTATTGAGTTTTCTTAATGTTCTGAATACATAGTTCTTCTTACTATCTTCAGATATATTAGAACGGTTCTTTAGCCCTTCATCAAATTTATTGATAAAGTCTGCAACAGTCTCTGCATTCCTCTGACCTATCAGTTTATATGCAGCTTCAGCTGACTGTAATCTTTGAGCCTCCAAGGAAACAGCTGCTGCCTCTGGATTCTGTGCCATTCTGCTATAAGCATCCTTATTAGAATCAATTCTTTGTGTCAACAGTGCTATGTCTTGTATTTTCTGAAGGGCATCAGCATCTCTCATAATAAGTCTCCGCTCAAGTTTCTCTATTTCCCTTTGCTGTTCCTTACTATACAGTTCTCTATTGTCTTTATTCATCATCTTTGCCCTTGTCACCGGGTCAAGTGCAAATATTTCATCAGCAGTTAATATCTTTGTACTCATATCTGTAAAGTTATCTTCCAAGGATTTCTTCTTGTCTTCTGTCATTGAAACAAGTCTTTCAAGATAACTCTCCTGCTCCTTTGATGAATCAAGTCTTGCTTTAGTCTCTCTTTGCTTTTTCTCTGCTTCAAGCACTGCCTCACTATCTCCATTACTTCTTGCAGTGTTCAATTCTTCTATTGCATTTATGTATTCTTCATCAAAAGTCTTTGTTCTTTTCTGTTGTTCTGTAAGTTCTTTTTCTATCTCTGCTTTCTGCTTATCATAGACTTTAACAAGTGCCTTGGCATTATTTATACCTCCAACACTTGCTACAATTGTACTTGCATCATGTGTCTGTTCACTTATTGAAGCATCATCTATCTCTGATTGCATTTTTTGCTTTCTCTCTTCCCAGTGTCCATTGAGTGCCTGTTGGATTTTCATCTTTGTTCTCACCTCTGGGTCTATGGCTTCACCTCTATTTTTCTCTATCTTCTGAATCTCATCCTCTGCTTTATCAAAGGCTTCTGATGCTTCTTGTAGCTTCTGTGCATTCTGTGCAATAGTGTATAATGCTTTCTGTGAATTATACTCACTTTGGTCTAAGTCTGGGTTTGCAGCATAGTATTGTGAAAGGAGATTGCTTATCTCTTCTTCACTGAAAGGACTTTTTCCATTCTCATCATTAAGCTGTGAAGCCTTAGCAATGAAGTTCTTTGCATTCTGTACTACAGATGATAGTGTAGTTGGGTCATTAGAGTTCTCCCCTAACCTATTCAGAGCATTAATAGAATGGAGTGCTTTTATAAACTGCAATGTCTTTGCATCTCCTTGACTCTCTAAGTTTTCTGAGGCTACATTTGACGCTACAAGTCCCTCTATATCCTTAAAGTCATTATAACTGTCCAATAAGTCATTGACATAATCTGCATGACTCTGTAAGTCTCTCTCACTCTGTTTCTTTCCATAATAGGTATTGAGCACACCATTCTGAATGAAATAGTTTACTCTTTCTCTCCAGTTATCTTTTCTTTTAAGGTCTTCATATTTAATGGAACCATCTTCATTCTTCACTGGTATTCCATTTTCATCCCTTACAATTCTTCTTGTAAAGTTATTATTGTAAGCATCCCTACCTTCCTTTGTGACAAGTCTTGCTATATTGGCAAAGTTAGGAGTAAAATTCACTACACTTCCCAGACCTCCAACCAATGCAGCATTCAATGTTGTCTCCTGGCCCATTGAGTTACTTAGTCCCTTCATGTATGAATACAGTCCATCTGCAAAACCATAAGTATCAGCTATGGCTTCTCCATTCTGATAGGCATCAAGGTATCTCTTAAAGCTATCCTCATTGATTCTTTCTGCTGCATCTACTTGCATGTCATCAGTGCCATTAGTCCATGCTCCTCCCCATGCCTGTGAACCTAATGTCTTACCAAACTCCTTCAGCTTTTGACCTCTTGTAAGGAACTTACTTGCTCCTGCTGTCAATCTCTGTCTGCCTTCTTTTGTTGTAATCTCTCCTAATCCCTTGAATGTAGAAGATACTTTCTTTGATAGTCCAGCAGGATTGGTATATAAGTATTTCCTATATCCAAAGTTATTTACAAATCCATACTTTATTCCTTCTGTCAAAAATGAGTTGAAAGCTGCATCTCCTGCACCATCAATGACTTTCTGCTGCAAATCTGCATATTCCTTTGATGTCATTCTTTCCTTCATTCTATTTTGCACCAATTCTCCAAGCACAGCTTCCTGTGCCCTTGCATGAATCATCTTGTCAAGGGTATTCTCATCTGTCACTTTCATGTTACTGTCTTTCTGAATCTTAGCCAAATAGTCAGCCTTCATACTTGCAGCTCTTGCATTGATAAGTTTATCTACTCCTGCCTTATAGTCTTTGTCACTATTATATTGATTATAAATGTCATTCCTACTTGCAGTTTGTGCTGCTTCCTCTGCATTTGCAAGATTCTGTTGCAGTGTCTCTTGGAATGCTCCCCTACCATAAGCATAGGCAATACCAAGAGCACCTGCTGTACCCTGTGCTACTTGTCCTATCTTTGTCTCTGCTGTAAGCATTTTTCCAGTAGTGTCAAGTACTTTACCAAAACCTCTTGCAACTTTACCTACCTTACTTGCTGTGCTTAATGACCTTCCTAACATTCCTACACCATAAGGTATGAGTTGTGATGCTGCATCTGCAATACCAAAGCTCATCATCTTGAATGCCTCATACATTAAGTCACTGTCCTCATTAGGATTATATTCTACCTTATAGGGACTGCTTCCTAACTTCTCATATTGCTTTTGCTCATTCTCATCAAGGGTTCCATACTGCTCTGCCCTTGTCCAATATTGTGGATTCAATGTCATCCAATCTACACCAAAGGCTCCCTCTATATCACTACCATCAGGATTCTTTCCCATATTATGTAATGTGGTATAGTCTACCTGCTCTTGATGTACTGAATGTAGCTGTCCATCTTTATCTTGATAATGTAATCTTCCCTGCTTATCACTTACAACTCTTATCTTCTTAGGGTCAAGAACATTTCCCCTATCATCTACCATCACAATAGGTTTCTCCGCTAAAACGTCTTGTCCTGCCCTATAAAGTTCTGCTATACCATTCAATTTATCTGCTGTATAGCTCATTGAGGAAATGCCTACATCTTTTAGGAATAATCCAAACCTCTTTACACTTCCTTGATGGTCTCTAATATATCTCTTTGCATCATTATTCAATGCTGTCATTGCCATATCTGGTGACATATAGGCATCATAGACTCTCTTCTTTGCAAGCACTTGTCTCATATCATCAATACTAAAGTCCTGCATCTCTGATGTTATTTGGCCTTCAGTACCATTTCCATAATGTGATGCCAACTCTGGAATACCTAAGTCTCCCTTCCTTGGATTACCATTGATAGCTTGTACAAAAGCTTTCTTCACTTGACTGTCACTCATTGCTGCTATATCTGAATCATAATAGGCATCAGCTACCTGTGAAGCAAACCTGCTTGCAGCATTGTCCACATCATCATTGTATATATTTTGCAATATCCTATCATTATAATCCTTCTTAGATTTCTTCAGTGCCTCATTATCTACTATATTATTAGTATTATCTACATTTTGAAGTATACCTCCAGTGGGATTTGACATTTCTGCCAACCCCTTCATAAATCCAGTAAATCCTCCAATACTGTTTCTTTCTTTATTTGTTTGTGCAAAGGCATTGACATCTTTCTTCCACTGAGCCTCAAACTCAGCAGGAGTCAAATAACCACTCTCCATTAGTTTTAACTTGGCATCTGTTGAGAGTTGATTATATTTCTCAAAGTCAGCTCCAAGTCCTCTATTATTGTTTCTTATACCATCTACATCAAATGGGCTATATAGTTTATTAAACTCTGTATTTACTACATCATCCTTATACATTGCATTACGCATATCTATATTAGGAATAGCCTTGAACTTCTCAACACCATACCTATCTATAAACTGCTTATTTGAATACAAGTTATTAATATAGGTAGGGTCATATCCATGCTGTGAAATCAAGTCTCTGTTCTTCTCTATAAAACTATCATATTGTGCTTTTGAAAGACCACTTAATCCTTGCAGTCCCCTCAATCCTTGTGGCTTATTTATTGGCATATTCTTTTTATTTTAGTTATACATGCAAATTTAATAAACTACTTAGATATTTAAATCTTATTTACTACTGCTATTATTTAAGTTAATTACTTTACTAAGCTAATTTTTATAGCAAGATTATTTGTCTATTCTCTATCTTTGGCTTTATTCAGCAATATCATAAGAGAAGTTCTGAGGTCATCTTGTTTTGCAAGTTTAAGTTTCTTTCTAATATGAGTGCGTTGACTTGTAATATTGGAAGGGGTTTTATGAAGAGAGAAACATATCTCCTTCAAAGACTTACCAATAAGGATGAGTTTACATATTTCTACTTCTGAGGGTGTGAGGGATGGACAGATAGAGAGAAGGTTGACTGTTTCTATATATTGCTGATGATAGTAATCCTTGATGTTATTGAGTAGTTCTTCTTGATGAGTTGAAGACAATCTTGATAGGAGAGAGTAAACTTTCTCCTTGTCTGACTCATTGAGATTGATAAGCATATCAATAGCAGACTGTTCTTCTTTGGTAATTCTGTTAGGCATACGAAGACCTTTAGTTGCATTCTTAGAGTCAAAGGCTATGACGTAGAGAATGAACATATAACCAACAAAGAAAATTCTCATGACTCTAAGGATGTGGTGAAGAGGGGAGGTAATGCAGAAGATGGTAAGACCAAGAGTTAGGATTGTTGTTATAGTGATAGCTAACTTACTTAGGCGCACAGCTATAGCTACTGAAGCAAGGATGAGAATAATGATAAAGTTACCAAAAATATGAACACCATAAACACCTGCTATAAATAATTCATAAATAGATTCTGCTGATAGCTTTATAGCTATAGTAGTAAAGAAGATATAGATAGATGCTTTAGTGGAAAGAGTGTTAGTCCAGAAAAGAATCTGTAGAATAATTACAAAGATAAGGTGAAGCCAATTATAGGCATCAAAAAAGATGGTGGAATGATGGTAGTCATTAAGACCAAGAATGTTTGCAGGAATATAGAAAAGCTCTACAAAAGTAGTGAAAAGAAAGCACACAAACTGTCTGCGCTCCTGAAGACCACAGTAGTAAGGAAACTTGAAGTGTTCAAGTCTACTTATAAAATTAAAGAAAAATATTGTCATAACTATTATATTGTTATAATATTGAGTGAATTAGTAATAAAAGCAAAGTTAAGAATAATAAATGAAAAAAGGAAACCTACAGTGTTAAAACTGAAAGAATAAGTGAAAATCAGCTTTTCTATCAATAAAAATCAGTACCTTTCAGCATTTTTCAGTTTAAAATCACTTGCTATACTTATAATATTGAGATAATTTTGTCAGTGTTAAACCAAAACAACAATATTAAAAACTTAGTATTATGAGAACAAGACAGAAGAAAGAAGAGACAAAAGACAGTGGAGACACTGTAGTAAGAGAAAACACTATCTGGAAATTCTATCAATGTGCAGCAGTGGTATTCCCAATATTGTTGATGTTATCACATTGGTGTATCTTTTATGTTTTCAGTCAAAACACACAAGAGCTGATGAAATACTCAGATCAGAATGAGATATGTATAGCATGGATATACATATTTCTTTTCTTGGTATTGCCATTGATAACATTACCAGCAAGTTTTCTTTATGGATGGTGTAACTTCCTAAGAATACCATTTGTGTACTTCATATTCATCAATGTGGAGAGATGGTATTATGGCTCATGGTTCTGTACCAAAGAAATGGTTGACACACACTATATCCTTATATACTGTATACTCTGTATATATGCAATGGATACAGTAGAGGCATGTGTAAAGCATAGGAAGAATGTAGGGAGAATCCTAAAATCCATGTTGATATACTTATTGAAGATACTCAGAAAACCATTTGAGGGAAATGAGAAGACCAATGAGTTGTATAATGAGGTAATGATGGAAATGGAAAGGAGGAAGCAATGACAACACCTGGAGAACAATGGTTGTGCAGAGCACTGGACAGATTCAAGGAAATAGTGATGCAAGGACTTTGCTCAAAAGTAGATATTACCTATTTCAGTAACTTATTAAAGTATGAGTTTGGTAGAAGAGAAGTCAGTATAGATGAAAAGGAGTGGTTGACTAAGATAGAAACAAGTAAGTTGCTTGGAGTAAGTACTTCAACCTTAGACAGAATGATATTGAGAAAAGAGTTTCCAAGAGGAAGGAAGATAGTACATCAAAAGTATTTGGTGTGGAAGAGAGAAATAGTTGAGCAATATAAGGAAAAAATGTTACTCAAAAGAAAGACTTGATATACAATGACTTATGGTATGGGTTGAGCAATGTTATGTTGCCCAACCTTTTTTATTGTATCTTTGCAATGTAATCGATTATATAGTGTTTTATATTTTTTGATAGTTAATTGCTTAATAAAGATTGTATCATGGATATGACAAATGAGAAAGTCATTGAGAAAAAGGTTTATGAAGATGACAACAGAAAGCATGATTATGCAAGCAAAGGTGTTGCAGGAACAGCCCTTGGTTTAGGCATAGCAGGCACTGCATTGGGAGTATTACCTTGGCTTACAGGTAATGGTGGTCGCAGTATTTTTGGTTCCCTTGGTAATGGTATGCCAGACAATGTAAACATCAATACTTATGGAGGTATGTCTGCTAACAATGCAGCTCCAACAGCTCTTGAGGTAATGGAGAAGGAATGTGCAGATGAAGTGAAGTTGCTTACAGACATGTTTGGACTGAAACTTGACACTGCAAATAAATTCTATGCAATGAGAGAAACAGATGTGGCAGAGAAGTTTGGCTTGTGGAAAGGCTTTGTAGAGGCACAGAATGCAGAGAACAGAAGGTCTATGGAGGCAGAGTTTGGTCTTTATAAGAGCCAGAGAGATGGTGATGACAAACTGAAGGATGCAATGGTGCAGCAAGGCTTTGGACTCTACAAGAGTCAGAGGGATGGATTTGATGCACTTAATGAGAAGTATGCTGCAAAGTTCAATGAACTTGACAAGAAGGTAGCTGTAATGGAAGCTATACGTCCATATCAGGACAAACTGTTGATGGACTATACTGACAAGAAGACTTGCAAGTGCATTTATGGTCAGCTTGTATTGCCAAGCACACCTACAGTTACAGGTTATGGCAGTTATCAGGGCTGCAACTGTGCCAGTAGTGGAACGCCAGCAGGAGCCTAAGAAGACTAAAGCTCGTAAGAGGAAATAGATGAAGGGAGCCAGTGCTAAGAGAGAGGAAGCTCTTGGTGCTGGCTTTTAAAGTATAAACAATAAAACCAAATACTTGTTATGATGAATTTTGGATCAGACCCAGTATTAGGGGGACAGCAGAATCAAGCCTTAGAACAGTTGAATCAAGAATGGGCACAGAAACTTATGGAGTTGCAGAAGCAGAAGGGTACAATAAACATGCAACCACAGCAGACAAAGACTCCTACTTGGGATGAGATAGATAAGATAATGGATGGGTTGACAGACTCACAGAAGAATTATCTGAACAATAATGAAGAGTTTGTAGAGAGTTATAAGAATGTAGCTGACATACTGCAAAGAGAAGAGTTAAGGATAATCAGACCATTGGTAGAACAAACCAAGGATGGAAAGGAAGCCTTAGAGAAACATCTTTCTCTTATAAGGAAACTCAGGAAGAATGCAATGCAAGCAGAGGAAGAAAAGGCTGCATTGTGGAATGAGTATATGACAAACTATAGTGACATGACTTTCAAGGACTTTATGACAATGATGAAAGCAAAGAAAGGAGGAAACAAATGAATATACCAACATTAAAAGAGAAGTTTCTAAGCAGCTTGAATTTATGGTTTAATGAAAGAGTGGATGAAATGGTGAAGGATAATCCTGCTCTCACAGTACCATCAGTGTATATCAAGCGAGGATGCCATAACATTATAAACAAGTATGAAGGAAAGATAAGTGAAGGCATAGACAATGCAGCACTGTTTCTTGCTGATGAGAATGGAGATATTAATCCAAATACATTGTTTACAGATGCTATGGAAATGTTCAATGGTATGGAAGAGGCAACCTTTGATATGGGATTTGTAAAAGGAGTTATGGGAAAAGGAAAGGTAGCTATAACATTACCAGACAATATACTGATGAACATAATATTTGGAAGTAAGAAAACAATAACATTCAGTGGTGAGGACTTTATGGAATTGAAGTCATTGCTCACTGCATAATAAACAAGATTTGATATATGGAACAGAATGAGATAATGAAAGCCTTTGAGAGGCTGTACAATAAAATGGCAATGTCAAAGGAGCCAAAGTACATGAGTATATTTGGTGGTGTTATGGAGTGCATGATGAAGGACATTGCAGATTGGAGACCAGATGTAGCACAGGAATACATAGACAGGTTGGAGGCAATAAACTGGCACAATTATCTATCAAAGAAAGAAGCTACACAGGTAGTAAGTGGCATGGAGCCAGAGGGAGGATGGAATACCTCAGAGTGGGAGAGCTGCATGAAGTCACAAGGCATTTGCTTGGAGGAAGAGCCTTACTATAATAAGTGGGCTATGTATACTGCAATGAACATGGTATATTCAGACAGTATAAAGACAATAGCAAAGATAGCAGGGAAACCTCTGACAGAAATGTCACAAGAAGAAATATTTAATGCAGTACATCTATTGGCATTGGATAAGTTGAAAGATAAGGATGGAGTTTTTAATGTGAGGAAATACTTTGGAGTATAGGTTTTAAGCCTTTCTATATCTGATAAAGGTATAGGAAGGCTATTTTTATGCAGTAAGGTTAGATAAGATTAGGGGAAATCTTAGATGAAGTAGGGAGTTAATAGGTTTTATTATCTTTGTCTTAGAATAATAATAAGAAAAATAAAAGGAGATAATATATGGCTTATAATGCAATAGGAGGTTTTCCACCGCAACAACTTTCTTTTAATAAGAAAGGAAAGAAGTGGAGAGCTAAGTGCGTAGATTTTGGTGATGACCATAGCTTGATGCACTATCATCTTACAAGGAAATCAGTAAGAGCAATGAAGATAAACTATGACTTACTGAATGGAAGAATACACATGGATGACTTAAAGGCTATAGTGAATCCTTATAATATTGAGGCATCATTTATACCAGAGAACATACAGCACTATCCAGTTATAAACTCAAAACTTGAGGTACTCAGAGGAGAAGAGTCAAAGAGAACCTTTGATTTTAGGGTGATTGTGACTAATCCAAATGCTGTGTCAGAGATGGAGGAAGAGAAAAATCTACAGGTGAATGCAATGCTTCAGCAGCTTGTAATGGATGGTTCAATGGATGAAGAGAGCTTTGATAGAGAGATGGAGAAACAGGCAGACTACTTCACTTATGAATATCAAGACAAGAGAGAAGTAAGGGGAAATCTGCTGCTTAATCACTATATGAAGGAGCTTGAAATGACACAACTCTTTAATAAGGGATTTGTAGATGCTTATACTGTAGGAGAGGAAGCATATATATGTGATATAGTTGGAGGAGAGCCATACTTGGAAAAGATAAATCCTCTGAAGATGAGAGTAATAAAGTCAGGAGCTTCATCCTATATAGAAGATGCTGACATGATAGTGCTGGAAGACTATTGGAATCCAGGAAGAGTAGTTGATACCTATTGGGACCAACTGTCAAAGAAAGATATTGAAGCATTGGAAAACACAACAAATAATGCAGGAAGTAGTCCTTATGCAGACAGTATGGATAATATAGACAGCAGATATGGTTTTATACCTAATGTAAGTTTGTCAACTGCTGGAGATGGAGCTATAGACCCATACAGTTTGTTTGATAATGAGGATGATACGTCTTACCTGCCATATGATATGAATGGAAATGTAAGAGTGCTAAGAGTTTATTGGAAGTCAAGGAGACAGATAAAGAAAGTGAAGAGTTATGACCCTGAGACAGGAGAAGAAGAGTTTAACTTTTATCCTGAGACCTATCACTGTAACCCAGACAAAGGAGAAGAGGAACAGACATTCTGGATAAATGAAGCCTGGGAAGGTACAAAGATTGGAGCAGATATATATGTGAACATGAGACCAAGACCAGTGCAATATAACAGATTGAGCAATCCATCAAGATGTCACTTTGGTATTGTAGGAAGTATATATAACCTTAATGGTGATGAACCATACTCATTAGTAGATATAATGAAACCTTATTCCTATCTTTATGACATATTCCATGACAGACTTAATAAAGTACTTGCAAAGAATATGGGAAAAATAATTAGAATGGACCTTGCAAAAACGCCAAAAGGATGGGATGCAGATAAATGGTTGTACTACATCAATGTGAATGGTGTATCAGTAGAAGACAGCTTTAAGGAAGGCAGTGTAGGTATGGCAACTGGAAAGCTTGCAGGAGCAATGAATAATGCTTCATCAGGAGTTATAGATGCCTCATTAGGAAATGAGATTCAACAATATATAAATGTGCTTGAATGGATTTCAACAAAGATAGGAGAGCTTGCCGGTATATCAAAGCAGAGAGAAGGACAAATCAGTAACAGAGAGACTGTAGGAGGTGTGGAGAGAGCAACACTACAATCATCACTTATTACAGAAAGACTGTTCTTTACCCATGACAGTGTGAAGAAGAGAGTGCTTGAGTGCTTCTTGGAGACAACAAAGATAGCAATGAGAGGCAGGAAGAAGAAGTTTGACTATATACTGAATGATGGAAGCAAGAAGCTTGTTGAGATAGATGGTGATGAGTTTGCAGAGTGTGACTATGGGTTGGTTGTTGACAATAGTAATGGTACTATGGAACTTAATCAGAAGCTTGATACACTTGCACAGGCAGCTCTTCAGAATCAGTTGCTTGACTTCTCTTCAATAATGAAACTCTACACAACAACAAGTGTTGCAGAGAAGCAGAGAATGGTTGAGGCTAATGAGAGAAGAAAGAGAGAAGAGGTACTGCAACAGCAGCAACAGGCACAGCAGATACAGCAGGCACAGCTTCAGCAGCAACAGCAGATTGCACAGATGCAGGCAGAGCAGGAATATAAGATGCACCAAGAGGATAATGAGGTGAAGATATTGGTTGCTCAGATAAATTCTAAGGCTGAAGCTGATAGGATGTCTATCATGAATAATGATGCTGTAGATACTGCTGCACTTGAGAGAGAAAAACTGTCGGAGAATGCAAGACAATTTAATGAGAATCTTGCACTGCAAAAGAAAAAACAGGCAGATGATGTAAGGATTCAAGAGAAGAAAGTGAATGCAGCATTGAGGAAGTAGGGATAAAGTAGTTGTTCTAGAAGTAATAGGTGTTCTAGGAAGAGGTGGAGGGTGGGAAATATAAAATAATAATTAAAATTGGAAGAGATGAAGTTAATAAAGATAGAGAATTATTCATTGCAGATTGCTGATGAGGCACTGTTGATAAAGCCTATAAGGAAGCTGTATAATCAAGACAGAAGTGCATCGAAAGAACAGTTCTATAGGCAGATGTCATATCTATACTTTATGATAGACCCAAGAAGTACTTACTCATATATACTAAATGAGGAAGAGAGAGCTAAGGCTATTATAGAGCAGGAAGGACTTGATAGGGACTTTAAACCATCACCTTTGTTGCAGGAAGCAATGGAAGTATATAAGAAGCATACAGTAACACCATCACAGGAGTTGCTTAATGCTGCCCTTGTAGCAGCAAGAACTGTAAGTACTTTTTTGAAGAATCCTAATATTTTGAATGAAGAGGATGACAAAGGAAGACCTAAGTATCAAATATCTGCAATAACTACAGCATTGAAGAATGTTGAAGGAATAGTATCATCATTGCAGAATCTTCAGAAGAAAGTAGAGAGTGAACTTAGTGAACAGAGTAAGGCAAGAGGAAGTCAGGAGTTGACAATATTTGATGATGTAGATTAAACAATATAGATTATGAAAGCAGGTGGATTACAATATAGTGCTATAAATGTAGATATACTACAGAGTGATATTTTGTTTATAGTATCTCCAGATAAAGAGACTTTTTTAAAGGATATTTCAAAAGTTATTCATAAAACATTAATTGATAAACAACATCAAGAAGAAATAATAAAAGATTTGATAGATTGTTTTTCAAAGGATAGGGTATTATATCCAGGTACAACATTTGAAACTTTTACTACTAATGGTGTTCAATATTTAATTGTTGTGTTAAAAGCAGAATTGAATAATCCTGACAACATACTTGTACATGAAATGTGTCATGTTGTGCAAAAGCTATTCAATGAATATGGTATTGAGGATGAAGAAGTGTTTGCTTATACTTTAGAGTATCTATTCTCTGAAGGAAGGAAACTTCTTGAGAAGTTTAGGAAAGAAAGTGGTCTTAGTAATGATAAATAATGTAACTTTGCAGAGTGTGTAAAGAATAGAAGTTCTAGATGGTCTAGGATGTTCTAGAGTAAGGATTATAAAATTAAATAGTATGAAGAAGTTAGTATATTTGTTGGTAGCCTTGGAATCAATATTATTGGTACTGGGGTTGTGTCATAGTTGTAGAGAGAATAGTAATACAGGTCTTTCAAGTAAGGACACTATAGTAGTAGACCCTTTTGATGTTGAAGGAGATTATTCCTATTTGGACTCTATAGATAGAGTATTAAGAGCCGATGCTTATAATTGGTATGGAGATAGTGATGCTACTGGGCTACCAGATAGCTTATTAGCAAGAAAAGATTCTATTGAACGATTAAGAGAATAATAATTATGTCAGTAAAAGATGATTCATTGGTTGCTCAATATATTAGAGCAATAGAAAATCCTGATAGCATTGGTTTTAGGAATGGTATATGGGAAGAACCTCCTAAAGGAAAAGGATATGACAGTAATGGTCGGGGGTTTGGAGTAGATGTTGTTTACAACAATCAAGCTCAGGCTTTAACAAACCATAGGAAAGGCAAATGGTTGTCTGAGGAAGAGGAAAGAAACCTAAGACAAGGTCATACTGATTATATTGAAGACAGGTTAAATTATTGGACCCCTCAGATGCTTAGAGAAATGCCTTCTGAGGAAAAGAAAGCTATGGCTTTAGGAATGCTTTATAGAGGAGATAATATAAAGAAAATAGTAAATAATCCTTCTATAAGAAATGCTTATTATTCAGGTTCTGATAAGAATATGCAGAAAGCTGTTTCTGACTATTACATAAGGAAAAATGTAACTAAAAGAGCAGAGTGGCACAACCAATTCTTTAATAACAGGAAGTCAAAGGAGACCTCTAAGTTTCAATTAGAAGTTCCTCAATATGTTTCATCATTTAAATATGATGAGGGAGGAAGTCTTGATAATCCTAATTGGGATAATCTTTCTATTTCTGATAAGGCTGAGATGATGAAAGTTGCTATTGCTAATGGTATTACTACATTACCTGAAATAAGGAAAACTTATAATGAGTTTGCTAAGGGAGGAAGGATGAATGCCTCACAAGGATATATTCCTTCAGACAGTATAAAGAAGAGGATAGCTAATTGGGAGGGAAGTTCAATGAGGACTAACAGAAGCTTTGAGGATGAGGCAAGAGACTTTAATAGAGTTGTACCTGCTGAGGTGAGAAATAGATTATCACAGCAACAGAAGGATGCCTTGTACTCTTATGGATATAATGTAGGTATGGGAAGATTAAAGGAAAGAGTTGTGCCAATACTAACTGCTTATACAGAAGGAAATGCTACCAAAGAAGATGTGCAGAGGGCTATGTGGGCTTCAAGGGATAATGAGCTAAGAGGACTTACTACAAGAAGGAATGCTGAAAGAGAGATGTTTGGAGGAAACTATAGAACCAAGTTTACTGGTACAGGGAAACTTGGAATACATATAGACCCTTCGGAATATACTATACCACAGAGTTTCTTTGATGATATTAATGTAGGAATCTCATTGCCTCAGATACAGATGCCTAATGGTATGGATACAGACCCAGAGACACTTTATAAGGCTCCAATTATTGATGAAACATTGTTTGAGAAGCCAATAGTACAAATGGAAGAGGTTGCTTATAATCCTCAAGAGGATAAGATGGAAGGAATAATGAGGCTTGGAAATGTGCTTGGGATGATTGGAGATGATAGTGTGAATAATTCATTGGGAATATTGGATTATGTAGGAAGGATATATTCATAAGATAGGTAAATGTTGGAAAGAAAAAAGGGAGGTAGTGACACCTCCCTTTTTGTATTAGCAATATTTGTGGAACTCATCAATAGCCTCATCCTCACTGAGGTCAAGACCTTTGTGCTTAAAGATTTTCTGAAGGAATTTACGGAACATCTTTTCTTTATCCTTCATTTCCAAAGCAAGTTTCTCAGCACCTTCATGGTCAAGTTTAGGATTCTGAAGCATAATTAAGTCAGCAATGGCAGAAAGATTCTTAACTTCCTCTGTCTTTGTGATGACTGGAGTTTTGACAGATTCCTCAGCACTTGACTCCTGGTGACTTTCAGTCTTCAAGTCTGTAGCAGACTCCTGTACAGTAGCTGTGGCTTTATCCTCAGAAACACTTGAAGTGTCACTTAAAGGATTGACAATCTCAGAAGTACTAATCTCAAGATACTCACCATTATTACCAAGAGGTTTTACTCTCTTGAAGGTAAGCTCATTGGGAGAAGAAGTTTCAAGATGCCAGAGATAAGTCTCCTTACCTACTTTTGTCTTCATGTAGGAGACATCTGTAAGGTCAGCTATTTCTTCTGGTCTGTATACTCTAAGTTCACCAGCCTTGAGGTTGACATTATAGTGAGTATCCTTACCACCCTTCCATGGAACAAGCTTAGTGTTATCCCAATTATTGCGGATGAATTGATTAATCACCAACTTAGGAACAACTGTAGGGAAACGTCTATAAGTGTCAACATAAGAAGCACCAGTATTTTCATTCTTTAGTCTTTCCTTGACATAAGTAGGAACCAATGCCATGAAAGTCTTAGGAGAGAAACCAATGCCAGCACGGAAGAAGCTATAGTTAAACAACATCTTAGAGAGTTTTGGGTCAGCCTTATGAAGGTCAATCCAAGCACTACGAAGTTCCTCCTTACGCTGTTCATCCATACCAGTGATATTAATCGTAAGGTAAGGATGTCCTGTCTTCTTAGAAACATTCATCCTAATAGCCTGAATAAGCTCATTGTTAGGAAATTCATCCTTGAAGTTCTGCTCCATAAACCACTTAGGGAATGCTGTTGCATAGTCCTTAAGATTCTTAGAGTCAATAACCCCAGACTGTACAAGAAGATAAGACTGATAGAAGTTAGAGAACTGGTCAAGTAACTTCTTATCACCATACATCTTGTCAGCAATATCCTTTGGCAACTGAGCAAGCAAGTTTCTGAATCCAGCACTGCCAGCAGGCATGTCAGAGAACAGAGACTTAGCTATGTCAACAGTTCTTGCAAACTGCTTCAAGACTGGATGGTCAAAGAAGATGTCATCAATATCCACAGGAACACCATCAGCAGTGTAGAAGTGAGTACCATTGTCAGTATTGGCATCAATAAACTGAGACATCTTATGCTCAATTATAAGATTGTCAACAATGAGTGGACCAACAGCACTAGAGATAGAATTAAATCTTGTGGCATAAGTAGGCTTACGCATAGCATCAGTAAGACTTCTCATCTTCTGGAAAGCAAGCAGTACCTTATAATCAGTAGCTTCATGCTCCTCAGAAGTAAGACCATTAACAAGTTCCTCAGTAGAAAGAGGTTCAGTGTTGATGTTAGAAGAGTCACTGATATTATACTTCTGACGATAAGTGTCAAGCCACTTATTGATGAGACTATCAAGAGACACATAGTTAGTAAGATTCTCTCTATTGAACTGATTAAGCAGACGCTCTATAACATCCTGAGATAGGAAGAGAGCAGCATCATTGAAAGTCATACCCAATCTCAACATAGTATTAAGCATACCAGCAGTAGTCATATTGACATTCATAAGATTGAGGATAGGGTCTTTCACAGCATCAGCAGAAGCAGATACAAGAGAACCAAGAGTCTTACCAATGAGAGTACCCTCACGGTCATACTTCTGGTCAACCTGCATTCTACCGCCAAAGGTAGTGCCAGCAATAGTGAAATCATCATTACCACAAATCTCAGACACATCAAGGAAGATGTCATTACTCTCAAGAGTAGCATGAGCTACCTTGTTGACAGCAAACACACCAATCAATGATGCAGCAGCAGAGTTCTGCTTATAGAACTGAACCTGAGTATCAGCAAAGGTAAGGTCCTTATCAGTATAAGACAACTTCTTGAGTTCATCAATAGACATACCTTGAAGAGCATTCCAAGAGATACCCTTATTAGCAGGATTCTTATAGGCAGCAACCATGTATCCCATCTTCTTAGGAGCATCAAAACCACCAGGATTAAGAATCTTGTCAGCAGTCATCTGATTGGTAAGAACAGCATAAGTCATATCAATAATCTTGTTGTCACGATACATTCTTCCACTTGTAGGAGCATCAGTATAATAGGCAACCTGTTGATACTGACCATAAAGCCATTGCATAAACTTATCAGTAGACTTCATCTTCTGAGGATTGTCAAGAAACATCCTAACTTGCTCACTAATCCAGTGATTGCGAGTCTTACCATTGTGAGCCTTAGCATAACTTTCAGAAGCTCTCTTAAAGAGTTCACTCTCAATATCCTTCCTTCTCTTAGTCTTAATAGGTATGTCCTTACGCATGACATAACGCTTATCAACATCAAAGTCAGAATCATCAATCTCAGTAAGCTCATAAGGAAGCATGATAGCATCACCAGCTTCACGAGGCATGAAACCAACAACCTTCATAGGAGCACAAGAGTACTTATCCTCAGTAGGAATACGGTAGCTAACCATCTTTAGAAGCTCTGGGTCAACAACATTGATAGCATCAACATTAATAGTACCATCAGAGTTAGAGAACTTGTCAAAGAGTTCATTAGACCATATAGGACAGAATACTTCAAAGTAAGCAATACCACCTTGATTCTTTTTAAGATAATCCTTATAAGAAAGACCATCATACTCAGAGGGAACATATTCCTCCTCAAGAGGAATAAGATTGCCTTGCTTATCATTGAATCTGATATGAAGCTGCTTAGAAGTGCCAAAGTTAGACACCTGCACAATAGGACCACCAGCAATCTTCTGCTTGTTAATTCTATTCTTAATGACAGAATTTATAAGCTGTTCAATGCGTTTAGCCTGTATAGGGTCGCCCTTTGGGATTCTAAATTCACCAGTCTCCTTGTCAATAGAACAAGCCTGCACAAGGTCAATGCCATAGCGAGGAGAAGATAAAACCTCTCTTTGAAGAATCTTGGAAAGAGCAATATTTCTCTCACGCTTATCTTCACTATTCAAGTGAAGCTCGGCAGAGAGATTGTCAATACTCTCTTCAATATTATCAGCAATAGTTTGCTCATACTCCTTACGGAACTCATCAGCCTTGAGCTTTTTGTGAGTACCATTAGGTTCAGTCCACTCATAGAAGTTATCCACCTGCTGACCATTCTCATCAGTAGTGAAGAGGTCAAGGTCAGAGGGAGTAATCATTCTAATCTGAGAACCATGAGCCTGAGAATGCTCTTTGAAATGCTCAGGAACCTCCTGCTGAAGACAGTAATCCTCATAAGAAGTTTCATGTACAAAGGTATCAGTGTTATAGTTCTTATAAACTCTTTCACCTGTAGCATCAGTTTCTTCTTTGAAGATTTGATTCATCATAAAAGTATAGGCAGCATCCTCACCACCCTCCATGTCCATGAACTGATAGATGTTCATCTTGCCTTGAAGACCAGACTTGATGGAAGACTCAAACTGAACAGTATCAATGCCTTTAGTAGGCATAAGACGTTCAGAGTCCTCCATTACTCTATAGACAGCTCTAAGAAGATTAGGTCGAGAAAGCTTTTCACCTTTAAGAATAGCATCAGCCATGATAAGAAGATACTCAGCATTCTTGGCTTGGAAAGGTACCTGCATACTGTGAATAGGAGCATTATCTACACCCATATCCTTAGTAAGCTTAGAATACACAAAAGGCTTGAGAGGCTGGAAAGCAGTCTCAAGGTCAGTATATGTGTATTCACCTTTAAGCAATACTCTGTTAATTCTAATGTAATCGTTTGAAAATGAGAGAGTTAATTAAC
>ERZ1026874.85-NODE-85-length-60658-cov-21.306651_pt1 | contig 60658 bp, 60 predicted proteins | sample MGYA00380167_ERZ1026874 | MGnify/ENA primary metagenome ERZ1026874 (study PRJEB33269, sample SAMEA4719803) | human gut metagenome | biome: human-associated habitat; feature: organic feature; material: feces | place: Cameroon | collected 2013-10 ...
CGCTTGCGACACCTACCTTGTACGCCGCAGTGCGCATCCTGAGCGGAGCGTTTTTTATATATTAGGAAAGAACTTTCCTAATATATAAAAAAGAGAGACGAAAATTTCATCTCTCTTTTCCTTTGCTTTATATTCTTTTTTTACTTCCTCGAGAAAATATGTTTCACAAATACATAGATTATAATCACCACTGCCATCAGATATCCGAACGCACCAAGTGCCGGAATCCCCATAAACTTCGGTGTCATATCCGTCGTACAGATAATACTTGAACTGATCAGAAGTGCCATGACCCACAGACCCATAACAATATTCCTTACAAGTCGTCTCAAAAGAAATGCAAGATCTTTTGACACGCGCAGATCAAGGTTTACTTTTGACTGCCCTTTCATGAATTCATCCATTAAGTCCGTTGTCATGGATGGAAGGTCAATCATCTTCCGCACAGATTTCAAAAGGCTTCTTCCTGTGTTCTTCAATTCCTTCTTAAAGTTAAAATTGTGAAGAAAATCCGCAGCAAGTCTTGCTCTGGCAATCTCCACCATATTGATATCCGGTGCGATATTGGAAAGTACACCTTCCATATGCGTAAGTCCTCTGGCAAGCATCGTCAGTCCATGTGGCATCATGATCTTATTTTCTTTCATGACTTCCATCAGATCCGTCATGACCTCTGCCACATTAATCTTGCCCATATCGGTACTTCCGTATTTCAAAAGTAATCCTTCAATGTCTTCGTAAAGTTTTCTCTGCTCCGGTCGTTCTTTGAATTCGCCCAGTCCGAGAACCGCCTTTAGGATCAGACCAACATCATTCAGTGCAACGCCTTCGATCGCAAGCGTGATCATCTCACGGTCATGCTCTGTCAGTCGTCCCATCATACCCATATCAATCCAGACAATCTTTCCATCACGGATCTTTACATTTCCGGAATGCGGATCAGCGTGGAAGAACCCATCATCCATTACTTGTTTGATATAGTTATCTACAAGTTTACTTCCAATTTCTTTCAGGTCATAGCCATCTTCAAGAAGTTTCTCCTTCTCATCAATACCGCAACCATCAATATATTCCATCACCAGCACATGAACGGTCGTATACTGCTGATACAGAACCGGTGTCTGAACGAAATTGACATCCTTATTTCTTCTGGCAAATTCTTCGATGTTCGCTGCTTCTGTCAGGAAATTCATCTCATCTCTTGTCACTGACCAGAGTTCATCAAGCACAAGATCAAAATCAGCCATTCCTTTCAGACTGATCGGTGGCATCAGTTTGATCGCCTTACGGATAAAATCAATATCCCGCGCCATCATCTCATAAATGCCTTTTCTCTGGATCTTAACGACAACCTCTTCTCCTGACTTTAAGACTGCTCTATGTACCTGCGCAATTGATGCAGAACCGATTGGCGTCTCTTCGATTGATGAAAAAACTTTCTTCCAGGAGCGTCCGTAAGATTCGTCGATTACAGACACTGCCTCCTCGAAAGGCATCGGTCTTGCATCCGTGCATAATTCCATCAATTCATCACAATAGGCCTTCGGAAGAATGTCAGAATGGAGTGCCATAATCTGTCCGATCTTCACAAACGTCGGTCCAAGATCCTCCATGATCAAACGAAGTTTCTTCGGACTGATGCCATGTGTGATATTATGTTTTCGAAGTACAGAAATAATCTCTCTGAATCTTGAATTATTTGTTCCCTTTTCTTTCTCACTCATATCTGTATTCTCCTGCTGTCTCGGTGACGCATTCCTCTTCTTTCCAGTATTCCTTGCTGATATTCCAAAAGTAATAGTCACTTTTTTCTTTCTTGAGAAAGCAGAGAAGCCGCTTTTCGGCAGCTTCTCTGATATTTTTACTCTTCTTTTGTCTCTTCCTCAACAACTTCTGCATCTTCTACATTTTCAACATCTTCCGCTGTATCTTCTGCATCCACCTCTTCTGCTTCCGAATCTACGGTTGACTCTTTTGCCTTGATCTGAGCCTTCAGTGCTTCTAACTGCTCCGGTGTCATCTTGTCGAGAAGTTCGCTCAACTCTTCCGGGGTATTGACTTTGACTTTCACATTCACATTGTTCTTTACTGTCTGCTTCAGATTATGCTTGAGTTCCTCATTCAGAACCTTGCCCTGCTCCACTGTAAGTTCGCCTTTTTTTACCATATCATCAAGAACGTCCTTTGACTTCTCTGCAGTTGTAGCAACCGCTCCGATTCCAGCCAGTATTACCTTCTTTAAGTTGTCTGTTAATTTTTCCATAATGCCTGTCTCCTTCCGTAATTGTTCTGTCTCGCATCACCTGTGGAGATGAGAGTCATCACATATATGATATTTAGATTTTACAACTTTCTCTTCATCTCGTCTAGTATTCGATTCCATTTTCTGTGCTTGTTTCACAATAATTTAATAAACCCTTTATAATTTTCAAGACTTTTTCACAAAGAAATGCTTAAAATGTTACATTTTCAACCTTTTGTAACTTTTCTTTTTTATTTACGCTTGTTAAAATAAAGACATAGTACATCGGGAATACCTCTAAAGATTCCCGAAAATCTGTTTTTAAAAAAGGAGATCGAAAATCATGGCAAACAGAATTATGTTAAATGAAACATCTTATCATGGAGCAGGCGCAATCAAAGAGATCGCTACAGAAGCAAAAGCAAGAGCATTTAAGAAAGCTTTTGTATGTTCTGACCCTGATCTAATCAAATTCGGAGTTACAAAGAAAGTAACAGATATTCTTGATGAAAATGGACTTGCTTACGAGATTTATTCTGATATCAAAGCAAACCCAACAATCGAAAATGTACAGCACGGAGTAGAAGCATTCAAGAAAGCTGAAGCAGATTACATCGTTGCAATCGGTGGTGGTTCTTCTATGGATACTTCCAAAGCAATCGGTATCATCATCGCAAACCCGGAATTTGAAGATGTAAGAAGCCTTGAAGGTGTTGCACCGACAACAAAACCTTGTGTACCGATCATCGCAGTTCCAACAACAGCCGGAACAGCTGCTGAGGTTACAATCAACTACGTGATCACAGATGTTGAAAGAAAGAGAAAATTCGTTTGTGTTGACCCACATGACATGCCGGTTATCGCAGTTGTTGACCCGGATATGATGTCCTCTATGCCAAAGGGACTTACAGCTTCCACAGGTATGGATGCCCTGACACATGCAATTGAAGGATATACAACAAAAGCTGCTTGGGAAATGACAGATATGTTCCATATCAAAGCAATCGAAATCATTGGAAAATCTTTAAGAAGTGCTGTTGCAAATGAAAAAGAAGGCCGTGAAGGAATGGCTCTTGGACAGTATATTGCAGGAATGGGATTCTCTAATGTAGGTCTTGGAATCGCTCATTCTATGGCTCATACACTTGGTGCTGTATATGATACTCCACACGGTGTTGCATGCGCTATGATGCTTCCAATCGTTATGGAATACAACGCTGACTGCACAGGTGAGAAATACCGTGAAATCGCAAGAGCACTGGGCGTTAAAGGTGTTGACGACATGTCTGTTGAAGAATACAGAAAAGCTGCTGTTGATGCTGTTCAGAAACTTTCTGTTGACGTTGGAATCCCGACAAAACTGGAAGCTCTGAAGGAAGAAGATCTGCAGTTCCTCGCTGAGTCTGCTCACGCTGATGCTTGTGCACCGGGTAACCCGAAAGATGCAAGTGTAGAGGATCTGAAAGAGCTCTTTAGAAAGCTTATGTAAATTGATTTCTGGTACACGGACGAAAATTCTGAAATGTGATAAGTTGTAATCCCTTCGAAGGATAACGCATCGAATCTGGCTCAGGGTTACGTGTACTGATAATTCTAGGAAAAACTTAAGATTACTAAGAACAAAGAAAGGTTTGGAAAACTCGCTGCCGCTCAGACAGCTTCCAAACCTTTCTTTAACGTAACCTTAAGTTTTTCAAGTATTATCAAGCACACTCCACATTCACCATCTTCGATGCGTCATCCTTCTTCGGAGATTCACTTTATCCCACATTTCCGAATTTTCTGTGGACAGAAATAGATTTACAGAATGTACGTAGGGGTGAAAGAATTCGCATGTTTTTCTGTGGACAGAAATAGATTTACGGAACATGCAACGATTTGGAAGGATTCGTATAAATTTTCTGTGCATAGAAATGAATCTTTCTGAAAATGAACTACAGTAATCCTCTTTCTTTAAATATCTGACATAATTCTGCGGGCATGGATTCGGAGAGGAATCTAGCCAGGGTTTCGGGGGTGGCTTTGTGATTGCCGAGAACCCATTGGACCGTCATGTAGATGGAGCCTTGGCAGTACATTTCTAACTGAAAGCGAATCTTGTCGGACATCTTTTTCCCGGTGTTTCCTTCGATACGATCAGTATAAAATTGTGTGATCAGTTCAAAGTCGTGATCACGCAAACAGTTCTGGTCGTCATTTTTAAATGCCGCACGAAAGAAAAGTGTTTCTTTCTGAATGTATTGAAATTTATTTACAAGACTTTCATAGACTGTTTGTCCCTCTCCCATATGTTCAAAGGATTCAATCAGTATCTTGTCAAAATACCAGTTGATCAAATCGTATTTATCCTGAAAATTCCGGTAAAAGGTCTGACGCGTCACTCCGCATTCTTCTGTGATCTCTTTCACAGTGATCTTCTCGACCGGAGCTTTTTTCATGCATTCTTTCATTGCCTCTGCCAACCGGTATTTTACTTTTTCTCCTGACTTGTATGTTTCTGCCATAACTTTTTCCTTTCCACTCCAAGCAGTTCAAGCAGTTCTTCATGCGGGTATTCTTCGTCTTCCTGGTAAATATCCACGTAATTCATTGCAGCGCCTCCATCTACGAATGCAGGAAACAGGAAACCGCATTCCGGTTCGCCTGGTTCATATTCTCCGCTTAGTGGACAGATCACGCATAAAATGTATTCATACATTCGTTCTGATTCTCCCTGACGTATATGATCCAGCCCCTTCGCCGGAATGTCATATCTGTCATGAAAAACATAGATTGCATAATCTTCATCTGCCTGATAATGTTCCCCGATAATCTCATAAAATGTCTCCATCAGAGCATCATTTTTCAAGCCACAGGCACGCATCCCCATCAGAAGCTTCCACATACTGTCCGGATTTCTTTGATCATCAGAAAACTTATATTCCTTCAGATTTTTATTTGTTTTCGCAAACGGCACTTTCTTCGCAAGCGCCAGATTTTTCTCCTGTTCTACAGGATTTAATTTCAGGAAACTGGTGTTAAATGTTCCATCTATAAATCCGTCTATATCCATATATCCCCCGGCGATCCGAGTGATCGATGTCCGTTTTACTGTCATTCGTCTGGTCAGCGCCAGCATATCTTCTCGATTGATCATAATCTTTTCCCTCCGGCTCTCTGTTTATCCCTGCAAATCTCTGCATATCTCGACAGCTTTCTGTTCGTCTCAAACATCTTCCCCGCCTGTCTACATCAGAGATTCTTCTGTCTTATCCGCTCTGTCAATCCTCGAAGCATTAACGGTTCCACGCCGCTACTTTTTTCTTCCTCTTCTTCCTCTTTTTTCTCCGCCTGCATGATCACATCACGAACCTTCTGCATTCTCTCGTCAAGAGCTGAGCTGATCTGTGCACAGTCCATCATCTCTTCTGCCAGATACTTACTCTGATCTTCCGGAATACTCTTTTTATAGCGAAGCTTATGCTCCAGGCTCGCCCAAAAATCCATCGCGATCGTACGAAGCTGCACTTCAACTGTGATCATCTTTTTTCCTTCTTTTAAGAAAATCGGAGTCTTCACGATCAGATGAAGACTTCTGTAACCACTCGGCTTTGGATTTGCAATATAGTCTTTTTTCTGAATTAAAATTACATCGTCCTGATCAAGGAAGCATTTCGCAAGTTTATAAATGTCATCCTGAAAAGCGCAGATCACACGCACACCGGCAATATCCTGAATATTTTCTTCGATTGCATCAATCGTCAATGGAATATTTTTACGACGAATCTTCTTCAGCAGACTCTCCATAGATTTTACACGCGTCTTAATACTCTCAATCGGGTTGCGGTCATACTCCAGCGAATGCTGTTCGCTCAGCACCTTAAATTTCGTCTCGACTTCCATGATCGCACACTGATAATAAGCCATCATCGTATTGACCGGCTTTAAATTCTCCTGTACAAAGTCAATAAATTCATCTGAAAGAAGACTGTTTCTTACAAAGTCCTCTCTTCTTTTCTCGATTCGTTCTTCCAGTTCTCGTCTACCCATTTGTTTCTTTCATCTCTCTTTTCTTGCTTTTTATAAGATTGACCTGATCAGATACTTCCATTCTGCCAGATATTCTCTCAGCATATTGTTTGGCAGATACAATGGATTCGAGTCCGCAGCAATTGCTTTCGCTGACTTTAATCCCTCACCTTTTGTAATCTGCATTGCCCGAAACATATGGAAATCATTTGTGATAATTCCCACACTTGCTCCGTCTTTCATATATTTTTTACTGTATTTTATATTCTGCTCTGTTGTCTTCGATTCGTCTTCCAGAATCAAACGGTCTTTCTCAATTCCGGCCGCTTCCATATAATCAGCCATCGCCTGCGCTTCCGTACATGGCTCGTTATACCCCTGTCCACCTGACACAATACAGATTGTCTCCGGATTTTTCTCCAGATAATCGATTGCTGTGTTCAGACGATGCTTCAGCACTTTGCTCGGTCCATCTGCTCTCACCTGTGCACCAAGCACTATGATGTAGTCCAGATTTTCATCTGCCTTCGCATGCATCTGACTGATAATGCATCCTTCGATAATCACAAAGGAAACTACAAATACAAGCAGTATTCCCCTTAATATCCACAACATCCACATCGGAAGTCTTGCCCATCCATCCAGAAATGTAATCGCTGCGCATCCTCCAAGCAATGCAGCCAATACAAACCAGATCAGGAAGAATCCCGTCCCAGATCCATTTCCGCTCATCCAGAATCCATAACAGGCAAATAACACTGCAAATAAAATACATATTATAACTGCTGTCATTTTTCGCTTTGTTCTCACTTTCCACTTTCTCCAAGAATCAGTCGAAGCAGTGTCTTATCAAGCATGATTGTCCGATCCCAGGGATTCAGAATGATACCTTCAATCTCGTTCTCCTGTACAGCAGACTGGAATAATGGTTCGATTGCTGTCAAAAATGTAGACATCACACTATCAGAACCTTTTAATTCTTCCTCAAAACTTGTAAATGCACTCCACCACTTCTTTCCATCAGCTGTCTTCACTGCCTGTATCTTTAATTGTTCTGACACAGAAGGCTCTACCGCAAGAATCAATTGTCCTTCTTCTTTCATTCGTCTACGGATCATTGTCAACGCATGTGCTAAAAGTTCCTGAGATGGTTCCTGCTGGAGTGCAAAAATTGCTTCCTCAATCTTCTCGTTTCCTTTCAGTCCTTCATCTTTTGTATCGTTATTCTGCATCTTCATCCTTGCTGCTCCTTGTAAGTTTTTTTATTTTTAATAAATCATCTCATTATTTTATATCTGATATCATCTAAGTATATCATAAAAAAAGAGAATAATGTGATATTTTAAATTTGTTTCACACTATTCTCTCTTTTTTAATTTTCCTCAATATGACTTTGGATTCTTCCCATTTATCTAAGACACAAGTTCCTGCATCAGCTCATGTACACTCATCATCTGATTGATCCGTCCGACATTGCTTCCGCAGAACACAAGTCCATTTTCCACATCACCTTTTACGGCATCGATCAACGCTTTCGTGATACAATACGGAACTTTTACCGGATTACATTTCGCTAAGCAATTATAACATTTCTTTATAGGCTCTTTTTCTTTCTCAACACGCTCGATCAATGCGTTGCGGATGGCTCTTCCCGGCATTCCGACCGGACTTTGGATAATCTGGACATCCTCTTCTTTTGCATTGATATAGGCCTGCTTATAGGACTCTGACGCATCACATTCTTCTGTTGCTACGAACCTGCTCGCAATCTGGACTCCGTCTGCTCCAAGTTCAAATGCGTGCTCTATATCCATCTTATCAAAGATTCCCCCAGCAACGATCACCGGAATCTTCTTCTCGTATCGCTTTTCATACTCTTCCTTGCAGGCAATAATCTGACGGATCTCCTCATCATAATCCATTGTGTCAATCTCATTTAACTGTTCTCTTGAAAAACCGAGATGCCCTCCGGCTTTCGGTCCCTCAACAACAAGGAAATCTGCTGTTCTGTCATACTTATGCGCCCACATTTTCAAGATCAGCTGCGCTGCTCTTTTGGAAGAAACGATTGGCGCAATCTTCGTTCTGCAAGTCTCACTGACTAACTCCGGCAGATTCATCGGAAGTCCGGCACCACTGATGATCACATCTGCCCCCGCTGCCACTGCCTCTTTCACATGCTCCGCATAATGCTTCAGCGCAACCATAATATTTACACCGACAAGACCATTCCCCTGCGCGAGTTCCTTTGCTCGCTTGATGTGCTTGTGGATTGCTCTATTGTTACATGCAGCCTGATCCTTCTCAAATCCTTCTTCATCATAACCAATCTGAGCAGTCGAAATTATTCCGACTCCGCCTTCTTTCGCCACTGCTCCTGCGAGAGAGCTTCTGCTGACACCTACTCCCATGCCGCCCTGAATAATCGGGAGCTTCGCAGTCAGATCACCTATTTTTAATTGTTTGTTTATACTCATTTTCAATTCTCCTGTATTTTATTTTGAATTTCAAACTATTTTAAGTATAAACTATTTTATTGAAATGTCAAGGAATATTGATTCTACAGGTTTAGATTTCAATGTGTAGCTTGATTCAGCATTTAGTAATCAATATAGCCATCTATCGGTCTTGTATACATGCTATCATCTGTCACAAGTTTGAATCTGTCATCTGCATATTTGTCACTCCACCCATTTGTAGCTTTATATATTTTATCTTTCTCCGTATCATAAATCCTCTCAAAACCAAGCGTTGCATCACTCTGTTTCTGACGAATAATATCATCGCTTGTATTTCTTGTCTCCCAGGAAGACATGATCATATCAGATGTATCACTCAATGTCTGACTCAACTGTCTGGAGTTTGCCACTGTCTCATTGCTCTGCGCAATCGCATTGCTGACAAAAGCATCTGTAAAGTCGATACTCGCAAGACATTGACACAAAATACTTTCCCAGTCAATGAAACTGTTTTCTTCAGCGGTAACTGCCATGATATTGTACGCCATATAATAACCAGTATCAAATCCGAACATCCACGATGCATCTTGCAGATTTCCAGAAAAATCTACAACATCCGCCGTAAACATCCCTTCTCCTCTTCTTCCGCTTTCATCCGTGAAGCTCGCCCGCAGTAATGCCGGATTGATTGCAATAGATTTCATATTTGAATTACTCTCAAGCACCTCCATCACAGCAAAATCATGGAACCTTGGAAATGTATATCCATAATAAGATGGTTCATCTTTCTCCGCAAACGATGCATAACTTGAGAAAATCTGATAGAAATTTTCTGTGGACGGATTCTCCAACGCCGGTGCGTCTGCCAGGATATAATAGGCTCCTCCATACATTTGCTGGGATTGTTCATAATAACTTCTGCTATTTGCATCATGCATCAGTGGCATTGCTTTTAAAAGCAAAAAGACTTGATTGATCGGATTCTGCGGATCGTATGCACAAAGACTAAAGGCCATCCCATCACCTCCGGAATTGACCACCCAGCCTGTTGGAAGTTTCATGCTAAATTCCGAAGTCTGATAATTTTCCAATACAACCTGTTCTGCCGCCGTAGGAATAACCTTGATTTCCTCTTGCTGTGATTCTTCTTTCTGCTGATAATCTTCCATCTGACCTTTCACATCTCCTGGCACATTCTCACTTGACGAGATCTCTTTTGCAATTTTCCATAGTTCCTCATCGCCCTGAATAGAATAAGCATCATTTCCAATTACCAGACGATGCTGGTTGAACGCAAATGTAAATGCTTGCGCTGTTTGCAGAGTAAAAATAAAAGTATCATCATAATCAGATGCCCTCTCATCTGTCTTTTCCAGTACTTTTACTTTACAAAGTGCCTGAAATAGTTTGTCGATCTGTTTTTTGTCTTCAAGAATAAATTCTTCCGACACATCATGGTTCTTCTGATAGATCATCATTACAATTTCTGATGCATCAAAGGACTCTGCAAAGTTCTGGATTTCCAGATCATAGCATGAAAAAATCTCCTTTCCTGCTGATTTTGTTTTTTCACTTCCACAAGCACATACAGAAACTGCCATAATTGCTGCTAAAATCAATGCAATAAACCTTTTCATTTTGCTCGTCCTCCTTCTTTCATAATTTTGCCAACAACACATTTCTCACACAATCGTATCTCAACATCTTTACCTTATTAGTATCTACAATTATTAATTAAATGTATATAAGGGAAGTCCGCCAATCTGTCAAACTACATCTGTCGAACTTCCGCCAAAATAAAAAAGATACAAATTTCTTTCCTTTTGCAAAAAAATCGCCTCTTGTTTCCAAAAGACGACTCGATAAATCACTTTATGAAATTTATTGTAACCGCTTATTTATTATAAAGGTTAAATAACCCAACGCGGGATTTTGTTCCTGTCTTTTTGTAAATTGCAGAGATATAACGTTCCAGAGTTCGTCTGGATACATAAAGATTATCTGCAATCATCTGAACGCTATCCTCTGTATTGATCAGATAAGTAAATACCTCTCTTTCCCTTTCTGTAAACGAAAATGTTTCCGCAAATTTTTGAAGTCTCTCTTCTTCGCTGACTTCGTTTTCTTCATTCACAATAAGCTGTTCCATAAATGCATTCTTTTGAAATGTATACAGCACTGATATAATGCTGACTGCCACAAACACAAGCAATACAAGAATCACAATAACAAGACCACTTCCATCTAACATCAAACCTAAAACAGAATTAGCGATCAGTGCAGCAATCATATTGTTCACTGCTCTTCCCATTCCTGCCCACAGCTCAGGTACTTTCATATAACGTGAAATCTCCATAAATCCTGTCGTGAAAAATACCGCGAAGAATCCGGCTGATAAATAAAACACAATCAGCCCAACAAAAAACGGACCTGAAAATTCCATTACAGCAATACAGATCGTAGACAAAACCATCACACAGTACATGGTAATTCCCATATATTTTCTATTCTTTATATCAAAAATAAATCCTGCTGCCAACCCGCTCAATGCAAGAAGAATTCTCGGTGCCTGTCCGATGTTCGCATTTCCGGCTGAATGCACAAGTGTCACCGCATTATCCAGTGTGCTGAAGATACAAGTCATTAACGCAACAAGAATAATCAAAAGAATACCGACAGTATGCCCTCTTTTTATTTCTTCTGTCTTGAAATTTTTTTCTTCCTGTTGTTCTTTCTTACAGCACTCTGATTCATTTTTTCTCAATCTCCAGATCAACCCTATCAAAAACACAGATAATATAATTGCTTCTGCGCTCTTAGACTGAATCAGATTGTTATTGATAAACTGTAACAGGATACCGACTGAATAAGCGATTCCCACTGTTCTTGCTAAACATCCATCTGTCTTTAACGTGCGGATAGATGTATAGAACACGCCACTTCCAATCAAACCAAAAATTAGAAACAATACTAAGCCTGATAGAAAAACATCCATAAATTCTTTTCTAATACAAATAAGTGACATGCACAGAGCAGCTATTCCACTGATCAGAAAATAGCTGATTGACTTCATCCTACCTTTACAGATTTGATTGAATATTGGATATAGTAAAAATCCAACTGTACTTACCCCCAATGCATAATTCTGTGCAAGAACTGTTCTATTCTCCGAAACAATTTCTGAAAGCACATCTACATATAAATACTCCGCACCTAGAAAGAGAAATGTAAACAATCCCATCAGCACGACTGCATTTATATAATAAATTTCATTTGTCTTTTTATCTTTAATTCGCATTAAAATCCCCCTTTTAACAAGCTCGTTTGGTTCAAAATTCAATATATAAATTATAACAGAAATCTTACGCTAAAGGGGTTTTTTCCAAAAAAATGCAAAAAGAGCAGGACGTATCCTCTTTGATGCACCTTGCTCTTTTTGTTTTTATTCCCCTGTTTTTGACTGGCTTTGTATTTTTGCAATTTTCGGATAACATTTCCTGCTCTATTCGTTGACTTGCTTCTTAATTTTGCAATTCTCGGGTAACATTTCTCGCTCCATTCTTGACTTGCTTTGCAGTTCTTCGCTTCTCGGGTAACGGTGTACCTCTCTCCATTGACTTGCTTTGCAGTTTTACGCTTCTCAGGTAATGATACGACATCCATTCGTTGACTTATTTTTCAGTTCTCTAATTCTCAGGTAATACTGCTCCCTATTTCCGTTGACTCAAATAGCATTTTTGTCAATCAAGTCATCAAACATCTCCAAGTGCTATCCAAAATAATACTTTTCTAATATAAAGTCATTCAAGAATACCTCGGCATTCTTGCTGCGAGGTGCGCGTCATGCAATTGCATGACATACTTCTACTGCACACCTCTGCAATCCTGCCGGAGGCTATATCAGCTCAATAACCATAGCAAGAATTTTCAGAATCTCCGTCAGCATGGCATCTTTCCATTCACATAAAACAATCGTAACTGTTCAGCGTCAGAGTCAACCTCCAAAATGCTACGCATTTCGTCGGTGTGGCGTATCCGCCAAATAACATCAACATAAATATTTTTCCGTCAATTTTTCCATTAATCTTGAATTTAACAGGCTTTGTTCCGTTTCGAATGTCATTATTAACTGCTCGCCGGGGTAAATATTATTTAATTGATATAATTCTATTTTCCGTACTGCTGCTCTTGCATAATCTTGTTTATCCATCATTCCTTCATGTTCCCAATAAATTTCCTGATAAGTTTTCTTCGACAATAGTGTGAAATCTGGATATACGATACCATATCCTTTGAGATAGAGTGGCTTCTCATATTTATAAGGTATATTGTTTCGATAAAAATAATCAGCAAGTATTTTCTCAGACTTAGATCTGACTCTTTCTCCTTTTTCAGTCAAAATCAGTGGCGTACCTTCTTTGAATTCTTTTCCCTGATATTCTTCTTCATACCACATTTTAAGCAATTGATCCCATGTTGACTCTACTGGAGTTACTAATGCTTGCCTTTCTTTGTTCATTGATGTGTAGATTTTCTCTATTTCATCATCCGAATAATTTTTTGTTATTTTCTTTATTTGTTTAAGTCTTGCTTCTGCTTTTTTCACCACTGATTCATTATAATTCTTTTGTGCCAGAAGCCTTGCCAGTTCCATCTCCGCTTTTGGAATGTAAGTTTCATTATCTGCGCTCATATACTGATAATAACGTGGCTTGCTTTTATCGCATGAAATTCGAAGACGTCCTTCCGGCGCTGATTCCAAACCTGATCTTGCTTTATTTATAATAGTTTCTAAACGCTTTTGCTCCTGGACAAGCAAATGTCTTAATTCTTGCATACGTGTCTCCTTATTAGAAATTGATAGATTTGTTTTTAGAAAAATGTCATCAAATCTTCTTTGATTATTGAATTGTTTTTATTTTTAGATTTTGGGATTTTTAAATTGTTTCAATTGATTTTTATCTTTTCGATTTGTTTCTGAATTAGTTCTGATTGATTTGATTGCTTTGATTGCTTTGATTACTTTGATTGCTTTGATTGCTTTAATTGCTTTGATTACTTTGATCTGTTTTTGATTTGCTTCAGTTGTTTTTGACTGTCTCAATCTGTTTTTTCGGTTATCTCAATCACTTATAAAAGTTGCTCTACAATTAATTTTACGTGATTCTTTTGACTTGTTTTTTATTTCTACGATTCTTAGGTAACGACACACTCTCCTTTCATTGACTCGCTTAGTGGTTTTGCAGTTCTCGGGTAACGTTACGCCCTCTCTCCATTGACTTATTTTTTCATTTCTTTAATTCTCAGGTAATGCTTTCCCCTGTTTCCATTGACCTAAATAGAATTATTGCCAATCAAGTCACCACACAACTTCCAAGTACTCCCCCAAATATCACTTTTCTAATATAAAGTCAAATTACTGACTAGATGCAAGTGTTTTTAATAGTGAGACTACTCCCCTGAATAACTCTTTTCCACTATATAGTCAAGTTCCTAACCAGGTTCAGGGCTTCTAGCAACGATGTTAGTATCTAAAATAACATTTTTCCTGTACAAAGTCAACAGATTTGTAACACTCTTCCATAGTATTTGTAACAAGAAAATCCAAAATATTGGCACGTAATTTAAACAAGAAAATCTCCTCTCAAACCTTATGGGATCTAATTGAACCCAGTAGATATGAAGGGAGATTCTATTTTGCTATTTTGAGGAAAACGTTTCTACATCTACTATATTCATTGACTTGTTTCGCATTTCTTCAACTCTCGGGTAACTGCACGCCTTCTCTTCATTGACCCAAATAAAATTGTTGCTGTGCCTCTGTTTTCTAACAAATGGTAAATGAATATCTAATGTCTTCTTCCGCACTGATATGGTATTCGTCTTCCACATCACTTCCCCAGCTGTCGATACCTCCGACTCCTCTTACTGCTCCGTATACACATAAAACAGTTCTTCTTGCTGGCGGTAATTCCTCATGATGTAGAGCATTTTCAATTTCAGATGCTGTATATGGAAGGCATGAAAAAGCAAATTCCTTGTCTTCCTTCTCAATACGAAGTGTCTGTGGTGACTGATCTGTTCTACTATTGTCAAGACTTGTATGTCTGCTGATTTCAAGCCACTCTGTATCCATTCTCATTCCACATTCCTGTGGGACAAGGTAAGGTGTCAGGCTCAAATCCGCCACTTCATAAACACCTTTTTGGGCACCTGCTTTTCGATCCGGATAATGACAGGTGCGTACCGAATTGATATTATTTCTGAGCATACATGCGATATCTGCTCGCATATCTTCTACTCCAATGCATCTTCCTGTTTTTGGATTCCAATATCGTAAGGAATTACTTCTACTAAACTTTCATCTTCTGCTTTAAGTTCTACATACGCATGATATAAATAAGGATCATGATTATCCCACAGTCTAACAGTTTCTAAATCAATACAGATTGTACCCTCTAAGTGGTCATTTTCTTTCTTTAACTGCACGGAGTTTTCTGCTAACAGATTTTCTTCCCTGTCTTTTAAAATAAAAAATCTCCGCTTTTTGTTGGAAGCTGCGGCACATATCGTCTGAAAACCGTCGAAAAGTTACCAACACACCGTCCTCAGGGAAGATTAGATTTCCAACTTATTTATATTGCCTCAGGAAAAGGAGAATTTTATTTTCATGGTAAGAAAGAAATTGTAAATGCCGGAAATATGGTGATCTATCGCCCCCAAAAAAAGCAACGTTACTACTATTATGGTGTAGACCAAACTGAAGTTTACTGGGTTCATTTTACTAAGAATAATGTAACGAATATTTTGAGACAACATGGTATTTCTGATGATATGCATATAATTTATACCGGTACTTCTCTTGAATATAAACGAATTTTTACATCTATTATAAATGAATTACGTTTTTGCAAAAGTGAGTACGAAGAACTTTGTGTTTATTATTTAATGGAACTCTTAATTCTGACGCACCGGCTTTCCAGTGAAAAGCCACGAAATACTTCTTTTAATATATCGGAAATTTCTCGAGCGATCGGATATGAAAACCCACTATATTTTAGCCGTATTTTCAAAAAACAAAGCGGGTTTTCCACGTCTGAATATAGAAGAAAATATCAAATAATAATGTGAAACTAAATCGCTTTCTAAAAAAAGAACCCAGAATTGTTATTCAAAACAATTGTCGGTTCTTTTTTCTGTATAGATTTCCTGTTTTTGCAGTTCTCGGGCAACACTATCCTCTCTCTTCGTTGACTTGAACACTCTCACCATGCTTTAACAATGGAATATAATTCCCTTTCTGCTTTAAAATCAAAGAATCCTTTCGATTCTGCATATTTTTTCATGACAGTCTCCTTTTATTTTTTTAAAGGTTTAATTTCCGTGACACCACCTAAAGAAGCAGGTTCTGTATCCTCTACAGCGCCATTGTATGTCACTATAACCAAGTCCCCGACATTAAAATCCGTAGATTCTTTTCCAACCAAATGTACCCTATAGTCATTAGAATACTTTAAATCTTGAAGGATCAGATAGGTATCGTGAACTTCAAGAACTTGTAATTCTATAGATTTTTGAAGTTTTGTATGTATAATAAAAAATAATAGAAATAAAATACATACAAAAAAAGCAACTTTCATAATATCCTTATGAAAACTTTTTAGATATCCACCTTTCCTCAGTTCATTATTCTTTTTTAACAAAAAAATCCCTTCCTTCACGCTTTTTATATTGGTGACATTTATTGATCATTCAAATATTTCATATTGCTCTTGTTTAACCAACTCTGATTGAACTTCTTCAATATAACGATTATAATTTTCTATTGTTTCTTCTGCTTCTTGATTATTTGATCGTGTAGAAATACTATTCTTCAAATATTCTTGTTTTAATGATTCTAAATATTTTTCAATTGGTAAATTTATCTTATAAACTTCAAATTCATGCTGCCAATATCCTTCTTCCGAACCAAATTGACTTATAAGAGCCTGAGCCTCCTCACTATTAATCGAATCATTTATTGTAACTTTTAAATCATCTAAATAATCATTGATTTCATCATCAGACACAGAATATCCCGCTGCAATAGCTCTTTGATAAGTCGCATCGCGTTGTAACATATATTCTACTGCCTTATCTTCAGCGTCTGACTGTTCATACCCTGCTAAAATGTAGAATTCAGTAGCTTGTTCAATATCCTTTGTAGTAATAACACCACCGGATTTACCTCTTGCGTAAATAGACTCATCTGTTTTATCTCGATAGGGATCCAATAATTGTCCGGCTTTCTTCATCAAATCAATATTAGACTCTTTTTCATTTATCACATAGATATTCTCGACTTTAAGTGGTCGAACGTCTGCATTATATGGGAAATAGTAAAATATAATTTTTTTACCTTCCTTTAGATTTTCTAATTCATAACCACAATTTCTACAATCTAACTGCAGTGTATCGACATTTTTAAAATCTTCATCTTGTTCATTCAATTTATCCAAACGAACAACTATATTGTTATTCTCTATAGATTCTACAATCCCGCTTCTGTTAAGATGGTATACCCCCGAAGAATACATTGTGTCATTTCTTTTTTTCAGTCCTAATAACACCAAAAGCACACCTAAAATGCATAAGACATATATTATTTTTTTCTTCATTAAGTTTCTCCTCACTCCATTGACTTGCTGTGCATTTTTGCTGTTTTCGGGGAACGGTTTCGGCATTCTTTAACTTGTTCCTCATTTATAAATATAAAACAATTTTATCAGGATACGAAGCAAATGTCATCCAAAAACTTCTCATCTCTATATTCTTCCAGTCTTTTTTATGAAACCATATGGAACATATTTCATATGGATACGTAACTACTTTCTCTTCTCCTGGTTCTAATTTTTCTACCATAGAACCGTAATGTTCTGAATTTCCCATTAGAAGTTCCTGTGAGCTTGCTGTTCCAACGCCTGTTGTCTCTAACGACAGATAAGTAATTGGCACTTCTTTTTCTTCCTCCGTTGTGTTCTTCAGACATACACTCACTTCTATTATTTTTGTATCATAATTCACTTTGCTTGTATCTATTCCGCTGTTCTCATAGATTTCCACCTGTTCTTTTGCTGACAGCCATTTCTCTCCATTCACTGAGATTTTGACTCCATCCTGTAATTCAAGAGTTTCACCCTTCTCTGCTACCTCAACGTTCCTTGCCGGATATTTTTGCGGTTCGGATTTGTCTATCTTCAAACATTTGGATTGAATTATTTTTTCCACTCATTCTTTTGCCCACCTGCTCAAATATCTATTTCATTTCAGGTGGGGTACAATTTGTACCCCACCTGAAAAAAATATCTTTTGCAAATTATATCATGTATGCTTTTGTGTTTCAATGAACACTTACCACCATTCCACGACAAACGCATGAATGATTATTTTTCTATTTTCTTTCTCTAATGCCTTTTTTTAACTTCACCTCTCTCGCCTATCCGTTGTTTCTTTATCCTGCCCCGGCACGATCACAGACAGACCAGTTCGTCATTCCTTCCCAACATAAACGACTCCTGTATGACACATGTTTTCAGTTATTTCATAACATCCTCCTGTTCCATTCAGATTCAAATATAAATTCTTAATATCTTTTTCATTAACAATCCATGCCATATTGACTTGAACACTCTCACCAGGCTTTAACGATGGAATATAATTCTTCCCTTCACCATAGTCATCTTGTACGCTGGAATAAGTCATCTCAGCTGTTTTGGCAACACTGTCACTTATATAATAATCATAATCCTTACCAGCTTCTGTACCAGGCATGTAAATAGTATACGTGCCATCATTCTGTTTCGAAAGAGCAATCAGCGTGCCTAGATAGAGCATATGATTAAGTTCTTCCTCTGATATATTGGTGTATGTGACAGTCAAAAACAGTAATTTCTGATCCATGTTTTCTTCTCTTACAACTGAATCCAGATTATTTACACCATCACCTTTTTTTATATATGATAAATGATTCTGTACCAGTTTTCCGTTTGCATCAACTGCCGTCTTCCAGACTTTCGGAATTTTATCACTATCTAAAAGCTGTAAATTATCTGCGATCTGTACTTTATCTACACAAGCTGTCACCTTATCTGTAGTAATGTTATTTCCGTTATTATCTTCAGCATAAGAATCTAAATTAAAAGCTTCTCCAATTTGACGAACCGACAGCTGACCATTTGTTACATCTATTTTATCTGCATAGACTGTCGGTTCAATAATATCACTCCAGGTAATCATGTCAGCAGTTTTGATCATTTCATCCTCTTCCATAATCACAAGATTTTCAGCAAATTTATATGCTTCTTCTTTTGAAATTGTATTTCCAATATAGAGTGTCAAAACACGATATTCTTCCGGACAGAGAAGATAAATTCTTTGATCAAATGAGTTTTCTCCATTTATTGTATTGTATTTGAGATAAATTCCATCATAGGATCCGAAAACATGATTTTCACTTTCTATAACATTTCTATCCAACAATGATTTATCCAGACTCTTCTCATCCATCAAAACAGTATCAACGGTTATCCCTGCTGTATCAAGTGTATCTTTATAGCCTAACTTATACCCTTCGGCGATCCACTCCATTCCTTCTGGAATATAGTTTGATGTAACAGAGATTTCATGAATCTCTTCTGGAAGTTTTACGTCTTCAGAATTCTCATCTGATTTTATGGTGGTTAAAGTACCGTAGTTTCCCTGTTTTTCAAGGTACATATGATAAAGCTTTGTTCCTGCATAAGCAACGGTTGATGTTGCAATAATGCACACAGCTGCCGCAGCCGCTACCCTGCTTATACTTCGGTTTAACTTGCTTTTTCTCTGCATTGGTGTAATGTTTGATGAATTTACTTGTTTTTCTACTTCTTCCTGAATCATATCGTGAACAAAATCCGGAATATCTGGAAAGTCGTTTTTTAATTCGTCTAATCTCATATAAAAATCTCCTCCAATTGAATCTTCTTTTTCAGCGTTCTCCTCGCCCTTACAAGTCTCTTTTGTACAGCGCCTTCGGATATCTCAAGGATCTGAGCAATCTCTCTTATATTGAACTCCTCCATATAATAAAGGATCACCGGAATCCGCAGTTCTTCTTTCAGTTCGTTTACAGCTCTATACAATTCACTGTAATCCCGATTCTCTTTAGGTTGCTTCATATTTTCTGCATATCCTTCATCCAAAGGTTCATTGACGTTGATGCGCCTTGCAATGTTATAGCATTCATTGATTAATATCCGCATCAACCAGGTCTTTGCATAGCGATCTTTTTTTAGTGTATCTATTTTAGAAAATGCTTTCACAATCGATTCTTGTATTGCATCAGCACAATCCTGGTCATCTGACAAAATTGTTTTCGCTGTTGCATACAATTGTCGCTCTGATGAAAGAATCAATTCTCCAAGTGCCTCCTTCGTCAATTTGTTACCCCCTTTTTGCCAGCCAGCTTTTATTTACATAGATTAGACGGATTCAAAACGAAAATATCCCCTTAATTTTCAAAAATAATTGTTTTTTGTTTCAAGCGAGCTCTAACATTTTTGCAGTTTTCTTATATTATCTCATAGATTAACTCATTCATGTAAAAGAAGCTTCTTGGGTAACGCTTCCCTGATATAAAGTCAATTTTACCCTTGCTCCCCATATTTGTAGAGTCTTTCTCCGTCTGACCACGGAGAAAGACCAGTATGATGTGATATCACTATTGAATGTTAACTAAATGACATTGACCTCTGAACAGTAACATTGTGGATAAAACTGCGGAAACTCAAGAAACAATTTAATTGTATTACCATCCTTTCTATGCTAAACTATGAATAGATACTTCTAAATAACATACACTATTTATAAATCGTATGATTGGAGTGATTTTATGGAATTAACAAAAAAAATCCCTATAACCGATAAAAGTCAGGAAAACAACCATCTTCTCCGTATGTTAGACCGGGGAATTGATGATATGGAAGCTGGTCGTGAATTGCCATTGGAAGATGCTTTTCGCAAAATCACAGAATTAAGGGATGCAAGAAGAAATGCAAGAATATAAAATTATTTTAACCTGGGAAGCAATTTATGATGTCACAGACATTGCAGATTATATTGAAGAAGAAAACGGCCAGCAACATGCTGACCGTTTTCAATCTAATCTAAAAGAACAAATGCAAAATTTAAATCAGTTCAGTACTGCTTTTCCCAAAACCCAAATTATGTACAGAGAATATTCCATACATAAAAAATCTTTTCCACCATCTATTATTTTTTATATTATAATGGAACAAACAAAAGAGATTCATATTCTCCGAGTGCTACGTCATGAACGAGATTGGGAACATATTCTGTCGCAAAGATTAACTTATACATATCCAAAATAAATACTTGAGCCGTACTATGGAACTGTGGGAAACGGCGTTTATAGGATGTGGATAAGAAATCATTTTGGCAATTGCATTTTTCCTCTTATACCAGTAAAGATTTGAATACAAAAAAATTGAGAACAAAAGTAGTTAGTCTTGTAGCAACAGTTATGGTTGTCGGTACTCCACTTACAGCGTGGACTATTAATGTAGCAGGTGGAGATTTGTATTACAATGGCGGCAAACGAAACATCTCATTATGAGTATTCTCCATACTGAACCACTGTAAGCACCTAGGGCGAGGCTGGTTGCCCCGTCTCATTTTGTGAATTTTTTCAAAGGAATTGTGTATATTATGAAAAATTTTTTGAAGATTTTTATTTTTCTTGAAATTATACTTTTAGCATATATTTTTAATACTTCAATCTACAACATTTACGAAAAGAACAATATTGCTACTGAGAAGTTAGAAGGGTATGTTTTAGAAGAAACATCGCCAGAAATTCTCGACAAATTCTATACAATATTTACTGAAAAATATTCTCAAAATAAATTAGAACTCATTAACAATACGCTTACTTCAACAGATAAATCTGTTTATGATTTATATTGCTATCCATTAAATGAGTTTACACAAAAACAGCCTATATCTTCCTCTATTTTGTTTCAATATCATGAATTGCAAGAGGAAGATTTTTTAGATAGTGTTGGTGTATTCTATACAGATTTACCAGTTAACGCAATCAAAGAGATTGCTTCTCAACTGTCTGTCACAATAAATACCTTTGAAAACGACGCTATTCCGTATAGTATGGTATTAGAATTGAATCTTCTGAATTTTGTAATCTTGTTTATTGTACTTCAAATCATATATTGTATTTACACATCTTATAGTTTGAAAAAAATAGGTATTAAAAAAAGCATGGGCTTTTCTACTATACATATTTTAAAGGAACAAATTACAAGTATAATAAAATATTTTTCTGTAACATGTTTCGTATTACTGATCTTGTTAAATTTATATTACGCATTAACAAACAGATATGATTTTTCTTATTTAGTAACAATTGTACTGTTCTTTATGGGTGTTTTAACTATAAATGTACTTTGTGTTTTAATTACAAGTATTTTAATTAAGTTTGTTTCTTTAGAGGCAATGATCAAAAATAAGACTTTAAATAGCGGCACAAATATTGTAGTTCAGACTATAAAAATAATTTTTTCGGTAATAATTGCTATTACTATAATTTCATTACTTAAGCAGGGAAACTCATTTAGACAAAGCCAACAAGCTGTTTTAGATTATAAGTATCTGGACGGATATTATACCGCTAATGGTTTTAACTCATTGGAGTATGATTATGCGTTAGCAAACACAGACATATTAGAAAACTATTCAAAACAAACATTAGAGATGTATAATCATAACCATTCACTACTATGTGATTTTAGGATAAACGATAGTTTGCAGATATCACGCCCCTATTATGAGCAACAGCTTGTTATTGCAAATAGAAATTATCTGAGTGAATTTTCCAATATCCAGTTCAGTGGAAAACCATTGGGAGAAGATATATTCAGTGAACCAACAGTATTAGTTCCACATAAATATAAGAATGATGAAAATTCTATTAGCGAATATATTAAACAAGAATATTTCCGATTAATGAATTACAATCAATTTTATGGAATACCGGGAGAAGAAAAAACTATTGATAATTTTAATGTCGTTTATATAGACGATGATTCTACAATAAAAGTTAATGCAGAGAATGGTTTTTCGGATATGGTTAATCCTATTATCATTGTTGATACGGGAAATTTTGCAGGACTTTACTATTTGGACTCTTTAAATACAAGATGTCTATTTTTTCAAATGAAGTCAAGAGAAGATTTTTCTTCTTTATTATCAGAATATGATTTAGAGCAATTAGTTACAGCTGGAACATTACTCACACCTTATTTAATGCAACTTGAAAATGTGACATTCGTTCTTAAAACACTCACTACGTTTACGATTGTCTTTATAGTGTCTTTACTGTTTGTTTTGTATATTTCAAATTATGTAGATATTTTTGTAAATCGAAAGAGATATGCGGCAAAAGAGATTTTAGGATTCTCGCATTTTAGAATACTGAAAAATCGGTATATTTTTTTAGGAATTGAACTCATTATATCAGGCGTATTAACCGTTATAAACTATTATTTTGCTTGCCTTTTTGCGATTATACTTATTGACTACATATTCTGCGAATTGCTTTATAAAATTTATATCTCAAATGCTTTATATGAGATTGAAAAGGGGGCATAAATATGTCATTGATTACATTAAAGAATGTCAAAAAAGAATATGGAAAAAATCAGGTTCTATTTGAAAATTTATCTTTAGAAATAGAAAAGGGCGAATTTGTGGGACTTGTAGGGAAAAGTGGGGCAGGTAAAACGACACTTTTAAATATAATAGGATTGATTACTGATATATCTGAGGGAACAATCACTATTGACGGTCATCAAAATTTGTCCATGAACGGTAAAAATGCTATGATTTTGAGAAGATATACAATAGGATATCTGTTTCAAAATTATGGGCTAATAGAAGATGAAAGCGTGTTATGGAATTTAAAATTAGCTCTTGAATATAAAAAAATAAAAAGAGAAGAAAAACTAAAACTAATCAATAAGTATTTAAAACAGTTTGAGCTAAGTGATATGCTTAACAAAAAAGTATATCAGCTAAGCGGTGGAGAGCAACAGCGAATTGCAATTATTAAATTGATTTTACAAGGAAGTCAGATCATATTAGCTGATGAACCAACTTCTGGACTTGATAAAGAAAATGAATTGATAGTGATGAAACTTCTAAAAGAATTAAATGAAAAAGGCATTACTATAATCATGGTCACTCATAACATGAATTTGTGCGATTGTTTTTCCAGAGTTATAAATGTAGAAAACTTTAGATAGTTTGCTAAAATTGTTCTCCCTTTTGATGTAAGTATGTAATACGGATGATTACCTACTTACTGTGAATGCGTTTTCCATCGGTGAAATGGTCTGTTATGCACATTTCGTCTCGGTGCAAAATTATTCGTTATTATCGGTGTCCTCACCATCTTCTTCCTCTATCAACGCAGGAGCATCTTCTATGATGGAAGTAAGGAGGTTATGAAAATCAGAGGCTTTCAGGCTGGTAACAACCGGGACACCTGTCTCTTCTTCTAGAGCCTTTCTTGCAATCCCAGCTACTTCGCCGCCTCTGCGAGCAACCCTACGGCTTTCTTCAACCCTCGCAGGATGAACAGCGGCAGAAATATCTTTCGTGGAAGTTTCCGCAAGCATATTTAAGACAAACTCTGTGGTACTCATGTTGTCACGGAGATTTTCTTTTTTCAAACCTTTCAGGGATTTATATTGACGAGTAGACATACCGGCCCAGGCTTTGGTGATCTCATCCGTTAGGATGGCAAACTCTTTTCCCTCCTGCTCAAATATCTATATTATTTCAGGTGGGGTACAATTTGTACCCCACCTGAAATAATATCTTTTGTAAATTATATCATGTATGCTTTTGTGTTTCAATGAACGCTTACCACCGTTTCTAGTTCCAAATTCTCCCCTGAATAACGCTTCCCCCAATATAATGTCAAAAAAATCTCCCCTCACACCGAATGAAATCTAATTGATTCCATCAGATATGAGGGGAGATTCTATTTTTCTAATTCACTTGTCAGTGTACTTCCAAAGAAGCTTCTATGTATAATCTACTAACAACTATAATTAAGCGTTCTTCTTGGCAATTGCAGCCTGTGCTGCTGCAAGACGAGCGATCGGTACACGGAATGGTGAGCAGGATACATAATCAAGTCCGATGCTGTCGCAGAACTCTACGGAGCTTGGATCTCCACCGTGCTCTCCACAGATACCTACATGCAGGCTTGGATTAACCGGTTTTCCGAGTTCAATAGCCATCTTCATAAGCTTACCAACACCTGTCTGGTCGAGTTTAGCGAATGGATCGTTCTCGAAAATCTTAGCATCATAGTAAGCATCGAGGAACTTACCAGCGTCATCACGGGAGAATCCGTATGTCATCTGTGTAAGGTCGTTTGTTCCGAAGCAGAAGAAGTCAGCTTCTTTTGCGATCTCATCAGCTGTAAGAGCAGCTCTTGGGATCTCGATCATTGTACCAACCTCATACTCAAGGTCGCTTCCAGCTGCTGCGATCTCAGCGTCAGCTGTCTCTACAACGAATTTCTTAACGTATTTGAGCTCTTTGATATCTCCAACAAGTGGGATCATGATCTCAGGTTTTACGTTCCAATCTGGGTGAGCTTTCTTTACATTGATTGCTGCACGGATAACAGCGCTTGTCTGCATCTTAGCAATCTCTGGGTATGTAACTGCAAGACGGCATCCACGGTGTCCCATCATTGGGTTGAACTCGTGCAGGCTGTCGATAATAGCTTTGATCTGGTCAACTGTTTTACCCTGAGCGTCAGCCAGTTTCTTGATGTCCTCTTCCTCTGTAGGAACGAACTCATGAAGCGGTGGGTCAAGGAAACGAATTGTAACCGGGTTACCTTCAAGAGCTTCGTAAAGTTTCTCAAAGTCTCCCTGCTGCTCTGGAAGAATCTTAGCAAGTGCTGCTTCTCTTTCTTCTACTGTCTCTGCACAGATCATCTCACGGAATGCGTCGATTCTGTTGCCTTCGAAGAACATATGCTCTGTACGGCAAAGTCCGATACCTTCTGCACCAAGCTCACGAGCTTTCTTAGCGTCAGCCGGTGTATCAGCGTTTGTACGAACCTTCATAGTTCTGTACTTGTCAGCCCATCCCATGATTCTTCCGAACTCACCAGCGATTGTAGCGTCTACAGTCGGGATGATTCCGTCATAGATAGCACCTGTGGATCCATCAAGTGAGATTGCATCTCCCTCGTGGAATTCTTTTCCACCAAGTGTAAATTTCTTATTCGCTTCGTCCATTGTGATATCACCACAACCAGATACGCAGCATGTTCCCATTCCACGAGCAACTACAGCTGCGTGAGATGTCATACCACCACGAACTGTCAGGATACCCTGAGCAGACTTCATACCTGTGATATCTTCTGGTGATGTCTCAAGACGAACAAGGATAACTTTCTCTCCTCTTGCAGCCCACTCTACAGCGTCATCAGCTGTAAATACGACTTTACCACAAGCAGCTCCTGGAGATGCTCCAAGTGCTTTAGCCATTGGTGTAGCAGCTTTCAGTGCTGCAGCGTCGAACTGTGGGTGAAGCAGAGTATCAAGGTTACGAGGGTCGATCATTGCAACAGCCTCTTCCTCTGTTCTCATTCCTTCATCTACAAGATCACAAGCGATCTTAAGAGCAGCCTGAGCTGTTCTCTTACCATTACGTGTCTGAAGCATGTACAGTTTACCATGCTCTACAGTGAACTCCATGTCCTGCATATCTCTGTAGTGTGTCTCCAGAGTGTTGCAAACTTCTTTAAACTGTTTGAATGCTTCTGGGAACTTCTGCTCCATCTCGGAAATATGCATTGGTGTACGAACACCGGCAACAACGTCCTCGCCCTGAGCGTTTGTCAGGAACTCTCCGAACAGACCGTTCTCTCCTGTAGCTGGGTCACGTGTAAATGCAACACCTGTACCACAGTCATCTCCCATGTTACCGAATGCCATCATCTGTACGTTAACAGCTGTTCCCCATGAATAAGGGATGTCATTGTCACGGCGGTATACGTTAGCTCTTGGGTTATCCCATGAACGGAATACAGCCTTAACAGCTTCCATAAGCTGTACCTTAGGATCTGTAGGGAAGTCCTCACCGATCTTCTCTTTGTACTCAGCCTTGAACTGCTCTGCAAGTTTCTTAAGATCATCAGCGTCAAGCTCTACGTCAAGTTTAACCCCCTTCTCTTCTTTCATCTTGTCGATCAGTTCTTCGAAGTATTTCTTACCAACTTCCATAACTACATCAGAGAACATCTGGATGAATCTTCTGTAGCAGTCCCAAGCCCAACGTGGGTTGCCTGAAGCATTTGCCAGTGTCTCAACAACCTCTTCGTTAAGTCCAAGGTTAAGAATTGTATCCATCATACCAGGCATAGAAGCTCTAGCTCCTGAACGTACGGAAACGAGAAGCGGATTCTCTTTATCTCCGAATTTCTTACCTGTAATTCCTTCCATCTTATCGATAGCTTCCATGATCTGAGCCATAATCTCATCGTTAATCTGTCTGCCATCCTCATAGTACTGTGTACAAGCCTCAGTTGTTACTGTGAATCCCTGTGGTACAGGAAGACCCAGATTTGTCATCTCTGCCAGGTTTGCGCCTTTTCCACCAAGAAGGTTTCTCATATCAGCGTTACCTTCAGTGAACATATAAACCCATTTTGCCATGTTCAATGACCTCCTAAAATAATTTTTACAAATAAAATAATTTTATTTCGCATATCATATTTTAATAGTTTTACACTTATGAGTCAAGTCTTTTGTTCGTAATTATATACAATTTTTACAAATACTTTTTGTATACTTTTCATATTGGTTAACCTATCTTTCACAAATTGTAAACACATCGTCCATCAGGCTGTCATTTTGCATATTTGCATTAATCTCCATGCAATGTACAACATGCACAAAAAAATAGTTGTCCATGCTTTATAAGAACTTGGAAACAACTATTTTTTTGTGATTAATATACAATTTACACATATCATTGCTATGGTGTTTCCACCACCAACATCATGCAATTTTCCTCAAAATCAACAAGTACGTAATCTTTATCTCATTTCTTCAATAAATGCCTTATATCCCTTATAAGCTTCATACACATCTGCCTTGCTTGTCACTTCCCACGGCGCATGCATACTCAACACTGCGACACCGCTGTCGATGACTTCCATGCCATAATTTGCCATAATGTAAGCAATTGTTCCACCACCGCCGGCATCTACTTTTCCAAGTTCAGCGAACTGGTATGCAACACTCTGCGCATCCATTGCATTTCTGATCTTTGCAAGATATTCTGCATTTGCGTCATTGGAACCGCTCTTTCCACGGGCACCCGTAAATTTATTAAATACGAGTCCTTTTCCAAAGAATGCAGAACTGCGTTTTTCGAATACTTCAGCATACATCGGATCATAAGCTGCGCTCACATCAGAAGAAAGCATTCTGGAATTCATCAGCGCTCTTCTGACTTTCAGGTCAGACTCCCCTTCTGTCAGTGCCACAAGTTCTGCAACTGTATTTTCAAAGAAACGAGAATGCATTCCGGTCGCGCCAACACTTCCGATTTCCTCTTTATCTACAAGAATACAGCATGCTGTGTGCTCTACTTCTTCCACATCGAGCATTGCAAAGAGGGATGTGAATGCACACACACGATCATCTTGTCCGTAAGCCAGTACCATACTGCGATCCAATCCACAGTCGCGGGCCTTTCCTGCCGGAACGATCTCAAGCTCTGCGGAGAGGAAATCCTCTTCCTCCATATCATAATATTGTTTCAGAAGATTGATTACATTTGCTTTTACAGCCTCTTTTTCCTTTTCTTCTAATGTCTCATCCAGCTCAATCGGGCGGCTTCCGATCAGAAGATCAAGCTTCTCTCCTTCTACAACCGTTGCAGCCTTTTTCTCCATCTGTTTCGACGCGAGATGGATCAGCAGATCCGTGATAACAAAGACCGGATCATCTTCTTTTTCACCGATACTCACCTGAACTGTTGTGCCATCTTTCTTCGCAATCACTCCATGAAGGGCAAGTGGAAGTGTCACCCACTGATATTTCTTGATTCCACCATAATAATGTGTATCAAGATAAGCAAACTCTTCATTTTCATACAAAGGATTCTGCTTTACGTCAATACGCGGAGAATCAATGTGAGCTCCAAGAATATTCATACCTTCTGTCAGCGGTTTTGTACCCATATGGAACAGCGCAATCGTCTTGTTCATACACACAGCATACAGTTTATCTCCGGCTTTCACCTCTCCACCGTTTTTAATGATATCTCTGATATCCTTATATCCCTCTGCTTTTGCCTTTTCAACTGCCAGTGCAACACACTCGCGCTCTGTCTTGCCAGCATCAAGGCAGTTCTTGTATTCTGTATTCACCTGTTCTAATCTGTCCAGCTCTTCCTTACTGTAAGTTGTCCATGCATTTTTTCTGTCCATGTCATTCTCCTCCTGTTCTATCGTTACTGTTCACACGATGTGCGACCAGCAACGCATCTCGCCATTTTAAATCGCCTTTGGCGATGGGGCGAGATGCATTCAAGTCAAAACACGCATCCTCCGTGTCAATCAGCGGAGTGATTGACACGGGAGTGAACAGTAACGTTCTATCTTCCATGCTATTTTAAAGTTATAAAGAAACAGCCCAAACTGAATCCACAAGCTTACCTGTGAACTACAGTCCGGGCTTTTCTTATTTATCTTACCACTCGAATTTCTTCTCGAAGTATGCTTTCAGATCTTCAATCTTAACTCTTTCCTGTTCCATTGTATCACGGTCACGTACTGTAACAGCTCCGTCTTCCTCAGAATCGAAATCATATGTTACACAGAATGGAGTACCGATCTCGTCCTGACGACGGTAACGTTTTCCGATATTTCCACGATCATCGAACTCACAGTTGTAGTACTTGGATAACTCTGCAAATACTTTCTCTGCGCCTTCGTTCAGTTTCTTGGAAAGTGGGAGCACACCGATCTTAACCGGAGCCAGTGCCGGATGGAAATGAAGTACAGTTCTCATATCCGGTTTCTCTTCTGTTCCGATATTCTCCTCATCATATGCACTGCAAAGGAATGCAAGTACAACACGGTCAGCACCAAGTGATGGCTCGATAACGTATGGAATGTATTTCTCCTTTGTCTCATCATCAAAGTATGTCATATCCTGTCCGGATACATTCTGATGCTGAGTCAGGTCATAATCCGTACGGTCAGCGATTCCCCACAACTCACCCCATCCAAATGGGAAAAGGAACTCAACGTCTGTAGTAGCCTTACTGTAGAAGGAAAGCTCTTCCTGATCATGGTCACGGTAACGTACTTCCTCATCTTTCAGTCCAAGAGATGACAGCCAGTTCAGGCAGAAGCTCTTCCAGTAATCAAACCACTCAAGGTCTGTGTCCGGTTTGCAGAAGAACTCAAGCTCCATCTGCTCGAACTCTCTTGTACGGAATGTAAAGTTACCCGGTGTAATCTCGTTACGGAAAGACTTACCGATCTGTCCGATACCGAATGGAAGTTTCTTTCTGGATGTACGCTGTACATTCTTGAAGTTTACAAAGATACCCTGTGCTGTCTCAGGACGAAGGTATACTGTGTTCTTCGCATCCTCTGTAACACCCTGGAATGTCTTGAACATCAGGTTGAACTGACGGATATCTGTAAAATCATGCTTTCCACAAGTCGGACATGGAATGTTATTATCCTCGATAAATGCTGCCATCTGCTCCTGTGTCCATCCGTCTACAGAGCTCTCAAGCTCGATTCCATTCTCTGCTGCATAATCTTCAATAATCTTATCTGCACGGAAACGCTCATGACACTGTTTACAGTCCATCAGCGGATCACTGAATCCTCCAAGATGTCCGGAAGCACCCCATGTCTGTGGGTTCATAAGGATTGCACAGTCAACTCCAACATTGTATGGATTCTCCTGAATGAACTTCTTCCACCATGCTCTCTTCACATTATTCTTAAGTTCAACACCAAGATTACCATAATCCCATGTGTTGGCAAGTCCGCCGTAGATCTCAGAACCCGGATATACGAATCCTCTTGACTTTGCAAGTGCTACGATCTTGTCCATTGTCTTTTCAACCATTGTATGTTCCTCACATTCTTTTTTATCATTTACATTATTTATATAACTTATGCACTTTGGTCAGTATTTTCAGAGAAGTTATCCGCATTTTCTTAAGAAAATATTCACCTTGCACATCAATGTTACTTATTATAACTACTAATGCCTTATTTTTCAAGCTGTTTTAAGTACTTCTCTTTATGTTTCCACTTATATTCATACATAACTTCATCCGCTCTTTGCAGAATCTCTTCGGTAGAAACTATATCATGTCTTTCAGGGAGTTCTGTAATACCGTAACTGAAGCTCTTCGGATAGTCATTGTCTTCCTCCTTACAGAATACTTCATACACATGCTCAAATTTCTTCTTCATAATTTCTTTCGAACAATTCAGGAGCACAATACAGAATTCATCACCGCCAAGACGCACAAAGAGATCTCCCGGCCGAATGTTTGCTTTCACTATATCGACAAAATGTTTCAGATACTGATCTCCTTCCTGATGTCCAAAATAGTCATTCACATATTTCAAATGATCAAGATCACAATAACAAAATACCATCTTTTTGCCTGTAGCAAGCATCTTCTCTACCCGCTTATGAAACAAATGACGGTTTCCAATCCCTGTAAGCTTGTCCCTGCAAGCCTCTTCTTCAAGCTCTTCTTCGCGTTCCTTCAGCTGTTTTGTCATCGTATTGAATGCTTCTGAAAATTCTCCCAGATAAGAAACAGTCTGAGAATAGTCTCCTTTCGCCACCTGCTTCGCCTGCCAGGTAAGATGGTTAAGATTCGCATGGATATTCTTCAGATTTTCACAGAGAAAATTATCTCGTCCAGGTGCTTCGATCGACAGATTTCCTTGCGAAAGTTCCGCTGAATAATGCTTCATCTCTTTCACAGCTTTGTCCAGGTATTGAAATCCCATTCCAAGCTTCCGAAAAGGTTCATCCAGTTGTTCAAAATCCAACTTCGCATTCTCGGAATCATATATGATATCTTTCAGGTATTCAAATAATATCTCACAGTTTTTCTCTTCCATAAACTAGATGTCACCTTCTCTTACATCTGCCTGGAAACGGCAGACACGGCCTCCTGTAGCCCAGCAGTCCGTTTCCACTGCTACATATTCCTTTCCAGAGTATAAAGATAAAATTCCGGAAATAAATCCTTCATCATAATTACAGACAGTCTCATCAAGTATCGGAAGTCCGGAGCAGTCTGCATCTTCTGAAACCGTCAGGATAATCTGTCCACTCTCTTCATTTACTGATTCAATGCGAAGCACCCCGATCTTCATCTCTAACATTTTCTTCTGAAGTTCACCTACAAACTGATCCAGCGGCTGATTCAGATTCAGCATCTTACGTGCAAAAAATTCTCCCGCTTTCCTTCCCGCATTCCGGAAAATTCTAATCTGTTCTTCGCTTCCGTAACGTGCCACAAGTTCATCTTTTACAGAATATTCTAATAACCGATATACAATCACAGGGAGTTCGCCTCCAAGGTTTCCCCTGCTGTTCTCATCATATTCAAGGTAGTCTTCGAAAGAAATTGGTTTCTTTTCCTTTATAAAAATATTCTCTTCCATCATTTTCTCTCTTTTCTTCCTTCTGCTGCTATTTCATAAAATACGCTTGTTTCACACTGTCAAGTGACAGATGATATGATTCAGTATAGCACGGTTTTTTTCATGATTCAACAATTGCATAATGTCTTAAATGTTGTTGAGAATTTTTAAATAATACCCCAAATATCACAGCAATGTCTGCAGTATCTCCAGAGACTTGAACTCCTTATCTACATACATCTTCATCAACCGTCCCATCACGCGTCCAAACTTCTCCAACACTTCCGGCTTCACGTTAAATGTATATAATTTCTCAATTGTACTGGATTCAATATACTGCATCGTATACAGCGTAGAACCGTCAAGAAACATCCCGTCTCTCACTTCTCCGTCACATTCATTACACACAAGTCCGCCCTTCGCCGCGCTGAACACTGCCGGCCTCGTCCGGTCGCCACACTGTACACACTGGAACACCTGCGGTCCCTGTCCGTTGATTGTCAGCACTTTCAACTCGAAAATGTAACGGATCAACTGATTCGGAAGATGTGGATTTGTCAGCGCACGCATCGTCTGATAAAGTAATTTTAAAAGTTCCCGCTCATCATTCCGTTCCCTCGCATAGTAATTCGCAACCTCAAGGAAATAAAAGCCATAATATGCGCCTACCACATCTGCTCTCAATTCCGAAAAATAATTGGATACATTTACAGACTGAATTGTGTAGGAAGAACGACCTTCATACATCGTGAATTCACCGAATGTAAATGGATTTACCGCTCCCACCAATGGACTGTTCGGTCTTCTTGATCCCTTTGCAAAGGCTGAGATCTTCCCCTGTTCTTTTGTAAGTATGACAACTCTGCGGTCGTACTCGCCCACCGGTGCGACAGAAAGCACCATTCCTGTCAAAACAATCTGATTCACGATGAAAGTCACCTTCTTTCTACTATATTTGTAAAGATGTTGGAGACAAAACCCACAACTACGATGCCTGCGGATACTTCGTGCAACGCATTTCCAATATCTTCTAATATATCCGATTTCGCGTGTAAATACAAGGAGCTGTTCTAGGTGGGGATTTTTTTGGATATGAGTTTTGCTGGATATTTGACACATGTTAAGATTTTGGAAAACCAGACCAAGAGAAACTTGCTATAAATCATCTATTTAACCTTGATTCCCTGAATCTGCTTTTCAATTATTCCCATATCATATTCTTCAGCGTATTAGCGACTTACGTCGCTAGATATGCTAAAAAGCGGCAGCCACCAACCTCTCAGTCAGCAGCTACCGCTCTCATCATTCTTTTTATTCTTTATCTTCAAAGGCTTCTTTCATCTTATCCATGAATCCTTTTTTCTTGCCTTTTTTCTCTGATTTCTCAGATTTTGTAGCAAGGTCATCATGCTGATGAAGTGTATTTCCACTAAGCTCATCGAATTTTCTCAGAGCCTCTTTCGCCTCTGCGCTTAATCTCTCCGGTGTCTGGATCACTAATGTTACATAATGATCTCCTCTTACCTGAGTATTTCTAAGGGATGGAACTCCCTTTCCTTTCAGACGTACTTTTGTATCTGTCTTTGTTCCCGGTTTTACTGTGTAGAGAACGTCTCCGTCTACGGTTGGAACCTTCACATCGCCACCGAGTGTAGCCACTGCGAAAGAAATCGCAACGGTTGAGAAGATATGCATATCCTGTCTCTGGAAGATTGGGTGTCTGGATACGTTAACCTCAACGAGGAGATCTCCTCTCGGTCCGCCATTAACTCCCGGTTCTCCTTTTTCACGGATACGTACGCTCTGTCCGTTATCAATACCTGCCGGAATCGTAACTTTAATCTTCTTTCTGCTGGATGTATATCCTGTACCTGCACATTTCGGACATTTCTCTTTCACGATCTTACCGGAACCACCACAGTTAGGACACGTCTGTACATTCTGTACGGTTCCAAAGAAGGACTGGGATGTATATACGACCTGACCTTTACCACCGCACTTTGGACATGTCTCCGGTGATGTTCCAGGCTTTGCACCTGTGCCGTGACAGTCTTCGCAAGGATCTTTCAGCACAAGATCCAGTTCTTTCTCGCATCCGAAGACAGCTTCCTCAAATGTGATGCGGATACTCTTTCTGATATTAGCCCCTTTCATAGGACCGTTGCTTGCGCCGCCTCTTCTGGAGCCACCGAACATATCTCCGAAGATATCTCCGAAAATGTCGCTGAAATCTGCTCCATTGAAGTTAAATCCGCCGCCGAATCCACCTGCTCCGCCGCCGGCACCGCCATCAAATGCAGCGTGGCCGAACTGATCGTACTGACGACGTTTGTCAGCGTCACTCAGAACGGCATAGGCTTCGGAAGCCTCTTTGAACTTTATTTCTGCTTCTTTATCCCCTGGATTCATATCTGGATGGTACTTCTTCGCAAGCTGGCGGTATGCTTTCTTGATTGTAGCATCATCTGCATCTTTGCTTACGCCGAGCACCTCATAATAATCTCTCTTTGCCTCTGCCATAACACAAATACTAACCTTTCTGTATCTCTTTCTTAACCTCAAGAAATTCTACGAAGCTACAAAGCTCCGTAGAATTTCTCTTCATGCTTCATTTATCTGATGCCCTGCTGCCTGTTTTTCTTCTGTCTTACCGGCATCTTTTCTATATTTTAGACTTCTTTGTAATCTCCGTCTACAACATCATCACCCTGGAAACCATCCGGAGCCGGACCAGCTTCTGGTGTAGGACCAGCCTGTGCACCTGCACCTGCTGCAGCACCTGCCTGCTCATACATCTTTGTGAACAGTTTCTGTGCGCTCTCCATCAGTTTTTCCTTAGCAGCTTTGATCTCTGCTACCTGTTCTTCTGTTGTGTTCTCCGGAGCAGATTTTGCAAGGATATCTTTCAGTGCCTGAACGTCAGCCTCTACAGCTGCCTTCTCTGTAGCATCGACTTTGTCGCCAACCTCTTTGATTGCCTTCTCTGTCTGGAATACCATAGCGTCTGCTTCGTTTCTTGTATCGATTGCTTCTTTACGTTTCTTATCCTGAGCCTCGAATTCAGCTGCTTCTTTTACGGCTTTATCGATATCGTCATCAGACATATTAGAACCTGCTGTGATTGTAATATGCTGCTCTTTACCTGTTCCAAGATCCTTAGCAGATACATTTACGATACCATTTGCATCGATATCGAATGTAACTTCGATCTGCGGGATTCCACGTGGAGCCGGCGGGATTCCATCAAGTCTGAACTGTCCGAGGGACTTGTTGTCTCTTGCGAACTGTCTCTCACCCTGTACAACGTTGATGTCTACAGCTGTCTGGTTATCTGCTGCTGTTGAGAAGATCTGGCTCTTCTTTGTCGGGATTGTTGTATTTCTCTCAATCAGTCTTGTAGCTACACCACCCATTGTCTCGATAGACAGTGACAGTGGAGTTACATCAAGAAGAAGGATATCTCCTGCGCCTGCATCTCCTGCAAGTTTACCACCCTGTACGGAAGCACCAAGTGCTACACACTCATCTGGGTTAAGGGATTTGCTAGGCTCTTTGCCTGTCAGTCTCTTAACTTCTTCCTGAACAGCCGGAATACGTGTTGATCCACCAACGAGAAGTACCTGTCCAAGCTCGGAAGCTGTGATTCCTGCGTCAGAAAGTGCACGTCTTACCGGTTCCTGAGTCTTTTCTACGAGGTCTCTTGTCAGCTCGTCGAATTTAGCTCTTGTAAGGTTCATATCGAAATGCTTCGGTCCTTCAGCTGTTGCTGTGATGAACGGAAGGTTGATATTTGTTGTTGTTGCACTTGAAAGCTCTTTCTTTGCTTTCTCTGCAGCTTCTCTTAATCTCTGAAGAGCCATCTTATCTGTAGAAAGATCTACGCCTTCTTTTGCCTTGAAGTCTGCAAGCATGTAATCTGTGATCTTCTGGTCGAAGTCATCTCCACCAAGTCTGTTGTTACCGGCTGTTGAAAGTACTTCGATAACTCCATCACCGATCTCGATAACGGATACATCGAATGTACCACCACCAAGGTCGTAAACCATGATCTTCTGCTCTTTCTCGTTGTCAAGACCATAAGCAAGTGCAGCTGCTGTAGGCTCGTTGATGATACGTTTTACATCAAGTCCTGCGATCTTACCTGCATCTTTTGTAGCCTGACGCTGAGCATCGTTGAAGTAAGCCGGAACTGTGATAACAGCTTCTGTTACTTTCTCACCAAGGTATCCTTCTGCATCTGCTTTCAGTTTCTGAAGGATCATTGCAGAAATCTCCTGTGGAGAATATTTCTTGTCGTCAATATCTACTTTATAATCTGTTCCCATCTCTCTTTTGATGGATGAGATTGTTCTTGCTGCGTTTGTTACAGCCTGACGTTTTGCAGGCTCACCTACAAGACGCTCTCCTGTCTTTGTAAATGCTACAACAGACGGTGTTGTTCTTGCGCCTTCTGTATTCGCGATAACTGTTGGCTGTCCACCTTCCATAACGGCTACACAGCTGTTTGTTGTACCAAGGTCAATACCAATAATTTTTCCCATGATAAATTTCCTCCTCTATCTAATCTCTGAATCTTGTTAAAAATCAAATTAGTTTGCTACTTTTACCATGCTGTGTCTTACAACACTTTCACGGTACATGTAACCTTTCTGGAATTCTTCTGCGATGATGTTCTCACCGAGTCCCTCATCTTCCACATGCATCACTGCGTTGTGGAAATCCGGATTGAATTCCTGACCAACTGCCTCGATTGGTTTTACTCCAACGGATTCCAGTGTAGTCATAAGCTGTTTGTAGATCTTCTCCATTCCTTCTACGAACGGAGCATTCTTCTCCTCCTCCGGTACGGAACCAAGTCCACGCTCGAAGTTGTCTACAACCGGAAGAATCTTTTCTATGATATCTTTCGCTCCGATCTCGTACATCTGGGATTTCTCCTTCTCAGATCTCTTGCGGAAGTTATCAAACTCTGCCATCTGACGAGTAACGCGGTCTGTGAGTTCCTCGATCTTCTCGTCTTTCTTGTCCTTCTTCTCTTTCTTTCCGAAGAACTTTTTCTTACCTTCTGATGCTACTTCTGAATCTCCTTCAGTCTCAGTTGCTTCCTCTGTTGCTTCTTTCGCTTCAGCCTCAACTCCCTGGGCATCTTCTGTTTCTACTGTCTCTTCAGCTTCTGCCTGCTCTTTTGCAGCCTTTGCTTTCGCCTCTTCAACAGCTTCTTTTACCATATCTTCTTTGCTCATGTTCTCTGTCACCAGCTTTCTACCTTCCTATTATTACTCTTTGGGTTCTTTATTATAAATCGCATCCAACTCACATTGTAAAGTCTTCAGCGTCTTCATGACATGTTCATAATCCATTCTCTTCGGACCGATGATTCCAATCGTTCCTTTCATACCTTCTCCCAGTTCATAAGTGGCGGTAACAACACTGCAGTCTTTCATCGTCTTAACCGGAGTTTCATCTCCGATGTAAACCTGTATGCCGTTGTTCTCCTCACTTGCCAGCGTCTCTGTCACCAGATCAGCTAACTGCTGTTTCTCTTCGAATGCACTGATGATCTCCTGTGCACTCTGCTTATCACTAAGCTCCGGATATTTGAAAATATTCGTTGCGCCGCTTGTGTAGATCTCCATGTCATTATCTACATGAATGATCTCTGCCACTGCATCCAGTACATGACCGACAACCTCGCTGTGGATACCAGCCTGTTCTTTCAATCTGGCAATCAGACCTAATGTAATCTGATCAATGGATAATCCATTCAGTGTCGTGTTCAGAAGCATATTCAGCTTCAACAGATTCTCATTACTTAAGGTTTCTCCAACTTCGATGATCTTATTCTTGATCACATTACCACCAAGTACGATGACTGCTACGATCTGTTCTTCATCCACCTGTGACAGCTGAATGAACTTCAATGTGTTCCTGCTGTTGACCGGTGCGGAAACCATCGTCGCATAATTGGTGTTCGAAGCAAGAACCTTTGCCGCCTGCTGGAGTACTTTCTCGACCTTATCTGTCTTCTCGAGAAGTGCATCCTCTCGTCTGCTGATCTCCTGCTCCTTGTTCTCCATCAGAAGATCTACATAAAAGCGATATCCCTTATCTGATGGAATTCTTCCTGCCGATGTATGCGGCTGGAAGATGTAACCAAGATCTTCCAGATCTGCCATCTCATTCCTTATCGTTGCGGAACTCAATTTCAAATCTGTGTATTTCGAAAGGGTTCGTGATCCGACCGGTTCGCCAGTCTCCAGATAATTCTGTATGATGGCTTTCAATATCGTAAGTTTTCTTTCACTTAATTCAGCTTCTACAGACATCTCTGTGTTCCCCTTTCTTCTCATCTTTGTTTGTTATTAGCACTCTTTGTTTTTGAGTGCTAACACCTTACAGATACTAAGATAGCACCTCGATTTCTGTTTGTCAACACTGATTGTTATTTTTATAAGTTTTTTATTTTCTTCTTATTTTATTAATAGGATGATTTTTGGGGGAGGGAATGTGATTTTATAGAAATGTTGTTGACTTGGATTGTAATTTTGTGAATTCCGGGCAAGCTTATAGCCAAATCATAAGTTGACTTGAATTATGATACATAAAATCCAGGTCAAAGACAAGTTTATTTAACTTACACTAATTGACCTGGATTTTAAAACCTGCTATCTATACTATCCCCTGATCTGTCCGTTTCCGAAGATAATATACTTTGTTGTTGTCAATGCTTCGAGTCCCATCGGGCCTCTTGCATGAAGCTTCTGTGTGCTGATTCCGATCTCTGCACCGAATCCGAATTCGAATCCATCTGTAAATCTTGTTGATGCATTTACATAAACCGCTGCCGCATCGATCTCATCCTGGAATCTCAATGCATTGTCGTAATCCTTTGTAATAATGGATTCAGAATGTCCTGTATTGTATGTATTGATATGTGTGATTGCCTCATCGATGGAATCAACAATCTTTACAGAAATAATTGCATCCAGGTACTCTGTTCCCCAGTCTTCTTCTGTTGCCGGAATAATCTCTGAACTGATTGCCTGTGCTCTCTCATCTCCACGTATCTCTACACCATGTTCCTTCAGTCTTGTTACAATCTTCGGCAAAGCTGCATCTGCTATCTTGGAATGAATCACAAGTGATTCACATGCATTACACACACCAAGGCGCTGTGTCTTTGCATTTTCAATAATATCTGTTGCCATCTTAATGTCTGCTGTCTCATCAACATATACATGACAATTTCCGGTTCCTGTCTCAATTACCGGAACCGTACTGTTTGCGACAACATTTGCAATGAGTCCCGCTCCGCCTCTTGGGATCAGGACGTCGATCCAGCCATGCATCTTCATCATCTCATTTACAACTTCTCTGCTTGTATCTTCCACAAGAAGGATGAGATCCTGAGATAACTTCTCTTTGCGGAGTCCTTCCTTGATTACACGGGTAATTGCCCGATTGGAATGGATCGCATCACTTCCTCCGCGAAGAATTACCGCATTTCCAGTCTTGAAGCAAAGTCCGAATGCATCTGCTGTCACATTCGGTCTGGATTCATAGATAATTCCGACAACGCCAAGCGGTACGCGTTTCTTTCCGATACGAAGCCCGTTCGGTCTTGTCTTCATGCCAAGCACTTCTCCGATGGGATCATCAAGTGCTGCAATCTGACGCAGACCTTCTGCCATGTCTTCAATTCGCTGTTCCGTCAGTGCCAATCGATCAATCAAAGACTGCTTCACGCCTTTCGCTTTCGCAGCTTCAATATCCTTTGCATTCTCCTGTAAAATCAATTCTCTCTCTTCTACAAGTTCATTCGCTACTGCGAGAAGCCCTCTGTTCTTTGCCTTCGTTCCAAGCTTTGCTGCCTCACGGGATGCACTCTTTGCAAGTCTTCCAAGCATCTGCATGTATGTCTCCATTTCTGTTACTCCTTTCATCCGCATGTCTCTGTCAGTTTGTTTCTGTAAATCTGTTTCTGTTATGTCATTTCTTAGCTATGTCGAGAGTATACCACATACCTTTTCTTTTTTCTATATTATATCCACATTTCACTTTATCTTTTTCACGCATTAACGTGTTGATATTTATTTCTTATTCTATTATCTGCTTCATCCATATATCTCTTAAGAATCCACCATATTTTTCCTTTGTAAGCAACTTCTCATATCCTTGTTTCATGACATTGGATCTGCTGAAAACATTTTCCGGATGTACGGTACAAAGCAGGTATTTATATCCCATCTCTCTCAAGTCTGCTTCCGCATGCTGCATCATTTCATATTGTAAATGATGCCCGCGAAACTCCGGCAGTACCGCCGCTGTATCCATCATTGCACATAGTTTCAGCTGCTCTTCTTCCATATTAAGATCATATCCAAGATTATCCGGATGCAGTCCCGGCAAAATTACGAAGAACATGGCTCCTACATTTTCATCTTCATCAACAGCAAGATACAGAATTCCTCGTTCCTCATTCATCCAAAAATCAAATTCTTCATATGGTTCCGCAACAAACCATTCCGGAACATTCATCCCCTGGTCTACCTTATTTACAATTTCATACGCTTCTCTCAAGCGTTCTCTTCCGACGCGAATTATATTTATCATAAATCAATCTTCCTCGTACTCACTTCCGTCCATCTACTTTTAAAGCTTACATGTTAAAATTATTTTTACAGTTCTTGTAGTCCTGCAAAAAACAATTCATAAGGGTCATCCTCTCCTGTAAGCACCGGTGAATTCTCTCCGCCACCATTCGTACTGCGCTTCATTGCGGCATAAAATTCATCTCCGGCCTGTACAACATCCATTGGATAAAGCTCATACCCCGCCTCACGGCATACAGAGCAGAATCCTCCAAGAGGATCTTCTGCATCCCTTGTCTTTATGAACTGTTCTCTTAATTTATCATCATGTCTTGCTTTGCGCTGTAATTCATCTAAAGCTTCTATTGCATTCATGTTTTCCTTCTCCTTCTGCTCTGTTTTGCGTGGTATTTGTTTTATCTTTGCTTTCAAACAATGCACTATTGCATTACTTTTATGATTTTTTCAATAACCTCCACACTTTCCTCTAACTCTTCCGCAATCTGCTCAGAAGTTTTTTTCTTCTGTAACTTGCTTTGAATCAGTTCCTTTAACAACTCTTCTCTTCCTTGTTCTACGCCTTTCTGAATTCCTTGTTTAATCCCATCTCTCACACCATCATCATACATTTCCTGAATTGCTTTACACATATCTACTTCATCCTCCTTCTGCCCTACTTTACCTGGTACATCTTTCATATTTAGAAAAGCTTTCATTGCCTGACTCGTTTCATAATCAACATGTTGAAAGAATTCTTTATTCTGATTAATGTAATCCGTCAATTCTTCCCTACTATTTCTATATCTTAGCATAGCCAGTATCACCTGTAAATCCTCTGAAAATTGTGTCAATAAAACTACAAATGCACAAATAATCATTCTATCCAACAAAAAAAGCCATCAACTACATTAATATATACCGTAGCTGATAGCTTTCCCTTTTTACTTATATTTTAGAATCCAAGTCTAACGCTCACAGATTCCTCTGTAAATCTTCTCCGCTGTCATCGGCAGTTCTCTAATGATCACTCCTGTTGCGTTTTGGATCGCATTGCTGATTGCCGGTGATGGTGTATTGATTACGATTTCTCCGATAGACTTCGCTCCGAACGGTCCTGTCGGTTCGTAGCTGCTCTCAAACTCAACACGGATTGTTCCGACATCGAGACGCGTCGGGATCTTATACTGCATCAGGGAATTGCTGAAGTTCTTTCCCTTTTCACTATATACGATATCTTCATACAGTGCCATACCGATTCCCTGTGCGATTCCGCCTTCCACCTGTACACGCGCAAGGTTCGGATTTATAACTGTTCCACAGTCTACGACTGCTACGTAATCGATCAGTTCAAGTACACCTGTCTCTTTGTCGATCTCAACTTCTGCCATACCAACCATGAATGGCGGTGGAGATACCGGTGAGGAAAATGCTTCACTTGCGGAAAGTGGTGCGTTGCTGAAGCACATTACATTATTTCCAATCTGACTTCTTGAAATCTGCTTTCCTGTTGCCAGTTCTGTTACATATTCTCCATCGAAATCTACATCTTCCGGCTTACATCCGAGATACTCTGCTCCGCGTTCACAGATTTTCTTACGAAGGGATTCACAAGTCTTAACAACAGCCTGTCCTGTTACATAAGTTGTACTGGATGCGTATGAACCACAGTCGTATGGAGAGATGTCTGTATCTACTCCGAATACAACAACTTCTTCCGGTTTACATTCAAGACACTCTGCTGCCATCTGGGCAAGGATCGTATCGCATCCTGTTCCCATATCAGTAGCTCCAATGATCAGACTGTAGAATCCGTCATCATTTACTTTGATTTCAACCGCACCTGTATCTACTGCTGAGATTCCAGATCCCTGCATGGACATTGCAACTCCGACACTGCGGACTTTTCCATTTCCCATATCACGGTATGGATACTTTTCATCCCAGTTGATCATTTCTTTTGCTCTGGCAAGACATCTGTCGAGTGTACAGCTGTTTGTAACTTCGCCATAATAAGCCGGCATCTTATCGCCCTGGCGTACCATGTTCTTCTCACGAAGCACTGTTGGATCCATTCCGAGAACTCCTGCAAGTTCATTTACAGCTGACTCTACAGCAAACTGTCCCTGTGTTGCTCCGTATCCACGGTAAGCTCCAGCTGACATTACATTTGTGTAAACAACGTCATATGTAAAGCGGAATGCCTCTGCCTTTCCATAAAGCGGAATAGACTTGTGACCGGAAAGACCTACGGTTGTCGGTCCGTGCTCACCAAATGCTCCAGTGTTGGAAAGTGTATAGAGATCGATTGCTTTAATATTTCCTTCTTTATCCGCTCCCAGACGTACATGAAGTTCCATTTCATGACGCGGTGAAGAAGCGATCAAAGACTCTTCTCTTGTGTAAATGATCTTCGCCGGTTTTCCTGTCTTCCATGTGACAAGTGCCGGATAAACTTCGGAAACTACAGTCTGCTTCGCACCGAATCCTCCACCGATTCTCGGCTTGATCACACGTACTTTGCTCTTCGGAATATCGAGTGCATGAGCAAGGATTCTTCTTGCATGGAACGGAACCTGTGTAGATGAAACGACATTTAATCTTCCGTATGCATCTAAATATGTATAAGTACGGAAAGTCTCCATCATCGCCTGCTGGTTCGCCTTTGTATGATAAACGCGATCGATCACGTGATCACATTTTGCAAGAACTGCTTCTACGTCTCCATCTCCACATACATCATGTGCACAGAGATTTCTCTTGTTGTCTGCGCCAACCGGGCAGAGGCTTCTCCAGTTATCTTCCGGATGCACAAGAATTGGATTATCCTTTGCTGTACGGAAATCAAGTACCGGTTCAAGAACCTCATACTGAATCTTCACAAGCTTCATCGCTTTCTTAACTGCTTCCTCTGAAGTTCCTGCCACGATTGCAGCTGCATCTCCAACGAAACGTACTCTCTGGTCAAGGATCAGACGGTCATACGGACTTGGTTCCGGATAGGTCTGACCAGCCATTGTAAATCTCTTATCCGGACAATCTTTATATGTAAGAACACATTCGATTCCAGGTACAGCCTCAGCACGTGCTGTGTTAATATCCTTAATTAATGCGTGTGCATATGGACTTCTGATCACTTTAACAATCAGACAGTCTGACGGTGCAAGGTCATTTGTATAAACACTTTTTCCTGTAACAAGTGCAGCAGCATCTTTCTTTACGACAGGACGGTTTACAATCTTCAGGGATTCTATAGCTTCTCCTTTTTCCTGATTGCTGTGGACAAATTCCGGTTTCTCAGGAATCAGATTCTGAACTTTATCTATTCTTTCCATTCTTACTCCTCCCCGCCCATTTTCTTTACTGTAATGTTAACTGCTGTATTTCTGACTTCCATATATTTCTGGATTGCACGAAGCTGTCCCATGTATCCTGTACAGCGGCACAGATTTCCTGCCAGATATTCTTTGATTTCTTCTATAGAAGGGTTCTTCAATTCACGAAACATTGCGAGCACGTTCATAATGAATCCAGGGGAACAGAATCCACACTGCTCCGCACCTTCCTGTGCAAGAAATGAGCCGAATTCTGCTGCTTCTTTCTCCACACCCTCAAGTGTTGTCACTTCATGTCCGTCAATGCTTGCTGCAAGAACAGAACATGACAGGCGGGATTTTCCATCGATCCATACTGTACACAAACCACAGTTTGTTGTCTCGCATCCACATTTTACACTCTTACATCCAAGATCACGCAGAAGGTTCAAAAGGACTGTATCTGCAGCGATCTCTGTACTTACTTTCTTTCCATTCAGGGTAAACTGTACTTCCATCCTATTTCTCCTCCGCATTATATTCATCTAAAATTGAGCGCATCTCTCTGCGAAGCAGAACCTCCGCAAGGTGCTGTCTGTACTCCGCACTTCCGCGCATATTGCTTCCATAAGTAAATTCTGCTGCCACACGTTTTGCATACTCTGTGAGCTGCTCGTCTGTAGCATCTTTCGGGATCTCCCACTGCTTTTCAAGCAATGCCGCTTTCATCGGTCTTGCTCCTACCGAAAAGAACCAGGACTCCTGACCTCTGTAAATTCCTGTTACGACAGAACATGTCAGTACTGGAAAATCTGTCTTTGTCTGACGAATTGATTCATAACGGAATTTTCTCTTGCTCTTTCTGACGATCACGGATACAAGAATATCCTTATCTGCTTTTCTGTTTACAAACTCAGAAAGTCGAACAGTTCCTCCATTATATAATTCCACAAATGTATCCAGTGCCAGTAATGCAGTCAGCACATCAGAAAATCCGTATCTTCCATAGATACTGCCTCCAACTGTTGCCTGATTTCTAAACTGAACTCCAACAATATGACGAAGGCTTTCTGCAATTCCGTCCCCATAGAATTTTCTCAGCCCCTCATGCTCTTCCAGCTGGCGCAGTGTACACATTGCTCCAATGCGGAATACATGGTCTGTCTCCTCAATCTCATTCAAACCAAGTTCCGACATATCAATGATTGTCTTCACTCTTGCATTTCCTAATCTCATCCACATCATACCGCCCATGATACGACTGTTTCTTGCCTGATTCAGCTCGTAAGCCTCCTCCAGTGTCTTAACTTTCACGTAATTACCGATTGTTAACACAGTAGGTCTCCTTCCTATCCACATACCTTTTCCAAGGATCGCGGTTCTCATCCTCGCAATTTTCTCTTGTTATCTTATGTCGTTTCTTGCGATTGTTTTTCAAAAAACAAACATACAAGCATAAAAAAAGTGCAAATGAAACAACTTTGTCATTCACACATCTAGCGAATTAATGATATCATATATATAAGAAAAAAGTCAAAAAATCGGTTATACTTTATTATAATCAATTTTTATAAGGTGTACTTATAACCCGGGTACTATAAATAAGAAAGAAATCCAGAAACCATGTTGACATCATTGTACCCTCGGTGTTATTATTTGCTTAAACACGGAAACGTAGATAGAGGTTGCATTTTTCATAAGTAAGGTGACGGATGTGTCAGGAACAGAAGAACTCATCGGAAAGGGAAAGATGCCGAAAGGGTAAGAATCCTGAGTTCTTGTTCTTGGGCATGACGTGAATAGCGGCATGACTGTCATCGCAAGATGGAGAGCTATCTGAATTATACATAATGTATATTTGGGGACGGCGCATCTTGCCGTTTCTTTTATGTTTATTTACAGTTTACGCATTCTTGCATAGATGTATATTAAACAGTTACTGCTCATGGCTATTATAATTATCGTTCACAAGGAACTTATGCGCAATAACCGTTACTGTTCACACGATGTGCGACCAGCAACGCATCTCGCCATTTTAAATCGCCTTTGGCGATGGGGCGAGATGCATTCAAGTCAAAACACGCATCCTCCGTGTCAATCAGCGGAGTGATTGACACGGGAGTGAACAGTAACCAATAACCTGCTATGACCAGTAACACTTTGTTTCACCATGTTGAAGGAGGATAAAAAGAATGGCAATTTTTAAAGGCGCAGGTGTAGCGATCGCTACTCCGATGAAAGAGAATCTTGAGGTCAATTATGACAAATTAGATGAGATGTTAGAGGAGCAGATTGCAGGCGGAACAGATGCGATCGTCATCTGTGGAACAACAGGTGAATCCGCTACTATGACAGAGGAAGAACATGCAGCAACAATCCGTTTTGCAATTGAGCGTGTGAACCACCGTATCCCGGTCATCGCCGGAACAGGTTCTAATTGTACAAGAACAGCGATCCAGTTGTCCAAAGAAGCTCAGGAAGATGGAGCTGACGGACTTCTGCTCGTTACACCATATTATAATAAAGCAACACAGAACGGACTGATTACTCATTACACAGCTATTTGTAATGAAGTAAATATTCCGGCGATTCTGTACAATGTACCAAGCCGTACAGGATGTGGACTTCAGCCACAGACAGTTGCAACACTTGTGAAAGATGTTGAGAACATCGTAGGTATTAAAGAAGCATCTGGAAATATCAGCACAGTTGCACAGATCATGCATCTTTGTGATGGCAACGTTGATCTTTACTCAGGAAATGATGATCAGGTTGTACCGCTTCTCGCACTTGGCGGAATCGGAGTTATCTCCGTTCTCTCCAACGTAGCTCCGGCTTACGTGCATGACATGTGCTACAAATTCTTCTCAGGAGATATCGCAGGTAGCCGCAAGATGCAGTTAGATGCACTTCCACTGGTTGATGCTCTCTTCTGTGAAGTGAACCCGATCCCGGTTAAGGCTGCTCTTAACATGATGGGAAAAGAAGTTGGAACTCTTAGAGCACCTCTGACAGAGATGGAAGATGCACATAAAGAAGTTCTGAAAAAAGCAATGATGGATCTTGGAATTCTGTAAGAGAACAAAGAAAGGAAGAAGTGATTTTGAGGTCGCTTCTTCCTTTTTTATAATTGCCTGATCCAGCGTTTCTCTTGGTATTAACATCACATCATATCGCCCGTAACCGCTTTCTCTGTTGGACTTTACTTCATAACAATCTCTTAATTCTACCAAAAGTCCCAGAACGAACCCATGATAGAAACGCTCCGGCTGACTTTTTCCTGACGGATGTCTTCCTGTATCAAAACTGCTGAATGTAGCTGGTGCAACTTCATTCATATAAGTATTCATCTCTTTCACATTCCCCCAAAGCATCGCTTTGATAAATGCGTTATAATTTGATTCAGAATTAGAGAACCATCCTTGAAACATTTCTTGAATTTTCTTTATTTTTTTCTTGACATTCATCACTCCATAAGGTATACTTAACAAGTCGCTTGAGTTAATCGACAACTGAATAGGGGATTGGTCAAATGGTATGATAGGGGTCTCCAAAACCTTTGGTGGGAGTTCGATTCTCTCATCCCCTGTATTAAAAAGTCTTAGAAACTGCGTAAAATCGCTGTTTTAAGGCTTTTTTTTTTTTCCAAAAAGCAAAGGTAATCAATCATATGTTCGAAACATCTGAAGAAGGAGGAAATCTTGCACAAATGCGTCTCATATGGTACCAAAAAGACATACTTTGCTAAAAAATTGATTATTTCAAATGATATTTTAAAGATACAAATAAAAAGAAATGCCTTAGCAGATTAATTCATATTCACATAAACATGAAGAATACTGTTAGGACATTTCTTTTTTATCCAGATATTAACACCACGGATTGAAAATGTAATCTTCTCCTGAACGCATCTAAAATAGGTTTATCCATTGTTTCATCATATTTGAAAAGCATATAATTAATAATGTCTGTGTAATTAGTCTCATTGGTCTGTTCTTTGCTTCGCATACAATAAGTATCTAAATTAGTTGTATCTACACTTAAGCCAAGCATTTCACGTATAACATCGACCTGCCAAACTTCAAGTGGAATTTCTAGTTCTCTGCCATCATATGCGTCAATTACTAATCTCACAGATTTAATAGTATCTTTTCTTTCTGCGTACTTTTTTGACATAAATACTCCTCTTCATATTTTACTTTGGTCAGTTCTTCAAGTAAATCTTGATTTTTTAATAATTCTACAAGCTAGAATTTATCTATTTTGTTGCCACAATACAAAGCCAATGATTTTTGGCATCGGCATATGGTTTTATTTCCATAAAACCTGCTTCTTTTAAAGCGGTGATAAGTTGATCGCAATTATAAATCTTCATACCATCAATTATCTTTGTCCATTTATCGTCTGAGGCATTCATTCCGTCGCTCTCGTTACAAATCAGGAAGGTTCCTCCGTCTTTCAAAACACGATTTACCTCAGAAAAGCATTTTTTCAGTTCTGGCCAGAAGTAAACCGTCTCAAAAGCTGAGACATGATCAAAATTTGCATCTGGAAATGGGATGGCAGATACATCTCCCTGAACGACCTTGCATTTTCCCTGTTGAATGGCGGCAGCGTTCAATTTTTGAGATTCTGCCACACTAACCTCCGAATAATCCAATCCTGTCACATGGCCCTTCCTGCATTTGTTCAGCCAGACCGCAATGTTTGCACCACCTCCGCAGCCAACATCCAGCACCTCAGCGTCCGGATTTACAGAGATATTCGAGAACCCCCATTGCGATAGCCTGGAGTGGCCGCTGTTCATCATCTTTGTCATCAATTTTCCGCCGAATCCTTATGGCTTACGGGTATTTTCAAAAAAGCTCATTGAAATATTCCTCCTACAAATTCCGATTGAGATTTCACCTGTTTTAGGAAATTTAATAACTGTTATATTTTGTTATTAAATTCACTGTAAACCTTTGAAAACGCTGGATTTGTCGCAGGTGAGCTTTCCCTTATTGTTTCCCTTGTGTTATATCTTCCCATATAAGTTTACGAACTCTGATAATGGAAAATACAAGGGCAAAAAAATCTGATAACACAGTATAACATAAAATGAAAATGACATGGTGAACTGATTGAAATGCTTCTATATTTTTATTGATTTGAAGGAGACACAACATGAATACCATTTACGCAAAATACAACATGTATCACAACAGCATTGACATTTATACATCTGCCGGATATATGTTACGCATTGACTGTAATAAGGCAGAGGATGGACTAAAAGCCACTCCTCGCTCACAGTATTCGTTATATGCACTTGCTGCTTTCCAATGGGGCAGTGGAATCAATAATCTGTCTTCCGATTACTTTTTCAATCTCTAAATAGTTCATAGCGATATCTCCTCATATTTACTCAAGAACCAATAACAGTGCCATTTTGAACTGCTTTGTTGCACTTACTGAGTGCTTTCCAAACTTATCAAACTTAAAAGTTTCTCCTGCGTGGATCACCTGCTCCTGTCCCTCATATCCAATCACAGCCTCTCCATCAAGTGCCATCACAAGGGCTTCTCCCGGAGCTGCATGCTCTGAAAGACCTGTTCCTGCATCAAAACTCATAACAACAAATTTCATCTTGTCATTATGCGCCAAATCCATATTTACAATCTTTCCTTCCTGATATGGAAGTAACTCTGCTAACTTAAATACTTCTCCCGCCTTGATTACCTCGTTCATAATAGTCTCCTTTCGAAATTCAATCTCTTTATATATAGAATCTTTTATTGCACTAACTCCAACCGACCGTTGAATAGGTGTTAGAATACTTTCTCCAGGCAAAAAATTGATATCCCTGTGCCATTCTCATGATAGATTTGCTTCGAGATGGTACACCCTGGCACTGTTCTGTTTTCTCTTACAAAATCTATAATTTTTCCAGCTTGTTCTTTCATCGTTACCACCTCTCTTTCTCTTCTTTACATCTATTATTTTATCCATAGACCTCTTGTTTTTCTGTTGCTGTAGCAACAATATCGATGATATGATAAAATTTCATTTGAAAGGATGGTAATAAGCATATGAAGAAACTAGATGATTATCAGAAGTATCTTCCGATACTATCGAAAGCAAAGCTATTTGAAGGAATTCCTCTTGAACACTATCCGCAAATTTTCAACTTCCTCCAGGCCTCAATTCTCTCTTTTGAAAAAGACGAATTAATTCAACACCTAGGAGAACCTTTGTTATATTCCGGAATTGTGCTTGATGGAACAGTTGAAGGATCATTTATCAATGAAAACTACAGCAAAATCAATATGAATCATTTTGAACGTGGTCGATCATTTGCAGAAGCCCTGGCATGCGTGCAAACACCATACAGTCCAATACAGCTAAAAGCATTGACTAACTGCACCATTATGTTAATTAATCTTAAAGGTATTATAAGCGGTTCTTCCTGTCCATGCTCTTACCAACTGAATTTAACCACTAACATGCTCAAAATACTTGCCTCACAAAATGTTTTTTCAAATCTAAAACTAAGAATTGCAAATCAGAAATCTTTAAGAGATCGAATTCTAATCTATTTGCATAGTTTAGCGCCAGACTCAGAAGGGTATCTCCATGTTCCCTTTACACAGACAGCACTTGCAGAATTCTTAGGTGTAAACCGAAGTGCACTGTCCAGAGAACTTGGTCGTATGCAAGATGAAAATCTTATAGAAGTTAACGATAAAAAAATGAAACTTTTACTATAGAAAAAAGGGGATGCGCCCATCCCCTTTGCCACATACGCTGTATGCGATTTCACAACAATTTTATTCCAATGCCTCTTCCAGCACTGATTTCAGTGTTTCAGCTGATTTGTGTAATGCCTTGATTTCATCTTCAGATAGTGAAATGGGAACCTTTGATATAAATCCTTCTGCACCTACAATACTTGGCATAGACAGAACTACATCCTTGATTCCGTATTCTCCATCCATCATTGTTGAAATTGGAAGTATCGAACATTCATCTCTGATTATAGCTTCACATATTCTCTTTACCGACATTGCTATTCCATAATAAGTAGCACCCTTTCTTTGAATAATTTCATAGGCGCTGTTTTTTACTTTCTCCGCAATTTCTGACGTAGCTCCTTCATGGTCATGATGCCCTCTCATCTCGCAGAAATCATGGAGTGGAATACCTGACACGTTGGCACTTGACCAAGCGGCAATCTCACTGTCTCCATGTTCTCCAACAATAAACGCATGAACACTTCGACTATCTACTTCCAGATGCTCCCCGAGACGTTCTTTTAGTCTTGCTGTATCCAGAACCGTTCCTGATCCAATCACACGATTCGGTGCATATCCTTGCCCTCCTTATTGTTCAAAATGCTCTTTTGCAAACTGCATATCCTGTACTACTTCAACCGTTCCAAGATAATTGCCTTTCTTATCTCTTACTGCCATATATGTTACAAGGAATGGGGTTCCATTCTTCTCCATCCAAACTGGAACTCTGTCACGCTTATTATTTCTAAAATCATCTAAAATTGCTCGCACCATCGGTTCTATCTTAGGTGGATGGCAAGAAAATACTTCCCTGTCAATCGCCATCTGAGGGCGTTTGAACACCTTTGGTCCTTCGTTGAAGAAGCGATTGATATTATTATCATCCACAAATGTAATCTCGATAGGCAATGTATTGAGAAGTGCTTCCAGCTGTGGAACTGTCATATGACCACCACTTAATATGATTTCTCCATCGCTTAGAGCCGCCTCTGTTCTTGCTTTTTTATCAGCACTATATTTTTCTGCCTCATCCCAGATCATTTCTACTCCAAACACAGGTGCATAGTCCTTAGCATCCTCGTAAATGCCATACCACTCTTCCCTGCTGAAATTCACTGCGCAGATAGGGTATAAAATATTATTTTCTTTATAGATCATCTCATCTGCTCGTTTGAGAACTGTCTGAAGTCGGTTCATCCATTCTTCATCATAATCTGATATTTTATCAAGTGCAGCTAGCTCATCACGAATTTCATCATCCACTGTCCACATCACATCCGAAGGTCCTGAGATCTCATAGCGTACCTTTAATACCGGATAGACAAGATCTCCTTTTTCTGCATAATGAATAGAAATCTGTCGAAGCTCAGATAGCTTCTCTCCTACATCATTCCCAGACTCAATATCTCCTTGAATTTCATGAATCAATGCGGCTATCTTCTCGTTTTCAAGAGCCCATCGATACATCGGATGTCCAACAGTTTCTCTAAGAGTCTTTGCTGCAGCATGCTTCTGATTGTATGCATCCGGCATCAGTTTCTTAGATGTCTCCTCTTTCTTAAGCGACTCTTCTACTGCTTTTTCTGCATTTGCAATCTTTTCTTCCTTTGTTGCACCGTGAAATAAGGCACTGTGAACATCGCACAATTTCTGCACTTCTGTGATTGGTGTGCCTTCCTTAATTAGCTCCTGCTCAGCTTTCATAATTTCAGATGCCTCTACCTCTGAAAAATTCTCTACGAAGTCTTTGCGCACACTCTCTAAGTCTTCGCCTTCTCCAAGTCGCTTTAAATAGCTCTTTATCTTTTCTCTTGTATTTTCCTGAAAAGCCCCATCTTCACTGCTGGTCTCGTCTCCTGCATTATTCTTTCCAAGTGCAAAGATATTTGGCATCTTCCCAATAAGTTCAAACCCATTACTCATAAGTGCCGGCACAACCTTCATCATGGATATGTTTCTCATCTTAGCTCCCTTTGGAATTGTTGTGATGCGTCCCACAGAGTTAAGCATTGCAGGCTTTGTAATCTCTGAAAATCCTAAATCCTTTAAAACATCTACAAGCTCAGGATATTCCTGAACCAATTCAAATACTGGTTTGTTTAAGTCTAATTTCTTTGCCATATAAACATCCACACCTTTCTATCTTTCCTTGTTACAAAATAGAATAACCTAAATTCCCTAAAATAATCTGTTGCTCCAGCAACATTTCTCAATGTCTCTGTTGTGTGTCCGGCACCTCCGACAATAATATTTTTCTTTGCCACTTCGTTCTGAATGGCTTCAGCAAGAATATCACCACCGGCTATAATGCTTCCTCCAAATAAAACCATTACATCAGCCTGATTGATTCCAATTTTTTTCTAATACATTTTGTGTAAATTTTTCTATATCACGCTTGCCACAAAATTCTCCCAAAATATTAATTGCTTTTGCTTTTTACATAACTCACCTCATAAAATTCCGATTGTTATTTTCACCAATTGGAAGTTAGCTATTTTTTCATTCCTTGCTTTGTAAAATGCTTATGCAACAAAAATTCTGTCGGAATAATTGTAAGCACCATAATTCCTAATTGTAAAAACACCAAATAAACAGAAATCATTTCAAAGTTTGTATTATCTTTCGTTAAAATCAAAATAAAAATCGATAGTATCACCAGAATGATTCCTAAAACAAAGTTTATCCATCCCCAACACCTGTGTGCATATCTCCATGTTTCATCATTCATCCTTGACATAGTAGTTCGATATCCCGAACTCCCCTGCCGATCTTTAGGAGAGTTATCTTTCCACGTATATCCCAATATAATCATAGATAACGGTACTAAAAGTGAACACACAGATAAAAATATAAACATTATAGAGACCTCCTCTCAACTTCTGATTAATTTGCTCTAAAGACTGAAGTTGTCATCAAATAAACCCTACCCATATTCCAACCGCTATAAGTATCATACCTAATATTCTTCCGATATATCTCGCCTTTTTATTTCCAAATAAAGCAGTTGTTTCTGGAGTAGTAAATGGAAGCACAACAACTGTGACCCCCATTACTATAATTCCACTTCCAATCATGCAATTGCGGCTTGACACAACACCATAAAACATAGCTAAAAACCTTAAAATAATGCCCGAAATGAAATACTTAATTTTATGTCTATCTTTTTCAATTATCTTTCTATAGCTGTTTTCTCACTCACTGCTACAACATTCCAAATTACTATCTAATTCTTTGCCACAATATCTACATTTTTTCTGTTTTTTACATACAAGCTGGAAATTGTTACTTTCTGCATAGCGTGTTGCTTAAAATGATAATTACCACAACATCAACCAAAATAATTCCCGATGCAATATATACAAAAAATGCAGGTAAAATATTTTCAAACAAGCCCATTGTTAATAGAAGAATTGCTATAATAGACATTCCAATTCCCATTGTTCTGCATAACTTCTTTTCATCATATTTTTCCTTTTCTTCTTTTGAAGCTGTATTATATCCAGAAATGAACCAGCTTCCGTGTCCAGAAAGTAAAATAATAGAAAGTACAGCAAATATCACAAAGACAATCCACACTGTCCAATCAGAACCTGTTGCTAAATCTGATAATTTCATTTACAGTCTCCTCCTTAAATTCTGTTTTATTACTCATATGATATCATATTTTTCTTCAATTACATCCACCTAATTTTAATACATTGCCATTCGGCTTGCTTCTGTAACCAGCATTCGGTGGATTTTCTCCTGCATTTTTTCCATTCCTTTTGAATCCCGGGCAGAGAATCATTCCATTGCTCTCTGTCAGGACATTATTCTTAAAATCAGGCTCAAAATGGGCAATTCCAGTTTCGCAGGCTACCTATATATAGCCTTTTCATTTTTGCTTGCAAAAAGCCTGATTTTTCAACAAATATCAGCATTTTAGGGGATAGAGTCTTGCAATTCGATTCTCTTATCTTCTGTCAATTTTTCCACAAAAAAAGAGCTACACCTTTTTGCCAAGATGCAACTCTTTATTTCATGATACCTTGCTTTTTTTGATTCTCTGTACGGTTCATAGTTTGTTTTCTTCCTCTGTCCTATCTGTAATACATTCCATAACGAAACATTGAACCATAGAACTCTACAGATTCCTTAAACCAATTGTTTAACCATTTTTTCATTTTGCTCATTATTTTTTACCTCCTTTTTCTTTACACTTGCATTATAGTTTTTTTTGCGATATTTTTCCCACCTACCTTTTACTCATTTATTATCTTCTGGCTTTTCAGATAATAATAAATCCCATCATCTGTCACGCTTTCACAAATATCAGTCGCAATTTCTTTCACTTTTTCAGATGCATTTCCCATTGCAATCCCTTTTCCAACGGATAGTAGCATATCAATATCATTTTCTCCATCTCCGAACGCAATGGCTTCTTCCTTTGAGAATTTGTAATGTGCAAGAACCTGTTCAATCGCAGCTCCTTTTCCACCTTCTTTTGGAATAATATCTATGGCTCTATCCCACCACGCTGCTAATTTGGCATTTTTCGTTCCCTTTAATATATACTTACGTTCTTCTAAGTCACATCCCAACATGATTTGAAACACATCTTTGTCCACATATTCTTCGAATTTCTCGGATACATTCACCCTATGATGTGCAATCGCAAAATAATCTTCTAAATCTTTATCGCTTCCATTTGCAACAATCTCTTCCGCTGTTGCAATAGAAACAGGTCTTTCCATTCTCTTTGCATTTTCAATAATTATTTCTATATCTTCTTTCGGAATAGGACATTTTGCCACTACCTGATTACCTGCAACGCAGAAAGATCCATTAAATGCTAAAATCGCATCAAATACAACTCCCTCAAACATTGGTATGGTAGCAAACGAACGCCCTGTTGCGATACATATTTTTATACCATTTTGTTTTAATGAACATAACGCCTTCCTCATATTCGGTGTTATCTCTGTTTTTCCCATCTCCAACAATGTTCCATCAATATCAAAAAAAATAATTTTTACCTGATTCATTTCTTTTCTACTCCCTTATGCAACGAATTACTTTACATGGATTGCTAACCGCAACATTGTTTTTACCGATTGTAACTCCCGGCAAGAGAATGCTACCACTTCCAATCCAAACATTATCCTTTCATAAAAGATATGTTTTGTTCTTGATTATCATCATACTGCAATTTTAAAGAATAAAATATCTTTTTAATGCCTTTATATATCACTATTCCGCCATTTTTTTCGATATTCCATTGGTGCCATCCCCATATGTTCTCGAAAAGTCTTTCCGAAAAAGCTACTGCTTCCTAATCCGCACTCCTGACTGATTGCAGAAATAGTATCTTTGCTATGTACTAACATATAGCAGGCTTTTTGCAGCCGATAGTTTGTGATATATTCTAACGGCGTCATGTGAAGACACTCTTGAAAAACTCGAAAACAGTCTCTCTCACTTATGTATCCAACTTTTGCAAGATCAGAAACAGTAATTTTATCTGCAAAATTTTCATGAACATAAACCATCATCAATTTTATTCTGTCGTTCGCTCTCGTACTAGTTTTCTTTTTTTCAATCACAGAAAATGACACTTTGAAAAGTGATAGCCAAATTTCAGTTAATCGCTCACGCAGTTTTAGTTCGTATCCAAATTCCTTTTCTGATAAATTAAATGCATTCCTTATAAGATCTAATATTTCTTTTTGTTCCAAATTATTAGAATATAATGGAATCATATCCAATTCTCCAGATGTGATAATTGGCATAATATATTTTTTCACAATTATATTACCTGTTTCACCGCCAATAAATGATGGGTCAAAAATATGAATTAGCTGTACCGTATTGTCTTCTTTTGGCTTCGTTGTATGAAGAACATTAGAATTAACCATGCCTCCTGAGCCCTGTGGAAAAATATAATGTCCGTTAGGCGTACGGTATTCTATCTTTCCTTGCTCTACATAAAACACTTCTACGCTTTTATGCCAATGCCATGGAATACTATCTTCTTCATATTGATTTAATTCTACACGAGAAGCAATATATGGAAAATTTGATTCAAAATTTGGTAATTTTTCTTCTCTGCTTCCTTCTATAAAATCTATTCCTCGAACGATTTTCACCTCATTCGCCTCCCTTTATACATTTGAAATATACAGTTACGCAAAGCTTCTTTGACAGGTGCTTTTCTCTATAAATTCCGTTTTTTATTTTCATAATATCATATTCTTCCTTTGATTTCATTCTTTCAAATTCTTTCAAAATCCGTAATACCAATTGTCATAAACAGAAAAGAGCGTTATAATAAAAACAATTTAAAATCAAAAAATAAGTTGGGAATTTCTAACCATAAGGAGAAAAAAATGAGTACAAAAGTGGAAAAAGCATTAGAACTACATGGCAAAGGGTATAACTGTGCACAAGCTGTAGCCTGTTCTTTCTGTGAGGAATTTGGTGTAGACCAGGAAACAATGTTTAAAATCTCTGAGGGATTCGGATTTGGCATGGGCATGATGGACATGTGCGGAGCTGTAACCGGTATGATGATGGTTATTGGAATGGACAACAGCATTGGAAATCTTGAAAATGGAAAATCTACTAAAGCAGATACCTATAAGAAAACAAAGCAATTTGCAGAAAAATTCCGCCAAAAGAACGGAACTTATTATTGTCGTGACTTAAAGGGAGTCTCTGGAAAGGGGAAAGTTGTCCCATGTCCTCAGTGTATTGCAGATGCTGTTGAACTGACAGAGATGTATTTAGAGAGTGTAAAATAAAGTCGCTAAATAACAATTGGGAGCTATGCTCCCATTATTTATTTCTCCCTGATTTCTTGAGGTCTCCTCATCCACCAATCTTCTCTTCCAGTTGTAACAATCGATTGTTCAGTACTGTATAATAAGCGCTTTCTCTGTTTTCAGCCAAAATCATCGTAATATTCGCCGCAACTGCAAGATCTACCAGAAAGCTGTCTTCTGTTCCTGCTGTTTCCTGACTGAGAATCAGCTTCTTCCCTTCATTCTGTTCTTCCAATATTCTTTCGAACAGTTTCGTAAGAACTGTACTCTCGTCTATCTTAATTTCTTTTATCTTTTCTATCTCAATTTCTTCTTTTCTGATCAGCTGCGGCATACTTGGATGTACCGCACGTACGCCTCCAAGATACCTGTAAAGCGGAATCTTTTCTGCAGCCGCTGCTGCCCGCGCCACTGCAAGTGATATTGCAAAGGATGTCTGTTCATTTCCGTTTTCTTTCAAAATTGTATCAATCTTTCTTTGTTCAAATACATTTTCACCGATTATTTCCGGTGCAATCTGACTGTTAAGCAATTCGATTTTTCCTTCGATATCCATCCGCTGTTTTTCTGTCTGCTCTTTTTTATTATAATTTTTTCCTGCCACAGATGCTTTTCCTATGATTTCTCCTCCTGCCAGCACTTCCACTTCAATGGCCGGATTCCCGGCGAAATCAAGGATCTCTCTTGCATAAACGTCACGGATTTCTATTGCAAGATCCAGCTTATTTCTAACTTCTGGTTCCACACTCCAAAACCTCCTTTTCGTTGCTTTTCTTTCTATTTTTGTATGCTGTTTTTCGTACTTTGCTTAATTTCAGTATTTCCTTTTTGGAATAACTTCATGCGTTGACTTTTCACTTTTCAACGCTTACAATCATATGTGCAAACATTTGTGACAGATTTTTAGATTGGATGTTGCACACAAAAGCTATCATTTTTCTTTTGGGGAGGAATTTATTTATGTTAGACAAGGGGAAACATTTTCTTTTACTGACAGTCAGCACACTGATCATGGCGATCGGTACCTATTTTTTCAAGTTCACGAATAACTTTACCTTCGGCGGTATCACCGGTCTTGCTGTTCTTATTGCAAAGACAGGACTTATGACAGCCGGTGATTTCAACTTTGTTGCCAGTATGACGCTTCTGGTGATCGGAATGATTGTTCTTGGTAAGAAATTCGCAGCTAAGACAGCTTATTGCAGTATTCTGCTTTCGGTAACGCTTTCTTTTCTGGAGCGCGTCTGCCCGATGAAAGCTCCTTTGACAGACCAGCCGATGCTGGAGCTTTGTTTTGCGATTGCACTTCCTGCTCTTGGCTCTGCCATTTTGTTCAACATTGGCAGTTCCAGTGGCGGTACAGATATTATTGCTATGATTTTAAAAAAATATTCCAGCTTCAATATCGGACCGGCTCTTATGCTTTCTGATCTGTTGATCACTATTGCCGGATTCTTTATCTTCGATATCAAAACTGGATTATATTCTTTGCTCGGACTTACGATTCGTTCTTTCATGGTAGACACCTTTATCGAGAACTTCAATTTGTCCAAATATTTTAATGTTGTATGTGATGACCCGGAACCGATCTGTGATTTCATCGTTCATGAGCTGAACCGCAGTGCCAGCGTCTTTCACGCAACGGGTGCTTATTCCGGTCAGGACAAAGCGATCGTCCTGACTGCGCTCAACCGTACCCAGGCTGTCCGCCTGCGTAATTTCATCAAGATTACTGATCCAAAGGCGTTTATTCTGATCTCTAATACAAGTGAGATTATCGGAAAAGGATTCCACAGTATCTGATCAACTCTGTTTGATCGGATGTTGTGAGTGGGGCATTCTAATGAAATAAGTGATCTCCGATCCGTGTTCCGTAACCGCCTACACTGAAATACAGACAATCTCCAATCGGATTGCTTCCTGCAAGTGCATCTTCTGCCGCCTGCATCGCAGCTTCTGTATAGCCCTGGTTTGCTCTTACGCGGTCGAGCCATCCGGACATTGCCGGTGAGAACTGACCGGACTGGTAGATTACTTCTTCCATCGTATCCGGATAAGAGGAACTCTTGATACGGTTCATTACAACCGCTCCAACCGCAACCTGTCCTTCATACGGCTGGTTTCCCGCTTCACAGAAGATCAGGGATGCCAGCAGTTCTTTTTCTGCCTGCTGTGCAGCCTCTGCTTCTGCCTGTGCCGCTGCTGCCGCTTCTGCTTCTGCCTTCTCTCTGGCGATCCGTTCTGCTTCTTCCGCCGCACGTCTCTCTTCTTCCAGCTTTGCTTCATAAGCAATCTTCGCTTCAACTGCCGCGATCTTCACATTCTCGATCATCCCTGACTGTACATCGATCACTTCCTTTGATACACACCAGTCAGTACCTACATCCCCGGCAGACTGCGTGTCGTCTAAAGTTTCTTCCTGATCCGATGGCTCCGTTGACACTTCTGCTTCTACAGCACTCTGCTCCTGTGCTTCCGTGGAACTTGCAAATCCCGTCAGCATGACCGCACTCATCATTGCTGTATACATCGCCAGAAACATCCTTTTATTTTTATTAAATTTCATATACCCTCCTAACAATTTTGTTGCATAATTTTTACCATTTAATTGCTATTCTTTATTAATACTATGCATTATTTTCATTTTTATTACATTTATTACAAAAATGTTACGAGCGATATA
>ERZ1026874.88-NODE-88-length-60374-cov-18.752980_pt1 | contig 60374 bp, 57 predicted proteins | sample MGYA00380167_ERZ1026874 | MGnify/ENA primary metagenome ERZ1026874 (study PRJEB33269, sample SAMEA4719803) | human gut metagenome | biome: human-associated habitat; feature: organic feature; material: feces | place: Cameroon | collected 2013-10 ...
TGACATACTTCTTCTGCGCATCTCTGCAATCCTGCCGGAGGCTATATCAGATGGGAGTCATCTCACATCTGATATACCCTGGCACATTTTGCCTCATTTCATTATAACATGTTTTCATCAAAGAAAAAGAGTTTCGCAAATGACTTTTCCTCTCCATCTGCGAAACTCTTAATACTGATAATCAGCTCTTACTCTGACTTTTCTTCTGCCACCGTTTCTTGTGACTGTATTTCTGTTGCCTGTGTTTCCGGCTCTTTTTCTGTTTCCGGTTCTTTCACTGTTTCTGGCTCTGCTGCTTGTGTCTCTGTCGGCTTCATCAGGATTCTTCCGGACTCCTGCTCTTCTTTCTTTTCTCCATCTGTTTCTTCCGGTTCAGGGATTCCCTTCACTTCACGGAAGATCTTCATGAATTCCTTACCTGTGATCGTCTCTTTCTCGATCAGGAAAGCGGCAATCTTGTCAAGCGCATCTCTGTTCTCGCTTAAGAGACGCTTTGCCTCCTCGTAAGCTTTCTTCAGCATCTTCATGATCTCTTCATCGATCTCAGCTGCTGTCGCTTCTCCACAGTTACGAACTGCACGACCGTCTAAGTACCGGCTCTGAACAGATTCAAGTCCCATCAGACCAAAGCGCTCTGACATACCATACTGTGTGATCATCGCTCTGGCGATCTTCGTTGCCTGCTCGATATCGTTCGATGCACCTGTCGTAACAGTGTCAAATACAATTTCTTCTGCTGCACGTCCACCGAGTGCAACAACGATCATTGCTTCAAGCTCTTTCTTCGTATTTAAGAACTTCTCTTCCTCCGGTGTCTGCATTACATAACCGAGTGCTCCCATTGTTCTAGGAACAATTGTGATCTTCTGTACCGGTTCTGTATTCTTCTGAAGTGCTGTGACAAGCGCATGTCCAACCTCATGATAAGATACGATTCTTCTCTCTTCTGCACTCATGATACGGTCTTTCTTCTCTTTACCTACAAGTACAACTTCCACTGCCTCAAAGAGGTCTTTCTGGCTGACAACCTGTCTGCCATGCTTAACTGCAGTGATTGCAGCCTCATTGATCATATTAGCAAGATCTGATCCAACTGCTCCTGAAGTTGCAAGCGCGATCTCTTCTAGATTGACTGTCTCATCCATCTTAACATCCTTCGCATGAACCTTAAGAATCTCGACACGACCTTTCAGATCCGGCTTATCTACTATGATACGGCGATCGAAACGTCCCGGTCTCAACAGCGCCGGATCAAGTACCTCCGGACGGTTTGTTGCTGCAAGAACAAGTAGTCCCTTATTCGTATCGAATCCATCCATCTCTGCAAGAAGCTGGTTTAATGTCTGCTCACGCTCGTCATTACCGCCACCGCCAAGAGCGCTGTCACGACTCTTACCGATTGCATCGATCTCATCGATAAATACGATACATGGAGCCATCTGCTGTGCCTGCTTGAACAAGTCACGCACACGGGAAGCACCCACACCGACATACATCTCTACGAATGCTGATCCTGACAGGGAGAAGAACGGAACCTTCGCCTCTCCTGCAACTGCCTTCGCGAGAAGTGTCTTACCTGTTCCCGGAGGTCCTACAAGAAGTGCTCCCTTCGGAAGCTTCGCTCCGATACCTGTATATTTTCCAGGATTATGCAGGAAATCAACAACTTCCTGCAAGGACTCCTTCGCTTCATCTTCACCTGCAACGTCTAAGAATGTCACACCTGTCTGCTTCTCCATATACATCTTAGCATTGCTCTTGCCGATTCCCATCATGCCGCCGCCCTTAGACATCTTCTTCATAAGGAAATTAAACATGAATACAAGAAGTACGATTGGAAGGATCACTGTGATGAAAATATCCATGATCAGTGAACTTGCCGTATCCGGAATCTGAGCTTTAAACTCTACACCTGCCTTATCTAAACGCTTTACAAGTGTGTCATCTGATACATTTCCTGTGTAATAATCCGGTTCCTTGCTCTTGGAGCTACCCTGCATCTGACTGATCTGGCCAAGCAGACTGTCCATAACATTTTCCTGATCTTCGCTTTCCTTAGAATCTGAACTATCACTCTGGTCTGCAGAAGCTTTCTCATTATCCTTTACTTCTGTAAGTTTTCCCTCTGCCTTTTCCTTTCTGGCGTCATCTGTCAAAACGATATTGATCCTTGAATTGGTAAATGTGACAGACTCTACTTTTCCATTATCAACTAATTTCAGAAATTTATCATAGCTGATCTCAGAAGCGCTTCCGCCCTGCATCATAGAATATAGGCCCATAACAACAAAAGTAACCACCAAGGTAGTGAACAAAATAATTCCCCAACCCTGTCGGTTCTTGTTCGGGCCTTTATTTTTATTGTTATTCTCCATTTTTTTCCTCCAAAACTTAAATAGTGGTTATTTCCCAGCAAATCTTTTACCTTATTTGTAAAAAAACAACTACTTCCTACCATTATAAATAGTGGTTTTCCATAAATCAATAAAAAGATTATGAAAATATTGTAAAAACGTGCCGTTTCATAGTATACTAGAAAAGTAATGCCTGTTTATAACAGATTTATCTGTTAATAATAGTAATAACAGTTCGGCAAAATTTATAGTAAGGAAGATAAAACGATGAAAATTGGATTTGATAATGACAAATATCTGAAAATGCAGTCCGAACATATCCGTGAGCGTATCGGAAAATTCGGTGGAAAGCTCTATCTTGAATTCGGTGGAAAGCTTTTTGATGACTATCATGCTTCCCGTGTACTTCCGGGATTTGAACCTGACAGCAAGCTGCGTCTCTTAAAGGAGCTCAGCGACCAGGCTGAGATCGTCTTTGCAATCAGTGCAAAAGACATTGAAAAGAATAAGATTCGTGGGGATCTTGGTATCACTTATGATTCAGACGTGATCCGCCTGATCGGTACTTACCGTGAGCAGGGACTTTTCGTTGGAAGTGTAGTAATCACACAGTTCTCCGGACAGGAAAGTGCACTTCTGTTCAAGAACCGTCTTGAGAACCTTGGAATCTCTGTATACATTCATTACAACATTCCAGGATATCCGTCCAACATTCCACTGATCGTCAGTGAGAATGGTTACGGAAAGAACGATTATATCGAGACTTCACATCCGCTTGTTATTGTAACAGCTCCGGGACCTGGAAGTGGAAAGATGGCTGTCTGCCTGTCTCAGTTATATCAGGAGCACCAGCGCGGAATCGAAGCCGGATATGCGAAGTTCGAGACATTCCCTATCTGGAATCTGCCGCTGAAGCACCCGGTAAACCTCGCTTATGAGGCTGCTACAGCTGACCTTAACGATGTAAATATGATCGACCCATATCATCTTGAAGCTTATGGTGTAACAACTGTAAACTACAACCGTGACGTAGAGATCTTCCCTGTTTTAAATACAATCTTCGAGAAGATCTACGGTTCCAGCCCATACAAATCACCTACAGACATGGGGGTAAATATGGCCGGAAATTGTATCTGTGATGATGAAGCCTGCCGTGAAGCTTCTCGCCAGGAGATCATCCGACGCTACTATGCAGCACTCAATGCACTTCTGAAAGGTGATGCTTCTGAGAAAGAAGCTGAGAAGATCGAGCTTCTTATGAATATGGAAGGAATCACTGTTTCTGACCGAAAAGTTGCTGTCAAAGCACTGGAGCGTGCTCAGCAGACAGGCGGACCTGCTGCCGCACTGGAGCTTGAAGATGGACGCATCATCACCGGAAAAACTTCCAACCTGCTCGGTGCGAGCGCTGCCCTTCTTGTAAACGTACTGAAGGAACTTGCCGGCATCGACCACAATGTCCATATCATCTCTCCGGAAGCAATTGAACCGATCCAGAAATTGAAAGTGGATTACCTGAACAGCAAGAACCCTCGTCTTCACACAGACGAGATCCTGATTGCACTTTCCGCAAGTGCTGCTGTCAATCCGATCGCTGAGCTTGCACTCTCCCAGCTTCCAAAACTGAAAGGATGCCAGGCTCATACTTCCGTAATGCTTTCAAGTGTTGATATCAAGACATTTAAAAAACTTGGTGTACAGCTCACAAGTGAAGCTGTGAACGAACGTCAGATTTTAAGCTAAAGACAAATCCTTACCAATACAGAAAGATATCACAAAAACCTCTCTGCGGTTTCAGGTATAACCACCTGCTGTCTGAGAGGTTTTTTTCTGCATTTCTCCCATTTTACAAAGCTTTTTCGCCTTCCATCTTTACATTACCTCGTTAAAATCACTTCATCCCATCTTTTTTCTATGTTTTTATCAAAAAAGTATTGTAATTTTTTTCTGAATAGGTGTATACTTGGAAAGTATTTTTTTTGATAACAACTATTCACGGAGGAGGAAAGACACTATGGCAGTAAAATATGTATTTGTTACAGGCGGAGTTGTATCCGGTCTTGGAAAAGGAATTACAGCTGCATCTTTGGGACGACTTTTGAAAGCGCGTGATTACACTGTAACTATGCAGAAATTCGATCCTTACATCAATATTGACCCAGGTACGATGAACCCGGTACAGCACGGAGAGGTTTTCGTTACAGATGACGGTGCAGAAACTGACCTTGACCTTGGTCATTACGAAAGATTTATCGATGAAAGCCTGACAAAGAATTCCAATGTTACAACAGGAAAGATCTATTGGTCCGTTCTTCAGAAAGAACGCCGAGGAGATTTCGGCGGAGGAACTGTTCAGGTAATCCCTCATATTACAAATGAGATCAAGAGCCGTTTCTACCGTAATCCGGCTGCAACAGATACTGAGATTGCTATCATCGAGGTCGGTGGAACTGTTGGTGATATTGAAAGCCAGCCTTTCCTTGAATCCATCCGTCAGTTTCAGCATGAGCGCGGAGCAGAAAATGTTATCCTGATCCATGTTACTCTGATTCCTTATTTAAGAGCATCTCAGGAAATGAAGACAAAACCGACACAGGCAAGTGTAAAAGAACTTCAGGGAATGGGAATCCAGCCGGATATCATTGTCTGCCGTTCCGAATATCCACTGGATGATGCAATGAGAAACAAGATTTCTCTGTTCTGTAATCTCCCGGCTGACCATGTACTTCAGAACCTGGACGTAGAATATCTCTACGAGGCACCACTTGCCATGGAGAAAGAACATCTGGCACAGGTTGTATGCGAGTCTCTGCATCTTGACTGCCCGGAACCGGATCTTACAGACTGGACTGAGATGGTTGAAAACCTTCGTCATCCAACACAGGAAGTGACTGTAGCACTGGTTGGAAAATATATCCAGCTTCATGACGCATACATCAGTGTTGTAGAAGCGTTAAAGCACGGCGGAATTTACACACACACAACAGTAAATATCAAATGGATCGATTCCGAAACTGTAACAGAAGAAAATGCTGAAGAACTCTTCTCTGACGTAAGCGGTATTCTTGTTCCTGGTGGATTTGGCCATCGTGGTGTAGAAGGTAAGATCACAGCGATCAAATACGCCCGTACACACAACGTTCCGTTCCTTGGTCTCTGCCTTGGTATGCAGCTGTCTATCGTTGAATTTGCAAGAAATGTCATCGGTTACAAAGACGCACACAGCATGGAACTCAATCCGGATACAACTCATCCGGTCATCCACATCATGTCCGATCAGATTGGTATTGAAGATATTGGCGGTACTTTAAGACTTGGTTCTTATCCATGTGTACTTAAAGACAACTCCCTTGCTTATAAACTGTATGGAAAGAAAGAGATTGAAGAGCGTCATCGTCATCGTTATGAAGTAAACAATGACTACCGTGAAGTTCTTGAAGAAAACGGAATGTCCCTTTGCGGACTTTCACCGGACAGCCGTATTGTAGAGATGGTTGAGATTCCTTCTCATCCATGGTTTATCGCAACTCAGGCGCATCCGGAGCTGAAATCCAGACCAAACAGACCGCATCCACTGTTCAAGGGATTCGTTGAAGCTGCACTGGAGAATCAGAAAGAGAAAAATAAATAGCAAAATTTTTAAAGTCACACTCTAAAGTGGACTCAAAAAAAGGATTTGATCGTATCTGGCAAAACCCAGATGAATCAAATCCTTTTTCTATCTGACAGGTTCTTAAATTCCTGTCCTTCACTTATTATCAGCAGATTTCTTTTTCTCTGCTCTCTTTTTCATGATCAGCTCTTCAATCTTCCATCCTGCCCAGCCCGAGAATAGTCCGACGATCAATCCGCCGAGAACGTCGGTCGGATAATGTACCCCTACATATAATCTCGATAATGCGATCAAAGTAGCCAATACCATTGCCGCAGTTCTCCATTTCTTCGGAAACACTTCCTTGCACTTGTAGATTGCAAATGCTGATGCAAAGGATGCACATGTATGACCGGAAGGGAAAGAAAAATCCTTCTGTTTCTCAATCATAAGTTCTAATTCCTGTATCACTTCATACGGCCTTACTCTGGCAACCACATTCTTTATCGCCACATTTGTGATCAGTGTTCCTATAATAAGTGCCAGTGCTGATGCAACCCCAGCCTTTCTCGTCTTCTTAGGAATCAGCAGAACGATTGTAAGAAGAATCCAGAAGATTCCAAAATCTCCAAGATGCGTGATTCCTTTCCAGAACCAGTCCATCCAGTCATGACGGATATATTCTTGAATAAAAAGCAGAATATTCTGATCTAATTGTAAAATAGTGTCCATTTCCTTTTTTCACCTCTTTCAAATCATTTTCCCAGAACGGTTTCTTTCAAAAACAATTCCTTCACTACAGATTCATATACTACACATTTCTCACATTTCTTAATCTTCTTGAAATACTTTCTTCCATCTGTAAAGATGGGATGAAGATAGAACCACATTTCTTTCATCTTATAAAGAATCGTCCGGTCTCCTGACATTTCTTCACAATATGCCGCATAGAGAACATCATGGAATTTCTTTAGCTCTTCTATCGTTGCGGCACTTCCGCCTTTTAGCTTTCTTCCAAGTGCCGGATCGGCCAGCACGCCGCGCCCCATCATCACAGTATCCGTCTGTGGAAATCTTGTTTTTAACTTCTCCATATCTTCCACGGTACAGATATCCCCATTGTAACAAAGCGGATGTTCGCTATGTTCCACTGCCCATGCATATGTATCAAGCTTTGGTGTGTTCTTATAGAACTCCTTCTGTACGCGCGGATGAATGATCAGCTCCTTCAGCGGATATTTATTATAGATAGGAAGGATCGTCTCAAACTCCTCCGGATCTTCCATCCCGATTCTTGTTTTAATTGAAATCTCCAGATCACATTTCTCAAAAACCGCATCCAGAAAACGATCCAGCTTCTGTGGCTCGTCTAAGAATCCTGCTCCTCTCCCCTTCGTCACAACTGTCCGGGACGGACATCCAAGATTCAGATTCACTTCCTTATATCCATAATCTCCAAGCTTCTTTGCTGTGCATAAGAAATCTTCCACATTATTCGTAAGGATCTGCGGCACTGCATACATTCCCTGATTATGCTCCGGCATCACATCTTTTTTCTCTCTTGTGCTGAAATGTCCTTTCTGATTCGGACTGATAAACGGAATAAAATACTTATCGAATCCGTCAAAGCACTGATGTAATGCATTTCTATAAATATGTCCTGTGATCCCCTCCAATGGGGCAAGATATAAATTCATTGATCGTTCTCCTGACTTTTTCCACTTCTTTGCATTGTTTTTAACAGTAATAATATTTTTATCATACCCCGACTTTCTTGTCAAGAATATTTACTTATGCTAAACTAATGTATATAAGAAAAAATGGGAGGATTTATTTGTTTATGAATACACTTAAAAAATTCATCCACTACTATGGTCCGTACAAAACGGTCTTTTTTATTGACCTTCTCTGTGCAGCCATTATCAGTCTTGTGGATCTTGCTTATCCGCAGATTCTACGAAATGCGACCAAGACACTTTTTACTCAGGATAAAGCAATCATCCTGCAAGCGCTTCCGTGGATCGCGATCGGACTCTTTATGATGTATGTCATCCAGAGCTTCTGCAAATATTATGTCAGCTGTCAGGGACATATCATGGGAGCCAAGATGGAGAGGGATATGCGCCAGGAACTCTTCGAACACTATGAAGAACTATCCTTTTCCTATTACAGTCAGAACAATTCCGGTCAGATGATGAGCAAACTGGTCAGTGACCTGTTCGACATTTCCGAATTTGCACACCACGGCCCGGAGAACTTATTTATCTCGTTAGTTAAGATCGTAGGATCCTTTATTTTCCTTTTCTTAATTAATAAAAAGCTGGCTCTTCCGCTGATCGTACTTGTGATCCTGATGTTCCTCTTCTCTTTCCGTCAGAATCAGAAGATGCAGCGCACCTTTATGGAAAACAGAAAGAAAATCGGTGATGTCAACGCAAGCCTTCAGGATACATTATCCGGAATCCGTGTTGTCCAGTCTTTTACGAACGAAGAGATTGAGAAGAAAAAATTCCAGAAGAGTAATCACGCATTCCTTATTTCCAAGAAAGACAATTACAGATGTATGGGCGAATTTATGAGCTCGAACCTGTTTTTCCAGGGAATGATGTATCTGGTCACACTTGTATATGGCGGCTATCTGATTGCAAATAATGAAATGTCAGCTGCTGATCTTGCGATGTACGCACTTTATATCGGAATCTTCATCAGCCCGATCCAGATTCTCGTAGAGCTGATGGAAATGATGCAGAAAGGACTTTCCGGTTTCCGCCGTTTCCTTGATGTTATGGAAACTGAACCTGAGATTAAAGATGCACCAGATGCAGTAGAACTTAAGGATGTGAAAGGACGTGTCTGCTATGAAGATGTCTCCTTCCATTACAGTGATGATGAGGTGACTGTTCTCTCTCACGTATCGATTGAGATTCCTGCCGGAAAATCAGTTGCTCTAGTCGGTCCGTCCGGTGGAGGAAAGACAACAATCTGTTCCCTGCTGCCACGTTTCTATGATGTAACTGACGGACGCGTCACAGTAGACGGACAGGATGTCCGCTCTCTTACATTGAAGAGTCTTAGAAGCCAGATTGGTGTCGTTCAGCAGGATGTCTACCTCTTCTCCGGTTCCATCCGCGACAACATTGCCTACGGTAAACCAGATGCGACAGAAGAAGAGATTATCGAAGCAGCAAAATGTGCGAACATTCATAACTTCATCATGGAGCTTCCTGATCAGTATGATACCTTTGTCGGTGAGCGCGGTGCAAGACTTTCCGGAGGACAGAAGCAGCGTATCTCTATTGCCCGTGTCTTCTTGAAGAACCCGCCGATTCTGATCCTTGATGAGGCAACGAGCGCTCTGGATAACGAGAGCGAGCGCTGGATCCAGCACAGTCTGGAAGAACTGTCCAAGAACAGAACAACCATCACGATCGCACATCGTCTGTCCACAATTAAAAATGCAGACGAAATCATTGTCATTACAGAAAATGGTATCGCAGAGCGCGGAACACATGAAACTCTGCTTGAGAAAAATGGTATTTATGCCGGGTATTACAATATGATGTAACTGTTCAGAGCCAAGCAAAATTTCATAAAACAGGTGTAAAATGCTTGCATTTTTAAGACTGTTTTTGAAATTTTATTTGGCGGATACGCCACACCGACGAAATGCGTAGCATTTTGGAGGTTGGCTCTGAACAGTTACAATATGGCATAAAATAAGAATCTCCCGTAGAAATCAGTATTTTTATACTTGAATTTCTTCGGGAGATTCTTATTTTTGCTACTTTAGATTACTCTTCTACTTCAATCTTACGGATTGTTTTCTTTGCGATCTCATCCTTGATTGCTTCGATGAATTCTCCAAGATCCTTAGATCCTTCATCTCCAAGATATCTGCTTCTTACAGATACTTTCTGCTCTTCCTCTTCCTTTGCACCAACGATCAGCATGTATGGAACTCTGTTCAGACGAGCTTCACGGATCTTGTATCCCATCTTCTCGGAACGTCCGTCTACTGAACAGCGGATGTTTGCTTCTTTAAGCTGTGCTTCCACTTTCGCTGCGTAATCATTGTATTTATCAGAGATTGGAATGACACGAACCTGCTCAGGACACAGCCATGTCGGGAACATTCCTGCGTATTTCTCAATCAGCCATGCCAGTGTTCTCTCATAGCATCCCATGGATGTACGGTGGATGATGTACGGACGCTGTTTGTCACCGTTCTCATCGATATAGTACATATCAAACTGCTCAGCAAGAAGTGCATCCCACTGGATTGTGATCATTGTGTCTTCTTTACCATATACATTCTTCGCATTGATATCAACCTTCGGTCCGTAGAAAGCAGCCTCTCCGACATCCTCTACGAATGGAATGTTGAGTTCCTGAAGCATTGTACGGATATGACCTTCTGTCTCTTCCCATACTTCCGGTGCACCGATATATTTCTTAGTATCTGTCGGATCCCATTTAGAAAGATGATATGTTACATCCTCTTCTACTCCAAGAACCTGCAGACAGTACTGTGCAAGTGCGATACAATCCTTGAACTCTTTTACCATCTGGTCCGGTCTTACGATCAGATGTCCCTCAGAGATTGTGAACTGACGAACACGTGTCAGACCGTGCATCTCTCCGGAATCCTCGTTACGGAACAGTGTAGATGTCTCGCCATAACGGAGCGGAAGATCACGGTAGCTGTGCTGCTCTGCTTTGTATACATAATACTGGAATGGACATGTCATCGGACGAAGAGCAAATACTTCTTTATCTTTCTCCTCATCTCCTAAAACGAACATTCCTTCTTTATAGTGATCCCAGTGTCCGGAAATCTTATAAAGATCGCTCTTTGCCATAAGTGGTGTCTTTGTACGGATATATCCACGTTTTTCCTCTTCATCCTCGATCCAGCGCTGCAATTCCTGCATCATGATAACACCGTTTGGCATGATCAGCGGAAGTCCCTGTCCGATTACATCTACAGTTGTGAAAAGTTTCATCTCACGGCCAAGTTTGTTATGGTCACGCTTCTTTGCTTCCTCTAACTGTGTCAGATGCTCTTTGAGTTCATCCTTTGTTGCATAAGCTGTACCGTAGATACGTGTCAGCATATGTTTGTTCTCATCACCTCTCCAGTAAGCTCCTGAAGATGATAATAGCTTGAATGCTTTGATTCCCTTTGTGCTCATCAGGTGAGGTCCTGCACATAAGTCAACCCAGTCTCCCTGAGAATAGAAAGAAATCTCTGCTCCTTCCGGAAGATCCTCGATCAGCTCAACCTTGTATGGCTCATTTTTCTCTTTGAAAAATGCGATCGCATCCTCTCTTGATTTTGTAAATCTTTCGATCTTTGCACCCTTCTTGATGATCTTCTTCATCTCTTTCTCGATTGCGTCAAGATCATCTCTTGAAAATGACTGACATTCAAAGTCATAATAAAATCCTGTATCGATAGAAGGTCCGATTGCAACCTTTGCCTCCGGGAAAAGTGTCTGAACAGCTTCTGCCATTACGTGAGATGCTGTATGACGAAGTACAGCCAGTCCCTTCTCATCTCTTGCTGTAAGGATGTTCAGTTCACAGTCTTTATCAAGCACTGTACGAAGGTCTACAACCTCTCCGTCTACTTCTCCTGCACAGGCTGCGCGTGCAAGTCCTTCACTGATGTCAAATGCAACGTCAATCACTGACTTTGCTTCTGAATACTCTTTTTTTGATCCATCTTTTAATGTAATAATCATTTTCGCTTCCTCCTATTTTCTTTCAAGTAACTATGCATGCTTTCATTCGGGGGATTCTATGGAAAAAGAAAAGACTTCATCTATCCCCTGCACTCACATGCAAGGGACGGATAAAGTCTGATTATCAATTACTTTACTATCCGCGGTTCCACCCTTTTTGTTTTCAAGATCACAGTAAATGTACTGCTTTAAAACCACTTCATTCATGATTATAACGGAATCACCGGACCGGATTAGGGCCACTCGGAGGTAGTCTTCAAATGATTCCTGCTAAGATACTTCCAGCAAATGTATCTCTCTCTGTAACATTCCACATCCTACTCGTCTCGTCATCGTGTTATCGGCTAAGAACTATGTTGCTTTATAATCCTTAACTTCTTCTGACCATCATTATAGCATTCAATCAAGGATTGTCAACGCTATTTTTACAGTTTTTTCAGTTTTTTAAATGATCTTCTTTTTCTTAAAGATCAAGATACAGATCACAATAATAACAATACTAAGCGCCATCACCGCCGGATATCCATTCTCAAGTCCCGGCATATCTTTAAAGTTCATTCCAAACCATCCCGTGATCAATGTCAGTGGGAAGAAAATCGTAGAAATCACAGTTAAGAACTGCATATTGTTATTCTGTCGGTTATCAATCTGAGACTGGTAAGCCTCCTTTACCTGACGGGCATATTCGAGCAGATGGGAAGTACGGCTCATCAGACGGTCTGCACGGTCAGTCAGTGTTCCGAAGTATTTCAGCTGATCATTTAAAAACAAACCGTTCTCATTTTCTTCAAGCTCTTTTGTCAAGTCCATGATCTCATCATAATAGCTTCTCAGATTCAGAAGTTCCCTTCGGATCGGCATCAGTCGGTTCTGGATCGTATCTGTATGATCCTGGGACACATCCTCTTCCATACGAAGAAGTCTACGCTCATAGGCCACAAGGATCTCCAGATCCCTGCTCATGAATTCTGCAATGTAATTATAGAGGAAACGTTCTTTTGTCTCACCCTGATGCATTCGTTTCCTCTTGATCCTATTAACAAGCCGCTCAGAAAATGTCTCATCGTCTACGATAACAACATTATTTTCATTTACAAACATGTACATTCGGTATCTGCTTCCTAACACGTCAAGAAGCTTTGGAATACAAAAAGTTCCTACCATACATTCCTGCTGATTCTCAATCTTACAGAATCCAATCTTCGCAATCTGGATCTCTGCTTCATATACAATCCCTGCTATTGCCAATGTCTCCTCCGCATGATTGGAATCTGTGAGGAACACAGCCGGACACTTCTCTTTCTCCCATTCTTCCTGACTGATCTCTGTCAGACGTTCCCCGAATTTATAGATCATTCTATCACCTTATTTTCTGTCTGTTGTACAGCCTCCCACTGGTTGCTGCCAAGTGCAGCTTTCGCATAAGCTTCCTGATAAAGAAGTTCCTGTGAGTTAATTGGCTGTCCTTTACATTCTACCACAGAATAGGTTCCTTTTGTATCCTCCTTTCGCGCTTTTTTGTTATCACTTAACATCAGATCAAAAAGATCCTGCAGACGTTTCTTTAATCTTTCGGAATAAACAGGTGCTGCAACCTCTACACGCTTTACTGTATTTCGTGTCATGAAATCAGCAGATCCGATATAATACTGTGCCTCTTCTCCTTTTCCAAAGATGTAAATTCTGGAATGTTCCAGAAATCTTCCGACAACACTGATCACATGAATATTCTCTGTCTCACCTTCCACGCCCGGAATCAGACAGCAGATACCTCTGACGATCATGTCAATCTTCACACCAGCTTTAGACGCATCGATTAATTTATCAATGATACGCTTATCTGTCAGAGAATTCATTTTCAGGCCGATGTACGCAGTTTCTCCATTTTTCTGTTTCTGGATCTGTTCCTCGATTTTCTCGATCACTTTAGACTGAAGGCATTTTGGTGCAACGAGTAAATGTTCCATATCTTCAACCACTTCACCTTTAGCCAGTGCCTGGAAAACTCTTGCGGCGTCCATTCCAATCTGCTCATTCGCTGTCATAAGAGAGAGGTCTGTATAAAGTCTTGCTGTCTTCTCGTTGTAGTTTCCTGTTCCGATCTGTGTGATGTACTGGATTCCATTTTCCCCTCTTCGTGTGATCAGACACAGCTTGGAGTGTACTTTATAATGCTCCAGTCCATAGATAATCTGGCATCCGGCCTCTTCAAGCATTCTGGACCAGCGGATATTATTCTCTTCATCAAAACGTGCACGAAGCTCTACAAGAACAACAACTTCTTTTCCGTTCTCTGCTGCCTCGCAAAGTGCCTCGATAACTTTACTCTGTTTTGCCAGTCGGTACAATGTCATCTTAATAGAAATAACACTGTCATCTTCGGCTGCTTCTGTCAGCATTTTCAGGAATGGTCTGATAGAATCATATGGATAAGATAACAGCTTATCTTCCTGTGTGATCTGCTGTAAAATGCTCTGTCCATCCTTGAATTCCGGACTCTTCTGCGGTACGCGTTTTTCATAGAAGAGCTCTGTATTTCTGCGCAGAAGATCCTGAACCTGGAATACGAAAGAAACATCCAGCGGTGCTTCGCTTCGGAATACTCTGTCCGGAGTTACATCCAGATATCTGCACAGTGCGTCTACAACTGTTTCATCCATCTCTCTGGAAAGATCGATTCTTACCGGAGAGAGTTTCTTTCTCTGCTTCATCAGATCTTCCATAAACTCACGGTAATCGAGATCCTCATCATAAGCTGCGTCTGCATCGATATCCGCATTTCTGACTACTTTTAATAATGATTTTCCTTTTACTTTATAGCCCTTGAAAACTTTTCCGATATAATGAAGGATCAGCTCCTCAATGAGCATATATCTTCCTTTTCCACCCGGAAGCTCAACCATTCTCGCCAGCATATTGTTGGAACATGGAATGATTCCAATTCTTTCCTTCTTATTTCTTGTCTCAAGAACAACAACTGCGTAAATTTCTCCATTTTTTAAGAAAGGAAATGGTTGCCTCTTGCTTACAATTGTCGGTGAACTTAAAGGCATGATCTCCTTCATGAAATATTTCTCAAGAAACTTTTTCTCTTCTGTTTTTGCGGAAGCGAAATTGATAAATGTAATTCCATAATCTTCGATCTTCTTCATTAATTTCTCGTAAGCTTTGTCTTTTCTCTGATTCAGTTTTTTGACTTCTTTAATGATCGCACGGATCTGCTCCGCGGAAGTCATCTTTGTCTTATTCTCTCGGATCTCTGTGCTGATCAGCATCTGATCCTGCAGGGAACCGACGCGCACACGGAAGAATTCATCCAGATTACTCTGATAGATTGACACAAATGTCATACGCTCGCACAACGGTACCTCCGGGTTCTCTGCTTCCTCCAGTACTCTTTCGTTGAACTTTAACCAGGATAATTCACGGTTCATGTATACATTACTCATTTTATTTTCTCCATTCTTTAACACATTTTGTTGCCATTTGCAATTAGCTTAAATTTACAGTCAAGGCGTTCTGCCGCTCTTCTGCACATGATCATACGCTCCAGAAAGATTTCAAAATAATCCATAACAGTACAGATTTCATCATCCAGCTCCAGTTCCATCTGGATTACTTTCTTCTCTTTCTGAATCGTTAACTTCGTTGACAGAGCTGCATAATTTACCCTGTCATGTATGTCAAATGTTGCCGGAACCGGATTCTGTACACGGTTTCTTCTTACATCTGTCTTATCTGCCAGTATCAGTGCAGCTGATACCGGATCCACAGCATCTCCTGTTGCCTCATCGTGATGACCGATTGCTGTCATAATTACCAGAACGTCTTTCAATGACATCTCTGTATCCTTTAATATCTGATATGCCAGCAGTGCACCGCTGTGTGCATGATCATGTCTGTTGATACTATTTCCAATGTCATGCATATAACCTGCGATTCTTGCAAGTTCAATCTTATGTTTTCCATATCCTAGCTCTGTCAGAATCTTTCCTGCAGTATCTGATACTTTTGCGGCATGCTTTTTGGAATGTTCTGTATATCCAAGCTCTTTTAACGTTGCATTTCCCTGTTCGATCAACAGGTTTATTTCTTCTATCTCACGAATCTCTTTATATGTTGTTTTCAAAGTCTTTTTACTGCCTCCATTGCAAGTTCTGAGCGTTCACACTCTTCTGCTGTCATCGTCAGCTGCCAGCACAATGGACTTCCTTTCATATGTTCTGCCGCATAACTCAGACCATTGGTTCTCTCATCCAGGAACGGACGGTCTATCTGATTCGGATCTCCTAAAAGAATGATCTTCGTATCCTTTCCTGCTCTTGTGATAATGCCTTTGATCTGATCCGGCGTTGTATTCTGCGCTTCATCAATGATCAGATAAGTCTTGACGATTGACCGGCCACGGATAAAATTCAATGCTTCTGCCTGAATAAAACCTCTGGAATAAATTTCCTCCACTTTATCCCGCAATGCCTCTTCGTCTTTATAACGCTCGTCCTCATTCGAATCAAGCAGCTGCTCCAGGTTATCAAGGACCGGGCGCATCAACGGTGAGATCTTTTCCTGTTCATCTCCCGGAAGGAATCCGATTCCTTCATCAAACTGCGCATTCGGTCTGCAGACAAGAATCTTTCTGTATTCGCCTGTCGGATGATTCATCAGCTTTTCCAGACCAACTGCCAGAGAATAAAACGTCTTACTTGTTCCTGCCATTCCTTTGACAATAACAAGAGGTGCTTTCTCCGCTGGCTGCATCAAAGCTTCCTGCAAGAAATACTGTCCTGCATTTCTTGGAGAAATTCCATACGGAGAACTCTTTCTAAATTCCAGTTTCCGGAGGATTCCATGTTCCACTCTTCCAAGATGTGTCTTCTTTCTTGCCTGATCTGATTTAATGATCACGAACTGATTTTCCAAAAGATTAGGACAAAATGCTTTCTCATTCTCATCTAATTGATAAACTTCATCCACCGGTATTCCCTTTTTCTTAAAATCCTTAAACAATTCATCCGGTGCATAAACTTCACATCTTCCGGTATACTGTCTGTCATGAGCTATCACCTGCTCGGAAATAAAATCTTCTGCGCACAGATCCAACACCTGTGCTTTAATTCGAAGCAGGATATCTTTCGTCACAAGAACAACCTGTTCTTTTCTTGATTTCTTTAATCCAAGGCAAACCTTTAAGATTCTGTTATCTGCGACCTCCAGAGATAAATCTACCGGAAGTTCAACATCTACAAAATTCTTTTCAACCCGACAGATTCCTCCATTCTCAAGGGATACACCCTCCAGAAGATTCCCCTTCTGACGCAGTTCTTCAAGCAGACGGATACATTTTCTTGCATTGGCTCCTGTCTCTCCATCTGCTTTTTTCAAATGATCAAGTTCTTCCAATACAACCATCGGGAGAACAACCAGATTATCCTCAAAACTAAAAAGCGCATTTGGGGACTGAATCAGAACATTGGTATCCATCACATAAATTTTAATCATATAATAATGCCCTCTCTGAGTCTTTGTTGTCATCTTAAATACAAAGCTGACAACATTCTTTTCCATTTTTCTGTTTTATTTTACAAATGCTGCTTTGCATTCTGATATGATTTATGTTAAATCTATGTAAAATAAATTTCTCTACTGCATCTTCTTTACACTTGTTTTCAATTTTCTATAAACACAAAACACCTTGAAGAGATTTTTTGCCAATATCTCCTCAAGGTGTTCCGCAATATGAAATGATTTATTTTTATTTTACTTTCTCACCGCACTCTTACACTTCCGGCAGTTCTTTCACAAATTCTAGCAACTCTTCCATCGAACCCTGATATTCTGAATCAATTGGAAGGTTTTTCTTATTCTCCATCGTATCTGTGATAAGAAATACAGGAACTCCAAGCGCACGGATCGCAAGATCTTCCTCCACGTCATTTCCAACCATCAGACACTCTGACGGATCAAGCTCAAACTGTTCCAGAATTTGACGGAAATATTCCGGATTTGGCTTACAGTATACATGATCTTCATAAGTTGTGATAATCTTAAAATCTTCCGGATCCAGTCCTGCCCAGTCGATACGATTCATTGTTGCACATCTTGGAAAGATCGGGTTCGTTGCAAGATAAACTTCAATGCCTTTCTTCTTCGCCTCTTTTATAACCATATCTGAAAGTGGTGTCGGCTGTGTCGTGCACTTGGCCTGATTGAATTCATTCTCATAAAATGCATCTGCTATTGCCTCTGATTCTTCCACAGAAAGCGGCAGGAATTCATCAATATAACTCCAGAATGCCTCCCGGTTTGTTCTGGAACCATCGTTTTTCACCATCGCCTCATAGCCTTTCCATACTGCACCAATGAATCCTTTTGGATCCATTTCCACGCCTTTCTTCAAATATGCCTTTGCAAGAAGCGGCATATAAAAACGGACAAATTCGTCCTGTACCATCGGTAAAAGTGTTCCGTCTAAGTCAAATAAAATATGTTTAATCGCCATCTTTTTCTCCTTCTTTCAATCTTTGTGCTCTTCTCTGATTGCTGATGACTCTTATAATGTCGGTCATAGAATAAGCCCTTTTTATCATAATAGTAACATTATACTCTCATATATTTCCTTCTATCAAGCAAATTATCATTCAGAACATGCCACTTCATAAAAGTTTCACATTTCTTATTATCTATACTGCAGATACTCCAGGAACCGTTTCACCGCCGGAGTTGCACCTTTTCTGTTACGCATGGCAAGTCCTATATTACGATACGCCGGGATTTCCAGTTCTCGTGTAACAATTCGATACGGAATCCGTTTCAAGATCAGTTCCGGCAAAACACTGATTCCAAGCCCGCTCTCAACCATCGCCATGATCGCGTAGTCATCCCATGTTGTGAAATGTACTTTCGGCTTTAAATTACTTCTTTCAAAGATCTCAGAAACTTCTGCCTTAGCACCTTTCTCCAATAGCATAAACGGTTCCTCACAAAGCGCACTGACCGGAATCTTCTGAAGTTCTGTTAGCGGATGTCCTTCCGGAAGCACTACAAGCAGCCTGTCCTGCTCCAGGAAAATTGTATCCATCTCATCCCTTACCGGCAATCTTGTGAATCCACAGTCAATTCGCCCTTCCATGATCCATTCTTCAATATCCGTATAATCACCCAAAAGCATCTCGTAATCAATGTTTGGATAATTTTTCTGAAATTCCTTAATAATATTCGGCAGCCAATGTGTCGCTACACTGGAAAATGTACCGATACGGATCAATCCTGACTTTAACCCTTGAAGCTCATCGACTTCCAATTGAAGCTTCTCATATTCTCTGCAGACCCGTTCCGCATAAGGAAGTAACTTCATCCCACTGCTTGTAAGCTTTACTCCTGACTTGCTTCGTTCAAGCAGAACTACCTTCCATTCCTTTTCCAGATCATTGATCATTCGGCTGATCCCGGACTGGGAATAACTCAACTGTTCCGCTGCCTTTGTAAAACTTCCACACTCTACTGTCTTAACAAATGCCATGTATTTCTGAATACTTCCATCCATGAATTTAACACTCCTTTCGCTTTACATTTTCCCATCTGTTTTCGCTATGAAAAGTCTCTTCGCTTAATTTATATTTGATTTTGTCATGTAATCCATGAGAAACATTCGCTTTTGTAATTGATAACTGTATGATACTATAAAACAGTCGATGAGACAAGGCTGGTTGTTAACTGACACCCGGAAATTACTTTAAAAGATATTCAGCAAGGAGTTATGTATTATGGGACTTTATAATAATCGAATCGTAGTAAAAGTTGGAACATCTACACTTACCAATGACGCCGGAAAGAGCGATCTTCGTACAACAGACCGTCTTGTCTGTGTACTTTCTGATATCCAGAACATGGGATATGAAGTTGTACTCGTTTCCTCCGGAGCGATCGCAGTCGGAAGAAATAAACTGAACATGACTGCTAAACCAGACAGTATGCGTATGAAACAGGCTGCTGCTGCAGTTGGACAGTGTAGTCTGATGTATCTGTATGACAAGTTCTTCGGTGACTATGACAAGACAGTTGCCCAGATCCTGCTCAATGCAGATGATATTGAAGAAGAAGAAAAAAAGGAAAATCTGATCAATACATTCAATGCGCTTCTCGAGATGGGTGTAATCCCGATTGTAAACGAAAATGACTCCGTAAGCTATAAAGAAATAGAATCCGAGGATCGTCTCTTCGGTGATAACGATATGCTCTCAGCAGTCGTTGCAGTACTCTGCCGCGCAAAGCATCTGGTCATTTTCTCCGACATTGATGGATTTTATGATCACGATCCAAGATTGTATCCAAATGCACAGCTAATCGATCAGATTGATACAATTGATGACAGCGTCTATGCTTTAGCCGGTGGCGCAGGTTCCCGACGTGGAACAGGCGGAATGCGTACAAAACTTCAGGCCGCATCCCTTGCCACTTCCCAGGGAACAAACACAATTGTTACCAACGGAAAGCGTCCGGAAGTCCTTTATGATATTGTAAAAGGCGGAAGAGCCGGCACATTATTCCCGGGAAAAATCTGATTCTTTCAGTAACATATTATAATTAATAAAAACGGATTAAAATCAGAAAATGCTTTATTTTGGTTTCTTCTGACTTTAATCCGTTTCTTTTCATCATTTCTGCAACTCGTTTGCACTATCTTTTTGCTCCATCTCCTGTTTCCAGTAAATACGAAGCTTCTTCTCATCCAATCCATTCACAAATCGCTTCTTATATACAAGAAATTCCTCCAGATCCATCAAAATATGATACAGAAGTGCTCGTCCTTCGAACTCTTCGCGCGTCTTTGGAAGTTCTTCTTGCTTCATTTGCTCCGAAATCTCTTCCAACTTCTCGATCTGCTGATCCGGAATATTCATCTCAACAACATAATCTGCCATATACATGATATAATCTGCGATCACAAGTGCCTGCTTCGGCATCTTACGGATCTTCTTGATCTCATAATGCAGGTTATGAAGTACCTGCAGCTGCGCCAGACGCATTTCAAAGTAATCTATATAGTATCCCGGATGCGAATGAAATGTATTATCCTGGTAATCATACGCTGCCTTGATAAATTCATGCATTCTCCCCTCAAAGGCGATGATCCGATCCCAGACATTGATCTCCATATCTTTATTATGAAGATACGCTGCAAGTTCACACAAAAGAATCTGTAGCTGATTCTCTGTCTCCCTCATATAACGAATCAGATCCTGTCTCTGTCCTTCATAATCATAGAACAAATTCAGTACAATCGCGATTGTGATTCCAATCATTACTAAAAACAGCTCATTGCGAATAAACTCCGGACTAAAATCTCTTGTCATAAGAAAATGTGTGCCGATAACGGCATTTACCGAAATTGTTGCAGACCATCCTAGACTATGACTGACCGCAACGATCAGAAATACATAGATTCCATATGCCAGCCAGGAGCTCGTCATATGTCCAAATGTCAATGCTGCCAGAACTACCGCTAAAACAAATGTCGCCATACGATAAAAAGATAATTTCACCGTCTCCCATTTTGTTGTTACCAACGTAAGCAGTGTGATACTTCCGGCAGATGCCTCATACTCCAATCCCAGTATATGTGCTAGATAAATTGCTACACTGCTACCCACCGCGATCTTAATTGCCTGCAGCAGGACTCTTTTTACTTGTCGTGCTTTTTCCATTGTCCTCCCTTTCCAATTTTCTAACCCATCATCTGATTTATATTTTATCATCATATTTGCGATATAATCCAGTGTTTTTTTAACACAGCTTGTACAAAATGACGAACACAGGGGGGGAGGAGACTTTCGCTAGCATGGCAGCGCTCCGCTGATTGATGCGGAAGATGTGTCTTGTAACTTGAATTGTGAAATAATTTGTTTTAGTCAGCAATTACTTGGAGTGTAATGACTTGATTTCATGAAATCTTTATTTAAGTCAGCAATTGCTCGGAGTGTAATGACTTAATTTCATGAAATCTTTATTTTAGTCAGCGCTTGCTCGAAGGTATAATGACTTGATTTTATGAAATTTTTCTTTGAGTCAGCAACTACCAGTATAACTGTTGACCGGAATTTAAAAAATCACAATCCGAGTCACCGGATGTCAGTAAATTGATGACTTGAATTCGAGAAATCGCAATCCGAGTCACCAACTACAATTCTCGAACAAATCTAGATAAAACTTTATTTATAAAAAGGGATGCTTACACTCTCCATAGATGTAAGCATCCCTATAACAATCACCCCTATAACAATTCAACCTATTTTTCTGTTTTTTCTGTTTCTTCTGCCTTCTTCTCCCATCTTTCTACAAAAGCATCAGCATAAGAAAGATAGTATTCTCGAAGTCCCATTCGGATCTTCTGCTCATTATTCTCTGCAATACCTTCTGTGATACGGCGAAGCTGCTCTAACTTCTGCTGCTTATCTCCCATCTTCTCAATTGCATAAGCTACATAACCATCCATCGTCTTCCCCTGAAGCTGTGACAGATATGGATTCTCAAACAAACTGATGAGTCTCTCCTGATAAACCATCTCCCACTCTGCCTTCTTCTCTGGTCTCAATGCATTCTCCATGCCGGAAAGTATCTGAAAAAGCTGCTCGCTTGGAGTTTTCTCAATCTCTTGCTCAAGGAAAAGCTTGCTCTGTCCATCTTCTTCGAATTCTGTCTGACTCGTTTGTTCCACATTTTTCCTTCGAAGCATCTGCTCTTTCTTTGCAACTAAGATCGTATTCTCTGCTGCCATCGCTGCAATCACATGAAATACATCATGAATCTGCTGTGCACTCAAAACTACTGCCTGGATATGACGGTTTGGAAGACGTACCGCAAATCCCTCCTGAACAAGATTCTGTAATGCCTCACGGATCGGCATTCTTGAAACACCAAGACGCTCTGCAAGTGCTTCCTGCGCCAGCTCTTCTCCCGGTTTCATAACTCCTGAAAGAATCTCCTCTTTCATTAACTGCACAATGTAATCTTTTGTCTGTACTGATGCCATATTTTCACCCTCTGTATTTTTTCTATTTTTCTGCTTCTGTCTAATCTTGTTTTAAAAGAATTAATTTTATTTCTTTTTACTTTATTAGAGAAAATTTTTCATCTTTTTTATAAACTCGTAACAATATTGTATCCATTTTCATTTCCTTCGTCAAGATGCTTTTTCGTATCCGTTCTAAGTTCGTTATAAGTGCGCATCCTGAGCGGAGCGTTTTTTATATATTAGGAAAGAACTTTCCTAATATATAAAAAACCGCTGCTGATTCCAGATACAACTGAAATCAACAACGGTCTTTACTCTTCAGCCGAAAATCGGACTCGAACCGACGACCCCTTCATTACGAGTGAAGTGCTCTACCAACTGAGCTATTTCGGCATATGGTCGTCAATTCTGACGACCTTTGTTATTATATCGCGTTTGGATATAAATTTCAACCACTTTTTTAATCAACTTCTATAGACTTTTATCATTCTAATAAATAATAACTAATGATTTGCCATATGAACTGTCAACTGATTATATGGGATGTCAATGCCTTCCTCATCAAAAGACATTTTAATCTCCTCAAGGATTCTCCAGCGCGTTGTCCAGTAAGCTTCTGTCTTCACCCAGGCTCTAAGTCCGATCACAACACTGCTGTCTGCAAGTTCTGATATGAACACTTTAATCTCTTCATCCTGAATAACATCTTCATCCTTCAGTAGAAGATTCTCTACGATCTCTTTTGCTTTCTTCAGATCAGATTCATAAGAAATTCCTACTTTAAGATCCAGCTGACGTTCCGGTCTTGCTGTTACATTTGTCAGACTGTTACTTGTCAGAATACTATTTGGCACAACAATCGTCTTATTATCGATTGTTGTCATCTTTGTATAGAAGATCTGAATTACCTTTACAGTTCCTTCGATTCCCTCTGAATTCACAATAATATAATCTCCAACTGCAAATGGTCTGAGAAGAAGAATCAAGATACCTCCTGCAAAGTTCGACAGACTCCCTTGTAATGCCAGACCGATTGCCACACCGGCGGAAGCGATGATCGCTGCTACAGAAGAAGATTCCACGCCAAATTTTGTTGCGATCATAAAGATCAGAAGTGCGTATAACCCAAATTTCAACATAGAATCAACAAACTGACGAACTCCAACATCCGCATTAGATCTCTCCATTGATTTGCCTACCACTTTACGTATAACAGATATCACCTTAGATCCGATCAGGTAAAATACTATCGCGAAAATCACCTTCAACCCAAAGGCAATCAGATTCGGAATATTATCATTAAAATATTGTACAAAGCGATTCACTTCATCTGCTGTGCTTGCTGTTACTTCCTGTGCAGAATCAAGCACATCATTGACGGAACTGTTATTCGTCTGCGTTGCTGTTTGGGTCAGTGCAAAGGCTGTCCCCTTTGTCAGTAATGCTGGTCCAAGTTCTTTCACTGTTGTCAGATACATACTTTTAACCTCCTTATTTTAATGCAAGAAATGCACACAGATTTCCCCTGTTGTTCCCCATCGTCCGGTGAGAATATAGGATCTTACTATTGCAATGTGTACAAACATTTGTGATTGCCATATGCTCCGGCAGAATTCCACTTTCCAGGAAGATCAGCTCATTTGCCTTCCATAAATTCAACTGATATTTTCCGTTCTCTTTCTTATAGAAAAGATCCTCCCAGTATTTCTTTTCAAAAGCTTCCTTAAACTGCTCAATTACATCCTCACTGACTTCATAACAATCCATACATACTGATGGTCCTACTGCTGCAAGCAGATCTTCCGGTTTGGATCCAAAATTCTCCTGCATCAGCTGAACAGTACTTTTTCCAATCTTTCCAACAGTTCCTCTCCAGCCGGAATGACTCAGCCCGATCGCCTTTTTCACCGGATCCACAAAGTAAAGTGGTACACAATCTGCATAAGAAGTCACAAGACAGATTCCCGGAACATTTGTGATCATCCCATCCACATCTGTATAATTGCGTTCCTGCATAATACCTTTTCCCTTATCTTCCGCTGTAACTACACGTACATTTGTCGTATGCGTCTGCTTCGACAGAACCATATCTTCAACCTTAACACCCATTGAGGCTCCGATTCTTTTAAAATTTTCCAGTACTTTTAATGGATCATCTCCACGATCAAAGCTCAGATTCAGAGAAGAATAATACCCCTCACTGACTCCTCCAAGTCGTGTAGAAAAAGCACTCGTTACAATGCCCGTCTTCTGAAACAATGGATATTCCAGATAAGGAGTTTTCTTTTCTACTTCATCAAAAATATGTGCCGCGTTCTTATAAATCAATCCTAAACTCATATTCTGTCCTTTCTTCTCTATCCGCAAAATGCATTCTTCACCAGCTGGATCCTTGTCCCTTCAATACCGATCACATCAAATCTGCATGGGACATCACTAATATGATATTCCGTCAGATAATACATTGCTGCCTGAAATATCTTTCTCTGCTTTCTTGCATCTACAGCTTCCAGCGGACTCCCCTTGCCAGGACCAGTCCTGTACTTCACTTCACAGAATACCAGATTCTCCCCCTCTTTTGCAACAATATCAATCTCTCCTATGCGACAGCGATAATTGTACTGTAGTATCTGATAGCCATGCTGTTCCAGATAAAAACCTGCTGCCTGCTCATAGTTTCCACCTGTCTTGCGGTTATTCTTTCCTTTTTTCGGATCCTTCATCTACCTGATTCCCCTCTTCTAATCCGTCGAACTTTCGGATTTAAGAAGAGCTGCCATTGGCAGCTCTTTCTTTTATACAACCCTGATATCATTAAATAAACTTCTTGATAAATGTCTTTCTATGTATCGGTGTCGGTCCATATTTCTTGATTGCCTCAATATGTTCTTTGGATCCATATCCTTTATGGCCTGCAAATCCATACTCTGGCATCACTTTATCATATTCTACCATCAGCCGGTCCCTTGTCACTTTTGCAAGAATACTTGCCGCTGCAATAGACACACTCTTTGCATCTCCTTTAATAATCGGAACCTGTGGAATGATCATCTCCGGAATCGTCACAGCATCATTCAAAAGAATCCCTGGTTCTACTGCCAGCTTTGAAATTGCTTCACGCATTGCCTCATAAGTTGCCTGTAGAATATTAATTTCATCGATTCTCGCCGGACTTGCCATACCTACTGCCGCTGCAACCGCTTTCTCCATAATCTCATCATACAACTCTTCTCTCTTTGCAGCAGACAGTTTTTTTGAATCATTCAAATAGAGAATCTCACAATCCTTTGGGAGAATCACTGCACCGGCTACTACCGGTCCTGCCAGAGGACCTCTTCCTGCCTCGTCAATTCCACAGATAAAACTATAATCCGCATATTTTCTCTCGAATGTTTTCATCACCTCGAGGCGTTCTCTCTCCTGAACAAGCGCCTGCTGCTTCTTCCGATATCTTGCTGTCAGATTTTTTACACCTGTTCTGGAATCCGTCTCGTATTCCTGACAAAGTGCTTCCCACTGTTGTTCTCCTGCCTGTTCAAATTCTATCTTGATCTCGCTAATACTTTTACTCATGATGTATCACCCCAATTTGACTCAATGGCCACACGCGAATCCATGCCCTTCCGATCAGATCTTTTCTATGGATTAAACCAACATCGGATGCTCTGCTGTCGCTGCTGTTATTCCGATTATCTCCAAGTACAAAATATTCATCCTCACCCAATGTTAATGGTTCTTCTGCAATGCCTGGATTCTCCATTATTTCATTCCCATAATGTTCATCCAGACGCATCCCATCAATATAAACCATTCCGGATAAAATCTGTACTGTCTCTCCCGGCAGCCCGATGATCCGCTTAATATAATAGGTATTGTCCTGGTATTGATATGGAAATACTACGATGTCATATCGTTTCGGATCTCTGAAGCGGTAAGTCATTTTATCAACAATCAGCTGATCCTTATCTGACAGTGTAGTTTCCATAGAAGAACCACTGACTTCTGTTCTCTGCCCCACAAATGTAACCACGGTCCAGGTAAGAGCAATGATCAGTACAATATACAGAAGCCATCCAGCCAGTTCTTTTATAATTTCTTTCATACCGTATTAGTTCTCCTCTGGAAGCTCCAGTGTAAGCCTTCCAAGGCGGCCATTACGGAAATCATCCAAAAGAATTGCCGCTGCTTTTTCCACATCTAATTCGCTTCCTCTGACCAGACAGTGTCTGCTTTCTGCAATTCTTCTTAACACTTCATAATTATCTTCTGAAGATTCTATCGTGTACTTCTCTTCAAGAACTCCCGGATATGACTGATTTAAAAATTTCACAAGCTCACTTGCCAGTTCTTCTGTCTGAAGAATCTCGTCTTTGATCGAACCGATAAACGCAAGACGCAAACCTACTGTCTGGTCTTCAAACTTCGGCCAGAGAATTCCCGGTGTATCCAAAAGTTCTACATTCTTATTCAGACGGATCCACTGTTTTCCCTTTGTCACTCCAGGCTTATTTCCTGTTTTTGCACAGGCTTTTCCTGCCAGCGCATTGATAAAGGTAGATTTTCCTACGTTCGGAATTCCTACCACCATGGCACGTACCGGACGATTCAGGATTCCACGCTTTCTGTCACGTTCCATCTTCTCCTTACATGCTTCCTGGATCACAGACTGGATCGACTTGATTCCGCCGCCTTTCTTGGAATTCACTTTCACGACAGAATATCCCTGCTTCTTGAAATATTCCATCCACTCATCATTTCTTCTGTCTTCCGCAAGATCTGCCTTATTCAAAAGAATCAGTCTCGCCTTATTCTTTCCAAGCTCATCAATGTCCGGATTACGACTGCTGAGCGGCACTCTTGCGTCAACCAACTCAATAATCAGATCGATCAGCTTAATATTCTCCTGCATCATTCTTCTGGCCTTTGTCATATGGCCAGGATACCACTGAAAATGCATTGCATTCCTCCTGTTATTTTTTCATTCTATTTTATCTTTTTACAAATCCGAAATGTTCCCCGGAGCTTACATTAAACCAGACCTTTCCATAGATCTCATCTGCCTTTACCACTCCGACCGTCTCAGATCTGCTGTCTTCACCTGACTCTTCATTATCTCCGAGCACAAAGTACTCGTCTTTGCCAAGCTTTATCTCATCAGAAGCTATCCCCGCATCTTTTATCTCTGATACATGAATATGTTTCTTCTGCTCTTTTCCATTAATATAAACAGTTCCATCCTTGATCTGGATAGTCTCTCCCGGAAGACCGACAATCCTTCTAATTAAAAGATGAACTTCGCGGTTTCCGTCTGGTCGAAATGCCACCACAGTTCCTCTGGAAGGTGTCTTCATATCCACGATCAGACGATCTACAAGAACAACCTCTCCATTTTCAATTGTCGGACTCATGGCATCTCCTGCATTGCTTACACGATGCCCGAAAAATGCAATCAAAAGTACTGCCACCAGACAAACACATAGTATCTCTCCTGCAAGAATCAAAGAATTCTTTGTTATATGATAATTCTTCTTTTCAAACTTTAATTTCTTACTTCGGTTTGTAAATTTCAGATGGTTTTTCTTCTTCATCTGCGGCTTCTTCTTTTTCTTTCTTCTGTTATTCTTTCGAAAACTCAGATTCTGCCCCATAGGTTCCTTATTTTCCTTCCCAACTATGAGAAACACGCTCCGCGAGTTTCTCAAATTATCGCGGCAGTCACCAAGGTCTCGTGCAAGCACGGACTTTGGCTCGTTGCTCACGTAAGCTATAAGAAAAGGGACAATATACAAGTTCTGTAATTGTCCCTCTCATAGTTACTATTTTACTAATTCTTTTACCTTAGCAGCTTTACCAACACGCTGTCTTAAGTAGTTCAGTTTCGCTCTTCTTACTTTACCTCTGCGAACAACTTCTACTCTCTCAACATGTGGAGAATGTACCGGCCATGTCTTCTCAACACCGATTCCGTTAGATGTCTTTCTTACTGTGAAAGTCTCTCTTGCTCCGCCACCCTGTCTTTTCAGGACTGTTCCTTCGAAAACCTGGATTCTTTCGCGGTTACCCTCTTTGATCTTGGCATATACTTTTACTGTATCACCAACATGAAATTCAGGTGCGTTCTCCTTTAACTGTTCTGCTTCGATTTTTCTAATGATTTCGTTCATTTTGTGTGACCTCCTTAATATTTGACGTTCTTAACACTTCATTTTTGTGCCAGAGGACCATCGCGCTTCTTTTCACAACTTTTGTAGTTTACCATATTTCCGGGCTTTTTTCAAGTCCCTATTTCATTTTTTCTGCTTCTTTTCGTTCCCGTTTCACCTGACGGATCCATTTCTTCTCTTTATCCGTCAGATTGCTCTCCTTGAGAAGATCCGGGCGCCGCTCCATTGTACGAAGGATTGACTGCTCTCTTCTCCATTTTTCAATATTCGCATGATGTCCGGACAGAAGGATGGGCGGAACTTTCTTCCCTCTCCACTCTTCCGGTCTGGAATACTGTGGATACTCCAGAAGATTATCCTGAAATGACTCAAATTCTGCTGAGACATCATTGTGAAGCACTCCCGGAACCAGTCTTGAGATCGTATCGATCATGACCATTGCCGGAAGCTCGCCTCCGGTCAGTACATAATCTCCGATGGAAACATAATCTGTCACGATTTCTTCCAGAACGCGTTCGTCGATTCCTTCATAATGACCGCAAAGCAACACAAGGTCTTCCTCCTGAGCCATCTCCTCTGCCATCTTCTGGTTAAATACATCTCCCTGTGGAGAGAGATAGACTACACGCAGTGGACGCTTCTTCGAATTTTCATCCTGCAAATCACTGTTGCGCACTTCAGAACAATCCGCTGGTTCCGTTGACGTGACTTCTTCCGACTTGATGTTCTCCTGCTTTCTCTTGTCGATCTGCTCTTTCACAGCCTCATAAGCCAGATACACCGGTTCTGCCTGCATCAACATGCCTGCACCGCCGCCATATGGATAATCATCCACACTGTTATGCTTATTAAATGCATAATCACGGATATTCACTGCATTGATCGAAAGAAGTCCATTGTTGATTGCACGGCCTGTAATACTTGTATTCACACCTTGCTCGATCATCTCCGGAAATAAAGTCAATACATGGAAATTCATTACAGTAATCCCTCCATCAGATGCACTTTCATCTTCTTCGCTTCTACATCAATATCCAGAATACACTCGTGAATTGCAGGAAGCAGCACTTCTCCGTGATTCTCAGAAGTAATGATATACACTTCATTTGCTCCTGTCTCCATCACGTCTTTGAGTACTCCAAAGCGTTCCTCACTGTCATCTGTATAGACCTCCATACCGATCAGATCACCGATATAATACTCGTCCTCTTCCAGTTCGACAGCATTTTCTCTTGTTACAAAGAGACTTTTTCCTTTATATTTCTCAATATCATTGATATTATCAATGCCCTTGAATTTCACAATTACAAATTGCTTGAAAAAACGAACAGACTGAATCTCAAGATCCAACTTTTCCCTTCCTGTATCAAGGACAACATTTTTCAATGTCTGAAAACGCGCAGCATCATCCGTTGTCGGGAATACCTTAACTTCACCACGCAGACCATGTGTGGAAGAAATCACTCCCACCTGAAGAAATTGTTCCATTCCTGATTCCTTTCTTATGAAACTATGAGAAACACACTTCGCGAGTTTCTCAAGTTATCGCGTCAGTCGCCAAGATCTCGTGCAAGCACGGACTTTGACTCGTTGCTCGCGTAAAAAGAAAGGGGCAGTCTCTTCTTTATGAAGGCTGTCCCTTTTTTAAGCCCTGCTTTACCAAGCAATGACTCTGTTACTTTTTTCTTTCGTCCTGATACTGTTCTTAAACAATATCGACAACGACTTTCTTGTCTTCCTTTGTTGCTGCTGCCTTAACAACAGAACGGATTGCTTTTGCAATACGACCCTGCTTACCGATCACTTTACCCATGTCGCCATCTGCTACATGAAGTTCCAGTACAATAGTTCTGCCTTCCTTTTTCTCAGTAACTGAGACTTCATCCGGCTGATCTACCAGTGCCTTTGCAATAACTTCAACTAATTCTTTCATGATACTCGCCCTCCGCGGAGACATCGTTATTTATCTGCAGCTGATCACTCAGCTACAGACATTACTCATACAGATTCGATTATTTCTCGATTCCTGCTGCTTTGAAGATCTTTCCAACAACTTCTGTTGGCTGAGCACCATTGTTGAGCCATTTCTTAGCTGCTTCCTCGTCTACTTTGATTGCGCTTGGCTCAAGGTTCGGATCGTATGTTCCGATTTCCTCGATGAATCTTCCGTCTCTTGGAGATCTAGAATCTGCTACTACGATTCTGTAAAAAGGAGCCTTCTTCTGTCCCATTCTCTTTAATCTGATCTTTACTGCCATTTTTTTCACCTCATAATTTTTCTTAATTTTTTGTTATTGTTTCATTTATATGTCAAAAGGGAAGCTTGAATTTGCCCCTTTTTCCACCTTTGCCACCCATCATTCCAGGAAGTTTCTTCATCATCTTTCTGGATTCGTTGAACTGTTTTACCATACGGTTCACATCTGCAATATCCACACCTGCACCCTTGGCAATTCTGTGCTTTCTGGATGGATTCAGCAGATCCGGGTTTCTTCTCTCTTCCAAAGTCATGGAGTAGATGATTGCTTCCATCTGAGCCATCTTCTTCTCATTCTCTTCGGAATCAAGATCAGGCATCTTACCTCCGAGATTACCCATTCCAGGCAGCATTCCCATGATGCTGGACAAACCGCCCATCTTACGCATCTGTTCCATACTGTCAAGATAATCTTCAAAGTCAAACTGAGCTTTCTTCATCTTATCAGCCATCTTCTTGGCTTTCTCTTCATCAAGCTCAGCGCCTGCCTTCTCAATTAGGGAAAGGACATCTCCCATTCCCAGAATTCGGGATGCCATTCTGTCCGGATAAAACTGCTCCAGATCTGAAAGCTTCTCTCCCATGCCGACATAAAGGATCGGTCTTCCTGTCACTGCCTTGATAGACAATGCAGCACCGCCTCGTGTATCTCCGTCAAGCTTTGTGACGATCACACCGTCGATTCCAATCTTATCGTTAAAGGAACTTGCTACATTCACCGCATCCTGTCCAGTCATCGCATCGACAACCAGGATGGTCTGATGAACTTCCACAGCTTCCTTGATCTCCTGAAGCTCTGCCATCATATCTTCATCTACATGAAGACGTCCTGCAGTATCAAGGATCACAATATTGTTACCATTCTTTGCTGCATGCTCAACTGCTGCCTTCGCAATATCCGCCGGCTTATTCTTGTCTCCCATGGAGAACATCTCTACGCCCTGCTTCTCTGCGTTGATCTCCAACTGCTTAATTGCAGCCGGACGGTAAACATCACATGCTACCAGAAGTGGTTTCTTACCTTTTAACTTAAACTTTCCTGCAAGCTTTGCAGTTGTTGTTGTCTTACCTGCTCCCTGAAGACCTGCCATCATGATCACTGTGATCGCACTGCCCGGTTGAAGCTTGATCTCTGTTGTCTCAGATCCCATAAGCTTAACCAGCTCTTCATTAACGATCTTGATCACCATCTGTCCCGGATTCAGTCCGTTCATCACATCCTGACCAACAGCCCTCTCCTGAACATCCTTAATGAAGCCCTTAACAACCTTGAAGTTAACATCTGCTTCAAGAAGCGCCATCTTAACTTCCTTCAGAGCTGCCTTAACATCATCCTCTGTCAGTCTTCCCTTGCTTCGCAGGTTCTTAAATACATTCTGAAGTTTTTCACTTAAGCTGTCAAATGCCATTCTATAACTCCTCTATGATCGCATCCGCAATCTTACGGATCCGCTTCACCATCTCTTCCGGGTCATTCTTCTCGCATTCCCACTCTGCAAGTGTATCATCAATCTTACTGACCTTCTCCTTCACGGAAAGAAACTTCTCTACAAGATGAAGCTTCATCTCATATCCTTCCAGTGTCTTCTGACACCGCTTCACAAGATCATGTACACCCTGGCGGCTGATCCCCTTCATCTCAGCAATCTCACTGAGCGAAAGATCTTCCAGCGCAAACTGCTCATAAATCTCCTTTTGATGATCTGTAAGCAATTCCCCGTAGAAATCAAACAATAATGCCTGCTCTAAAAACTTATTCATTATCTTCACCTCTGCTATCATACACGAAACGCAAGATGGTGTCAAGTGTTTTTTCTTTACAGTGCAGACATCTTTATCACTAATTTAGTATCAGGCATATAATAAAGAAAAAACAAAGGCTTTTCCTTCATGAAATGGGTAAAACAATCCATTCACTACTGGTGTCCGGACACAAAGGAACACAAATTTCTCGGACAAAATGTCACTGTTGCTATTCTTGATACCGGAATTTCTCCTCATCCTGATTTTAAAGATCGTATCCTTTCTTTCCGGGATTTTTCCAGTACCACTGGTTCTTCCGAAAAAGTTCTTTTTTCTTTCTCTCATTTCTCCCCTCTCATCGACAATAGTGGACACGGAACCCATGTAGCCGGAATTCTTGCGGGAAACGGACTTCTCTCTTCCGGAACTTATGCCGGAATCGCTCCCTTCTGCAATCTTATTATTGGGAAAGTATTGGATCAGAATGGAAACGGATCTATCAAAAATGTCATAAATGGAATTCAATGGATCCGTGATATCTACACGCAATTCCATATCCGGATCATTAATATTTCCGTAGGTACACGACCGGATCTTTCCATTCATCAAAAACTTCTTTTATTGAATGCTGTAGAATCCCTCTGGGATCTTGGACTCGTCGTAGTTGTCTCTGCCGGCAACTACGGACCTGCTCCCGGTTCCGTCACAGTTCCCGGAAGCAGCCCGAAAGTTATCACTGTTGGTGTTCCCGACACTTTTCCTCTGATCCACACCCAAAGGCATCCTCTCAATTATTCCGGCCGCGGTCCTACAGATGACTGCATTGTCAAACCTGATGTTTTTGCCCCCGGCACAGGAATTGTAAGCTGCAATGCTTTTTACTCTCAATTTCCAAATGCTCCGCCTTATCTTTCCAAAACAGGAACATCCATGGCTGCTCCTGTTGTTTCCGGTGCAATTGCCTGTCTTCTTTCAAAATACCCGTTTCTCACCAATACAGAAGTTAAATTAAAACTTCACGCTTCCTGTGTGCAGATTCCGGGAACTGAATCCGGCTGGGGAATTTTAGATTTTTCCCGGCTGCTCGAATAATTTTTGCCACTTCACATCTTTATCACTACAAATAATTTCTCATCTCACATTTTCTTTTTCTCCGCATACTATAACATTGTAAATCAAAAAATCTTTCGGAGGATTTAACAATGAGTGAATTAACAGCTACAAACTGCGGATGCGGTTGTGACAACGGATGTGCAAACAGCTGCGGCTGTGGCGGATGCGGAAACGGAAGCGGATGCGGACTGAATAACTCCTGCCTGTGGATCATCCTTCTCCTTTGCTGCTGCGGTGGCTGGGGTGGTAATGGCTGTGGTGGATGCGGTAATGGCTGCGGTAACGACAGCTGCCTGTGGATCATCCTTCTTCTTTGCTGCTGCGGCGGCTGGGGCAATAATGGATGCGGCGGTTGCGGTAATGGCTGCGGCTGTGGCGGATGCTGATATCTGTTCCTTCTTTCACTTCGAATGGGGCATGCGGAAAAACCGCATGCCCCTTCTGTCTTATCTTTTCAAACGATTCGGTTTCTCGGTAACAACGCTCTGTTCCTCTTTCTTCTCATCTGATGTTCTCTTCTTTTCTTTCAGTTCTCCAAGCTTTTTCTTTAACATACACTTCTCATCAATTTCATATACTGCATTTCCATCAATAATTAACTTTCTGGACATTTTCGCTTTCCTTTCCTCTTCTTATTATTAAGATATGCCTCAGATTACAAAAGGGCTTTAAACCAGTATACGCATTTTCCGATTTTTCACGCCTCTGTATTCATGAACAGGAATATATTTTTTCTGCATCTCATATATATGTACCAGTTCAGCTGAAAGTCAGGAGGGTTTAATTTTTTTGAAAACACCGACGCCTATGACCCCCTTTGACGAAGCAACCGCTTCCGGACTTCGCATGCTGAAACTTTTCCTTCCTCTTTTCCCGCCAGCTACACAGAGCCTGCTTGCCGTCTTCATTAAATTCATCGAATTGCAAAATGTTCTTCACCAGCAGGCTCCGATCCGTTATGATGCACTTTCTGCCTGCGACTTTTCTTCCGGACGGGGAATAGAAAATCTTTTTCAAGACAACGCAGATTCTATTTTTGACCATCTGTCACCTTATCTCACATCAGAAGAAAAACAGCTCTTTTCTACTTTTAAAAATATAAAAGAGATGATGTCTATGGCAGATATGTTTACACAATTCTTTTCATCAACTCCACCTTCTGATGACGAATCAGAAGAGACTATGAACAATAACTCACCGAAAGGAGATTTTAACAATGGAAAACTGGATGAACCACCCTGCAATGAAAACGATCGATCCGCTCAAGCTGGAACTGATCAAGACAGCCGCGAAACAGACGAAAGGGAAATCCGGAAATGAACTTGCCCCTGTCATGCTTGCACTTATCACAAATGCAAACCGACAGGGACTTCGTTTCAATCCGGATGAAGTTTCATTAATTCTTGAAGTATTAAAAGAAGGTAAAAGCAAAGAAGAACAAAAGCAAATCGACCGTATGATGGAAATGACCAAAAATGTCTTCCGGAAACATTTCAAATAAAATCAGAATCCCTCTTTTCGCTTTTGCCGTCTTATTTCTCTTCTTTTCTCTATACATTTCCATCCGCATCAGTTAAAATACAGAGGATGACTTGTCTGGAAACAGACCTTATTTATAAATGGAGAACGATATATGCAGAATATTAAATTAATGCTTCAATATGACGGCACCCGCTATCTTGGCTGGAAACGTCCGGAAAAAGACCACAATGACCGCACAATATCTTATAAAATCGAAACTGTCCTTGAAAAACTGACCGAAACGCCCGTCACACTATTTTCCGGGACAAGAACTGAACCGGGAGTACACGCCCGGAGTCTGACAGTTAATTTTCTTACAGATAGTCCCTTAACTCCAGAACAGTTCCGTACTGCACTGAATCAGTACCTGCCTCAGGATATTGCCATTCTAACAGCTGAAAAAGCACCGGAACGTTTCCGTGCTGATCTGAATGCACGCGAGATCACTTATGAATATGCCCTGGATTTATCACCGATCTATGACCTGTTCCACAAAAACTATCGCGGTCGATTAACTGATCTGTTATCAGATTCATTATTTGATCTGTCACCTGAACAAACAGCAGAACTTCCAAATATTCTTCTTATGGAAACCGCTGCCCACTCATTACTTGGAACGCATGATTTTAAACATTTCTCTTCGATTCGAAAAAAGAAAGGAACCGAAAAAGAAATAAAAACAATTACTTTTGTCACAGAAGAGTCTACGCTTTATATTCGTATGACAGCCAATGATTTTCTCTATCAGATGGCTCCATTTATTCTGGGAACGCTTTTGGATATCGGCATAGGGAAAAGACCCGTCGAATGTATCAATGCAATCCTGGAAGGAAAGGAAAAGCCTTCTGCATCCTGCGACACAAAAGGCTTGATCTTATACGATATTGTTTATTAATTTTTGAGTAATACGAAAAAGACTCTCAATTTCCATATTACCGAGGTGGTTTTACATTGTCTTAAGTGCAACACTTAAAATATGTTTCGCACAGCGTTGTAAATCTGCTTTGATAATTTCTTTTCCTTCGTTCACTGCTTCTACGATATCATCCACATTCTGCTGACATCCCGGCATCTGAAGGTCATTTCCTGCTTTAATGCACTGTACACTGCTGGAATGACTATATTTTCCGGATGGTGATACCATTCCCATCTCTGTTGTATCCTGTGAAGTATACCAGTCTGTCATCACAAGACCTTCAAATCCCCACTCATCACGTGCGATGTTCTGCAGCATGTCATAGTTGTTTGCTGAATGAACTCCGTTGATCAGATTGTAGGAAGTCATGATTGCATATGGCTGAGCTGTCTTTACCGCAATCTCAAATCCTTTCAGATAGATTTCCCTCAGCGCGCGCTCGCTGATATGTGCATTCGTAAACATACGGTTGTCTTCCTGATTATTTCCTGCAAAATGTTTGATTGTTGTTCCCTTTCCTTTTTGAGACTGAACACCTTTCGTCTCTGTTGCAGCACAAAGACCTGTCAATACAGGATCCTCAGAATAATATTCGAAGTTTCGTCCACAAAGCGGGTTACGATGAATATTCATGCCAGGTGCGAGCCATAGATCTACATGTAACTGCTTCATCTCTTCTCCGACAAGCTCTCCCATTCTATGAATCAGATCCATATCCCAGGATTGTGCCAGTGTTGTTGCGATTGGAATGGCAGTACAAGGTGTCTCTAAACGAAGCCCTGCCGGTCCATCTGCCTGAATAAGATTCGGCACTTTTCGTGTTTCAAGTAAACTGGAAGTGGTGTCTCCTGCTGCACCCGGCACACAGGAGGATGCTGAACCAATTACATTTCCGTCGCCATTTCTTCTCTCTGTTCCAACACAAAGTTCTGCCATTTCTTCCACGGTAAGCTGCGCTGTCAGTTCATCCAGAGTCGCGTTGCCTGCTTTTACATCTTCCAGCGTCAGAACTTCATCTTTCCTCTTATCCATAAGTGTCCTGCGCATCACTTCATATTCTACAAGTTCTTTCTTAAAGTTCTCTGCCTGAAGCATAATTCTAAATGGAATTGCCGGCACACCGAAGTCAAATTCAATATCGAAAATCGGAATCATATGGTGAAGCTCTCTGACTGCAATTGTATCACGCATCAGACGTTTCAGTTGGAGTGTTGTCACCTGCTCATCAAGGTCGATGACTGCCACAGCCTCCGTATTACGTGAACTGTTTCCTACGCGGATCGTGTATTCCCCTTCTTCCATAACCCAGGCCGCATCATATGCATCAAAAGATGCCATATCTGTCGTTGCAAATGTGATCGTCACAACATCTTTTTCTCCCGGTGCAAGCAATTTAGTCTTAGCAAATCCTGCAAGTTCCTGTGTTGGTTTCTCCATGATTCCATCCGGTGCGGAATAATAAACCTGAACAACTTCTTTTCCAGGATATTTGTCACCAATGTTCATAACCTCAACTTCAACCTGTACCTGCTTTTCATCTGCTGTTACATTCATTGTTTTTATTTCAAATTCTGTATAGCTTTTTCCATATCCAAAGCAGTACAGTGGCATCACACCAAACGTATCAAAATAACGATATCCCACATAGATTCCCTCACTGTAGTATTCATCATCAAGATTTCCATCTCTGTGGCTAAATGTTGCTGAGGACGGATAATCCTCGTAAGATTTTGCCCATGTATCCGTCAGTTTTCCTGAAGGAATCGTCTTAGCAGTCAGCACATCAGCAACCGCATAACCTCCCATATTTCCTGTCTGTCCCACAAGCATGATCGCCTGTACACCTTCAATTGCCTTCAACGCAGTCAGATCAATAACTCCACCTACATTCAAAAGAACAATACAGTTCTTATAGTGTTCTGTCATAAAACGGATATTCTGAAGTTCTCTGTCGCTGAGATAATAATCTCCCTTCTCTGCCCTGCGGTCTTTTCCCTCTCCGGAATTTCTAGAAATTACATAAATTGCCGCATCCGCTTCTTTTACATCCACTTCTGTAATCTCCGGCTGTTCCGGTTCCTCAAAAGGGTTCTCGAAGGCATATAGCATCGATGGTTTTCCTGTTTTCTCTGTAAATTCATTTAACTTTTTCGCATACGCTTCCTGCGCATCCGCATAAAGTCTGTCATACTGATCCAGCCAGCCTTCTGTTACAAATTTAAATCCTGCACGCTCAAGCCCTTGTGCAATCGAAATGTTTTCACGTACATTTACATCACCAGATCCTGTTCCACCTTTGATCGTATGTCTTGCTCCTGTTCCAAATAATGCAATCTTCTTTGTACCAGCCTGAAGTGGAAGGACTCCGTCATTTTCCAAAATTACCATACACTCGCCTGCGAGGCGGCGCACTTCTTCCTGATGTTCTATCTCATAATTCTGTATTTCATCTGTTTTTAACGCATCTATCTGTGTCATATACAATTCCTCTTTTCTGTCTATTATTATAATTGTAATAATAGAAACGTCAAATGTCCACCCCCTAAAAAATGATCTTTTTCACGCTATCCTCTCACCTTTTATTATTTTTGTTAATATCTACTATACCAATCGATTATCTTCCGGAAATATTGATAATTTTCAATAAGTTTTTTCTCTTTTCAGGTTGCGTGTGAAAGTTTTTATGGTATAATTATTCGTATGAACATAGGTGTCAGGTTTCGCTATTTCCTGATACCTTTTTCAAATTTGACTAAAGGAAAGAGGGAGATTTTATGCAGTCAAACATTATTGTAACCGCTGTCGTTGTTATTTATCTTCTTGTTATGTTATTGATCGGTTATCTGTCATCCAAGAAGATTGAATCCAACACAGACTTTGTCGTTGCCGGAAGACGGCTCGGACCACTTCTGATGGCCGGAACACTTGCTGCCACGGAGATTGGTGGAGGAAGTTCTCTCGGTGTTGTTCAGCAGGGTATGGAAAGTCACGGACTCAGTGCCGCATGGTATATTATCACAATGGGATTTGCTTTTGTGATTCTTACATTCCTTGCACCAAAATTCCGTGCAGCAATGGTAAAAACAGTTCCTGAATATTTCCGCCGTCGTTATGGAAAACCATCAGGAATCATTACATCTTTGATCATGTTCGTTCCATTGATCGGACTGACCGCCGGACAGTTTATCGCATCTTCTGTTATTCTGTCTACAATGCTGAATCTGAATTATAAGACAGCAGTTCTGATCGTAGGTATCGTTGTAACAATCTATGCGATCATGGGTGGTCTCTGGAGTGTTACACTTACTGACTTTGTTCAGGTTTTCCTGATCGTAATCGGAATGATCATTGCACTTCCATTTGGATTGAACCTTGCCGGTGGATGGGATAATGTTGTTGCCAATGTTCCTGCCGAAACATTTGACATGTTCAAAGGTTATAATGTAATGGATGTGATCAGCTTAACGATCATGTATGTTGCAACATTTACAGTTGGACAGGAAGCTGTATCCAGATATTACGCTGCAAGAGATGGAAAAGCTGCAAGACAGGGCTCTATCATAGCCGCAATCGTAAACTTTATTTATGCTTTTTTCCCGACCCTTATGGGAATTATCGTACTTGCACTGATCAACATGGGTAAATTCAATGCTGCTGACTTCCAGGATGTTGGTGCCCGTTATGCACTTCCGGTTCTTGCTATGGAAGCAATGCCGGCAGTTATCTGTGGACTGTTATTTGCAGGTATCGTATCTGCCACAATGTCAAGTGCTGACTCAGACCTTCTTGGTGCCGGATCGATCTTTGCAAATGATATTTACAAGATTGTGATCAAGCCAAGTGCTTCTGATAAAGAGATCATGATCGTTACTCGTGTGACAATGGCAGCGGTAGGTGTTTTCGCTACTCTGATTGCATTGTTCAACACATCAAGTATTGTAACAATCCTGATGTTTGCCTTCACACTTCGTGCCGCAGGTTCTTTCTTCCCATATGTTCTCGGACATTACTGGAAGGGAGCTTCCCAGGCAGGAACAATGGCTTCCTTGATTGCCGGAACTATTGTTGTAGTATACCTGGAGCATGTTTCCAAAGGAAATCTGTTCGGTCTGCACTTCAATCAGCCAATCGTACCTGGACTGGTCGCTGCGCTGATCGCATTCCTTATCTTCTCACTGGTTATGCCACCTAAGAAGCAGACAACAGAGCTTGCACCTGAAGAGTAAATCTTAAGAATCATACACAAAATATAAATCTATCAGGATATTAAAGATTGATTTTAAAAAATAGCAACTATAAAAACAGCAGGTCTACTTGCCAAAAGCATTTTGTGATAATGCTTCCCAGGCAGCAGATCTGCTGTTTTTATTTTAGTTTAGATTTCTCTTTTCGTTTAGGTACCTATTCTTATTTAGATCACTTTATGATCCAGCCATTTTCTGCTGTGGAACCGCCAGGTGAAAATAATACTTCTGACCGTCCAGTCCGCAAACATTCCGATCCATACTCCCATCGGGCCAAATCCCATCACACGGATCAGAAAGACACACAGGCAGAATCTGCATGCCCACATTGTACAGCAGGATGTGATCATGGAAAATTTTGCATCCCCTGCTGCTCTCATGCCATATGCCGGGATAAACGACATAATCCATACAAGCGGTTTTACAATTGTAATCCACATTACCATATGGAAACACATCTTCGCACTCTCCGGTTCCATACCGCCGAGAATCGTAATTGGTTTCGTCAGTGCAAAAACAATCACACAGCTCGCAGCCATAACGACCTCAGCAATCACGCAAAGCTTTTTGATATAATAAACTGCCTCATCTTTCCGGTCAGCTCCCAGACATTGACCTACAATCGTCATCAATCCGATTCCGACTCCGATACCACCGATTCCGTTCAGATTCTCCAAAATGTTCGTCATTGCCTGCGCAGCGATCGCTGTTGTTCCAAGTGTGGATACTGTGGACTGAATCGCCAGCTTTCCTAACTGGAACATACTGTTCTCCACACCGGATGGAATTCCGATTCCAAGGATCCTGCGGATCATTCTCCAGTCCGGACGGATCTTCAGATAATCTCGTACCACGATTGGCTGGCGATCCAGACGAAGTTCTGCCAATACTACAACTGCACAGAAAATACGTGAGATCAAAGTTGCCAGTGCAGCTCCCGCAACTCCCATATGGAAGCCCCAGATCATAATTGCGTTTCCAACAATATTCATCACGTTTGATACCATTGATATGAGCATCGGATCTCTCGTGTTCTCCTGCGCCCTGAAGATCGATGCCGCCGCATCATATGCCGCAATAAACGGAAATGATAATGCAGTGTAGAAGAAATAGATTTCAGATGCTCTCATAACATCTGCTTCAACTGCTCCAAAAATCAGGTGAAGTAACGGTTTCTGAAAAATAAGACAAAACGCGCTGACAGCTACTGATATAAGAGTGATGATAAATAGTACCTGTCGTGCAGACTCATTTGCCCGTTCTTTATTCCCCTGTCCAATATACTGTGCACAGACAATTGCACCTCCGGCTGCCAATGCTGAAAATGCCTGAATCACCAATATGTTAATAGAATCCACAAGCGATACTGCTGAAATTGCTGCGGATCCCACATTACTAACCATCATTGTGTCTGCGGTACCCATGATGGAATTCAATAACTGTTCCAGTATGATTGGTACTAAAAGAGCACGGATCATCTTGTTACTGAACATATGTTGTTGATTTATGTTCACGTTCATTTATATTCCCCCTGATCTTATTACTACTTAGATTATCTTTTTACATTACGACTTAGTATACACCCGGCGAATGTAAAATTTCTATACCTTAACCTGTTTCTATTTGAGTACAATTTGAGTACAATTTGAGTACAATTAGAAAAAAGATCTTCATGCCAGACATTTTAAGTCTGCATGAAGATCTTGTCTCTTACTCTTTATTAACGATTCTGCTTATTCCAAAATGGTTGTATCCTCAACCTTATCTACCTGAACTTCTTTCTTCTCTGTAAGCTTTTTAATTCCCTGGATTGCTACGATTACTCCAAGGATAAGAAGCAGAACAGCAAAGATCAGCTGTAATGTGTTTCCAAAGCTCAGACCAGTTGTCATAAACTGACCTCCCAGTTTACAGATTGTCATTCCAAGTGCTGTAAATGTTACCGCCATCATAAAGATCATTGGGATCCAAAGCATTGCTCCCTGGCGTTTTGTCTTCTTAAGGAATACTGCACATGCAATCAGTGCAAGTACTGACAGAAGCTGGTTTGCTGATCCAAACAGTGGCCAGATCTCTGCATATCCAACCTTTGCAAGTAAATATGCAAGTACCAGTGTAATAACTGTTGAGAAATATTTATTGGTTGCTACTTTCTTGTACAATGGCAGATTCTCCATATCTGTGTCATCATCGATAAAGAATTCCTGGAAAGAAAGTCTTCCGACACGTGCAACGGAATCAAGTGATGTCAGCGCAAATGCTGATACTGCAAGGTTAATCAGTGTAAATACAAGTGAATGCGGTAATCCGATCACTTCAAGGAAATTTGCGATTGCTCCTGCAAAAATCTGTGGCTGTGTTGTCAGTCCCTGTGCTGCCGCCTCGCCATCAGCGAAGGAAGCAACTGCGATCAGTGCGATTACAGCAAGCATACTTTCCATGATCATTGCTCCGTAAGATACAGGGAGCATGTTCTTCTCACTTTTAATCTGCTTAGAAGCAGTTCCTGAAGATACCAGTGAATGGAATCCGGATACAGCTCCACACGCAATTGTTACAAACAGAATTGGGAACATATAGCTTCCATCTACATTGAAGCTTGTAAAAGCTTTCAGGTTACAGGATGGATTTGCTACAAATACTCCAACAACAGCTGCTGCAATCATAAAGATCAGCAAGTAACTGTTCAGGTAATCACGTGGCTGAAGCAGCATCGTTACCGGTGCGACACTGGCAATCAGAATGTAAATAAAGATCAGGATATGCCATGTCTCTCTTGTCAGATACATTGGGAAATAAAGTCCAAGTGCTACCGCTGCAACAAGCATAACAATTGCAATTGCTGTGTTAACCCATTTATTCAGTTTGGCATATTTCAAAATGCAGCCAAGTGCTACCGCTTCTACAATGAAAAGCATGGATGTTGTCGCAACAGCACCATTTGCTGCTACTTTACTTACAACTCCGGCATCATCAGCTACGAATCCGTTGAATGTTCCTGCAACTACATCCGCAAATGCAGCAACAACAAGAATACAGAATAACCAGCAGAATAACAGGAATAATTTCTTTCCAAGTTTACCGATATACTCTTCGATAATATAACCGATTGTACGTCCTTTGTTCTTTACAGAAGCATACATGGATGCAAAATCCTGCACTGCTCCGAAGAAAACACCTCCGATCAGAATCCATAAAAGTACCGGAAGCCATCCAAAGATTGCGGCCTGGATCGGTCCGTTGATCGGGCCTGCTCCTGCGATAGATGCAAACTGGTGACCAAATACGATATTCGTATCTGCCGGCACATAATCTACGCCGTCTTCCAGCTCATAAGCAGGAGTCTTTGCATTCGGGTCAATTCCCCATTTCTTCTCAAGATATCTTCCATAAAAAAGATATCCCCCACCTAATACAACGATGGCAATGACCATCATTATAACTCCGTTCATTTTCTTTCCTTCTTTCTTAACTATAATTCAGATGCACTCGCCAATAAATAGATCGCACTCTGTTTTTATGTTAAGAGTTTAGCACTTCACCACGCTAAATTCAAGAAGATTTTTATATAAATTTTATATTTTTTTAATATTTTAGATAAACATATTGCACAAGAGGGTTTTTGTTCATTCTCTCTCAACAATCAAATTATCAATTGCAGCACGAAGATCCGTTCGAATTAACCATTCTAATCTATCATAATAATCAAGTCCGACACTCTCTAACAATTCCCATAAATCTTCCCTTGATTTTCCCGGAGTTCTTTCTGTGATAAATACAGGTTCATAATTAACTCGGTAATAACGCTCTAATCTTAACCCCATATCTATTCCTGGAATTCCCTGAAACACTTTAGGAGACAGTGTATCAATGACCGACCAAAATGGAGAAATAATATATTGAAATTCTTCATTTTCAAACTCTTCATATGTAATCGTTCCAACCGAAATTTTCTCTTTTTCTTTTGTAACAGCTTTTATAATTCCACTGTTACAGTAAACTGGTGTCTCTCGAATGGGTGTTGTATATTCATTTCGAGGAATCCAATCTGTTCTTACATATGTTGTCATAAAAGCTCCCTTCTTTACTGACTTGTATTGTATAAAAAGCCATGGACTATTAACCCATAGCTTTCTTATTCCACACTATTTCACACTATTTCGCCCGAACCATCTGAACAATCGATACGATAATCAATATCATCATCACTCCAAGCATCATATACATCGGCCAGATTGGATATCCTTTCACAAGACTACTGACTCCGACATCAATCAGCAAGGCTGTAACCAAAATCTTAATCCCGCCCATCATTATCAGGGCAATCTTATACAATCTTTCTCTATTCTCTTCTGTAACAGCCACCGGGAAATTCCAGATTGCCGGAATTCTTTCCATCAATGAGAGGAACAGCAGCAAAAATGCAGCAAAAACTGGTTCAAATACAAGACTTCTTTTACTTCCATAACTATCTGCCACTCCTGCTGCATTAAAATGTGTCGGTACTGTATCAGGAATCCTGCTCCAGATGCTGATAAGAACGATGACGTAGATGAGCAGCATGATTGCACTAATTATAGTTGAAACCCTGCTGATTTTCTTCATAACATATTCCTCCTTCTGTGACTATCTGTAAATCGCCCTGCCAGGGGATTACAAATTTTATTCTTTTGTAATAATATATCACCAGGCATCTGTTATTTCAATCTTCTTTTATTGGGTTAACTTTATACTGATTTTATCATACCTACCATCTTCGGCATTCCAGTATTTACATTAACATGTAAATATGCTATCCTATTTCAAAGCATATTTTCTAAAACATCTAAATTCATATAAAGATTTCATTACAGGTAAATGGTACCTGTCAAATCAGGAAATTCATGCTTTTAAAATCCATTATTTAAAGCAGAGGTTTTCTGATAAAGAGAGAACTTCTGTAAAAAATTACATAAGGAGGTCTCTTAAATGAAACAAAAGAGAAAGCAATTGCCGGAAAAACAGCAACCGGCAGATGGAAAGCTGCTTCAGTGGCATCCTGCATTTTATGCAGACTTGCAGATTGAATTCAGAGAAGAAAAAGAAAAATTAAAGTTTGAGCGGGAATATCTATTAAGTTCAAAGCCAATGGCAATTGATGTGTTGATCATTAAAAAGAAGAATGCGGAGCCGATCCATAAAAATATCGGAAAAATATTCCGCAAGTATAATATTATCGAATATAAATCACCATCTGATTCACTTTCCGTGGACGATTTCTATAAGGTATATGGATATACAAATTTTTATAAAGCAGATACAGGGAAGGTAAATGAAATTCCAATCCAAGAGCTGACGATCACCTTAGTGTCAAAACGATATCCAAGGGAACTGCTCAGACATTTGAAAGAAGTACGCCACTACACTATTGATAATCCGGAAGAAGGGATTTATTATGTAATTGGAGATATCTTACCGATTCAGATTCTTGTAACAAATCGGTTGTCACCGGAAAAAAATCTCTGGTTATATAGTTTGACAGATACTTTGGAAGATATGTCTGTCACCAGACAGCTTTTAGAGGATTATAAAAAGAACAAAGAGAATCAGCTGTATCAGGCTGTTATGGAGATCATAGTAAAAGCAAACGAGAATCGGCTAAAGGAGGGGAAACAAGATATGTGTAATGCATTATTAGAATTAATGAAAGATGAATTAGATGAAAAACGAGAAGAAGGAGAAGCTCTTGGAGAAAGCAGAATCAATCAACTGAATCTTAAATTATCTGAGCTTAATAGAAGTGATGAGATTCTCAAGGCAGCAGTGGACAAAGAATATCAGAAGAAGTTATTAAACGAGTTTGGGCTTTAGAAATGATATCAAAATTAGACAGCGGAGTGATTTCTTATTTCTCACTCCGCCGCCTCTCTTCTCACTTTTCCTCTTATCATTGGCATCTATTCTTTTTTCTGTTAAATCATTCCCCGTCGTTTTCCCTACGCATCAAAATCTGTCTCAAACACGCCTTCCGGTGTTCGCATTGTCAAAATCCCCAGGTTGAAATCTTCATCCTGAATCGTGATATGATACTCAAAAATCACATCATCTTCGAACTTGGATAGCAATACATAACTTCCATTCTCTTTTCCGTCAATCTGATCACAGATGTCATTGTATACATCTTCTCCGGAGATTGCTCTCGGATAACCGCTTGCTTTAATTTTTGCTTCGATTGCTTCGTATAATTCTTTCATTTTCTTATTGTCCTTTCTGTTGTCATGAATCACTCTATTATTTTGACCAGGTCGGTTCCTCATTTCCTGTATAATTAAACCGTCCGTCATTTTTCTCTTCTAGTGCTTTAATCATATGATATGTATACTCATTATACGGTGTCGGAATTCCAAGTTCCTTTCCCATACGGATCAGTGCACCTGAGAACATATCAATCTCTGTGTGTCTTCCTGCATCCAAATCCTGCAAAGTAGAATAACGCGCAGATGGCGGTACTGCACTTCCACGCCCGGAAGACGCCTCAGTCTTACTCAGATCGATTCCTTTCGCCTGCGCAATTGCTTCCAGTTCTCCTTTCAGTCCATCACTGATTGCCTTCATATGCACACTGTCACGGTAACATCCAACTCCCGCGCCGAGAATTGCCTGTGGCAGATTGTTACAGACATTCAGCCGAAACTTGCTCCACATCTCTTCTCTTGCATACTCTGTCGCCCGGAAATGGATTCCGGTATCCTTGAACAGTTCTTCGATTGCCCTGATGCGCTCACTATCGTAAGGTGCAGTAAGTTCGCCAAAAATAATTCCGATCGTTGTCTCAGGATCAAAATGATAGCCATCTTCTTCCTTATGTGAAGCGACCTTGATCACTGCCGGAAGAAGATGCTCCTCTCCTACTTTTTCCGCAATAATCTCTTCACTGTCTACACCATTCATCAAACTCATAATTACCGTATTCTCTGAGGTCGTTTTCTGAATACTTTCCAATGCCACCGAAAGCGAGCCATACTTCAATGCAACAATCAGTAGATCAACAGCGTCTGTTTCCCCGGGGTTCCATACTTCGGGATGGTATACTTTTCCGTTAATTGTGCATCCATTCTGTTTCAGTCTCTCTGCTCGTTCTCCTTCTGCGATCACTCCAAGCTCTATGTCATTTCTGCTCAATAATCCCCAGATTACATAAGAGCCTACTGCTCCGGCACCAAGGACTGCCACTTTCTTAATTTTCATTCATTTCTCCATTTCTTATCCGATCAACACTTTTTTCCCTTCAAAAGCAAAACCATAATGCCTGATCCGCTCTTCATTTATTCCCACTGCCAGAAATTCTGCATCATAATTCATCTCTTCTATCTGAGATAATGCTTTCTCTACCGTTTCTTCTAATGATTTTTCTGTTTTTGCATCTCTTACTTTAAATTCTATAACAATTGCATGGTCTGATTGATTTTTAGGAACCAGCATTACATCATATCTTCCATATCCGCTTTCTCTGTTTGATTTCACATCATAACGTTCCCTTACCTCTACCAACAATCCTAAAACAAATCCATGATAAAAACGTTCCGGCTGCTTTCTCTTTGAAGGAGAATTTCCAGTATCAAAGCTGCTGAAAGTAGCAAGTGCAACATCATTCATGTAGAGATTCATTGCATTTATATTTCCATCTAGCAGTGCTTTCACAAATTCATTATAATTCGGAGCTACTTCTGAAAACCAGTTCTTAAACATATTAGAAAACATACTAAATGTTTCAAGATTAGTGATGCTGAGATGATACCATGGTTCCAGCGTCATTCCTTTATGCTCAACTTCTTCCACTTTCAGATAACCACTGGCCACCAACAGACTCCAGATTGCATTCTCATCCTTTTCCAATTGGCTAAATACAATCTGTTCATCGAAATTTTCAACAATTCTTTCTCCATTCAGAAGCTTTTCCATCTGTTCCTTCATATTCGCTGATGAAATCTGAAGCAATTTACTGATCAGCCCATTTGAGCTGGTAGCTGCCCAATATGGACGTAATTTCTTTTCTTTTAAATAGTTTGTAATAGACCATGGATTATAAATATCTTTTTTCGCGCCAAACACAAAACCATCATACCACTGTTTTACTTCTGTCTCTTTGTCAGACATTCCAAATTCATCTAATGCAGAAAAAACTTCCTCTTCTGTAAACCCAAAACACTCCGCATATTGATCTGATGTTGTCGTAATTACCGTAAGATTATTAAGATCTGAAAATACAGATTCTTTTGATCCCCTGGTAATCCCCGTCATAATTGCCCGTTCCATATAAGGATTTGTCTTAAATGTTGCATTGAACATGCTTCTCATAAACCCGACAAATTCATCCCAATATCCATGAATATAAGCTTCCTGCATTGGTGTATCATATTCATCCAGAAAAATCAGAACTTTCTTCCCATATAAAAGATTCAGATAGCTTGATAAATTTTTCAGCGCATCCTGTGCTGTCACATCATCCATCTTCACATCTATAGACAGAATCTGCTGTCTTTCTTTTTCCGTAAAACAATCCTGTTCACTCAAATCTCTGTACTGTCTGTACGTATCCACAATAATATTTTTTATTTTCTGTACTGCATCTTTATAATTATTCTGTTTTACATCTGCAAAGCTTAAGAAAATAACCGGATACGAACCTTGTAATATATGGTAATGCTCCTCATTCCAAATTGAAAGTCCCTCGAAAAGATCTTCCCGGTTGGCATATTCTTTTGAGAAAAAGCATTTCAACATATTCATATTTAATGTTTTTCCAAAACGTCTCGGTCTGGTAATCAGTGTAATATCATCTGCATTCTCCCACCATTGTCTGATAAAGTCTGTTTTATCAATATAAAAATAGTTATTTTCTCTCAATGATTCAAAATCCTGTTTTCCAATACTGATTGTCCTGCTCATGATCCACCTTCTTCCTTGCACTTTGCACTATACAAAGATGCTGTTCGCAGTATTTTGCGAACAGCAATCACTCATAAGTATTATACACTATCTTTTCCAAAAGAAACAGTACTATCTTACTCTTCCATCTGATCATCCATCTGATACTTTGTCAGATCAACCTTTCCATCTACTACCTCCACACCGTCTTCTCTCAAAAGCTCTGCCTGTACATCTGCTCCGCCAAATGCAAATGCTCCGGCAAGCTCGCCTTTCGCATTCACAACACGGAAACATGGAATGTGATCCGGATCCGGATTCTTATGAAGCGCATTTCCAACTGCTCTTGACATCTTTTCATTTCCTGCCATCTTCGCAACCTGTCTATAAGTTGCCACATGCCCTTTTGGAATCCGTTTTACGGCCTCATAGATCCTTTTCGTAGGGCTGTCTGTCACAAGATCATAGCTCTCTGCAATCATCCGTTCAATATCCTTATCCGGAACAGATCCATCCAGAATAATTGTGTTCCAATGCTCTTTATTCTGATGATATCCCGGAATTACCGATGGATACGCTGCACGCCAGAAATCTCTCCATCTCGGATCTGTCTTTACATTCAAATGAATCAATTCATCTTTTTCATAGATCCACAAAAATATCTTTTTCCCCGGCTTTACACGGATCACCTGCCATCGTTGATCTTTGAAAGGCCTGTCTTCATAGCTGTCCGGGAAAGTTAATCCATAGGCAGCAGCTTCCTCTCTTGTTTTCATCTCATCTCACCTCTCATATTTTCATTTACGTAATTATTTTCCAAACCGGAAGGACAGATAATAGACATAGTCATTCTTCTCCCCCAAATTTCCCTGCTCCATTTCTTTTACCGGAATTGCTTCCAATCCATCTTCTCCGTAAATCAATGCCATCAGACCCTGTTCTGTATCCCGCCGAATCGGAACTTCGCCTTCCACTTGTGTCGCGCTTCTTCCATAATATTCTCTGTTTTCTACATTTTCCAGAATCGGAAAATCTGTAGAACATTTAGAATAATCGTCTGCTATGATCAATTTCACTCGAAACAGTTCAAAATCCGGTATCACAGCAATCACACCTCTTTTAGCCGATTCGATCCCATCATAGTCCAGATCTGCCACTTTACTTTTATTAATCAATTTTCCCGACTGATACTCTGACAAATAAATTGTCAACGTCTTATACTCTTCTTTTGCATAAAAATTGAAAAGATATGCCCCCTCTGTTCCCGACAATAATTCTGCGGTTTTCATTTCTGCACTTGTCCGGTCAACTGCTGTAATATAATTCTTCGGCTGCATCACCTTATGAACGAAAACTGCTCCTAAAACCAGAACCATAATCACTGTAAATGTTGTTACCACTGCTAAAATGCTTTTTAAATTTTTCTGTTTCTTTTTACTGTCTTTCGCAACTTGTATAATGTTGTCTTCTGACTTTTTTTCTACATTTTCTGCGTCAATATCCTCCCCTGCAAGAAATTCATTTATGCTGATTCCCAATATCTTACACAGTTCCATATAAACCGACACATCAGGTAAGCAAATGCCTCTTTCCCATTTTGATACTGATTTGTCACTCATATTTAATTTTTCTGCAAGCTGTTTCTGCGTCATTTCCAGGACTTTCCGTTTCCCTGCAATATATTTTCCGATTTTAACAAGATCCATATGCTTCACCTACTTTCTGTTTATACTAAGCATAAAGGATATTTCCAAAAATGAACACCCCTTTGGAGTAGAATTTGGCACCTATTCTTTTTTCTTGCATATTTTAAACGAGAATCTTATATCACTCTGGAGGATTTATGAAAAAGAAATTGATTTCCGTAATTCTCGCTTCTGCTCTGACTGTTGGGCTATTATCAGCCTGCGGTTCTGATTCTGCTAAAGATAATGATGCAAATTCTAAAACCGACACAACAGAAACTGTCTCTGACAAAACAAAGACTGATGCCATTTCTGTTCCTGTCTCTGTAACATTGAACGAGGTAGCCCATTCCATCTTCTATGCCCCTATGTATGTTGCCATTGAAAATGGATATTTTGAAGATGAGGGAATTGAACTCACTCTCATAACTGGTTTTGGAGCCGATAAAACAATGACTGCTGTCATCTCTGGTGAAGCTGATATTGGATTCATGGGATCCGAAGCATCCATCTACACATATAACGAAGGTGCTAACGACTCTGTTGTTAACTTTGCCCAACTGACTCAGCGCGCCGGTAATTTTCTTGTTGCCAGGGAAGAGATGAAAGATTTCAAATGGACAGATTTAAAAGGGAAAGATGTTCTTGGTGGTAGAAAAGGTGGCATACATATATCAATGTAAATTATGAGACGATTGTGATTTTGTGTAATTGGGTGGATGGATTGAATAGTGCGAAGAATCTAGTTTCTACTTGTACATAGTAATGCACCTGTGTTATGATAATAACGTAGACTGGTTGTGCAAAAGGGCGCAATCACAAACCAAGAAAAGTTATTGGCAGAAAGGAGAACCATTATGAAGTATAATCAGGTTCGTATAGGAGATGGCGTTATCGTTAAAGAGAGAAATATTGTAATTCACAGCCTTGGAACTCTGGACTGGGATATTTATGATTGTATTTCCAGTAACCACATAGCTGATGAGGTGATTATTACAGAAGAACAAATGATGCATATTCGTGAAAGGCATCCAGAAGCATACATAGATACGATGCATTACGTAAGAGACATATTAGATGATCCGGATTATATTTTCAGGGACAAACGTCCAAATACTGGTTTGGTTGTTAAAAAGATCCTTAATGGCGAGGAAAGCTCTCTTCTGGTATTGAAAATCATAACTTCTGATGATAATAAGGATTATAAAAATTCTGTGATTACCAGTTGGAAAATAACTGAGAAGAGGCTGAATAACTACTTGCGTAACAAGGATGTTATTTACAAAAAAGCATAATCGGGGTATAATATGTATAAGATAGTAAAGAGATTATTTGAGGTGGTAAATTTCGTTGCAACCACGCACCCTATGGGTTAAAAGAGATGCAGGAGCCGCGACGCCTGCCAAATAATCTCTTTCATCTATAAATGCTCTGTTCCAAATGGATAGGGCTTTTTATTTTGCAATAAAATGTACTCTTTCTTTCAATTCATCACTAAATTCTTCCAGATCTTCCATAGTAATCGCACCTTCATTCAACAATGAGACAATATTGTAAATACAGTTGGAACGGCTCATTCTTAACTGTACACCTGTATCTTTTTTATCATTCCGTATTCGCTCTTCCAAAGCCCAGAATTTTTCAGAAGGTCTTCCATCGCCATTTAATAAATCAATATATTCTTTATTCAGCTTATCCATATAGGCTTCTTGCCAATCGGCAATTTTTTCTCTGAACAATGCCCAGTCTTTTTTCATATAGCCATATTCCACCATTATGATATATTCATCTCCTTTAATAATGTAAATAAAATTGTATATTTGTATCGAAATGTATTTATGATGGAATATATATTTTGCATATTTCTCTATTCAAAGCAATTGGAAGCCATTCCAATTTCTGTAGTTTTTTCATTATTTCCATCCCCCAACAAGTGCCAACAACATTTATTTCATCTTGTATATTGGCTTCTGTGAGTTCATCTGCTGAAAGATGGTTATTATTTTGATGTATCCATCCATTCCACTCCTCGCTATTAATTAACAGTTCTTTTTTCTCCTCGAAGCTTAATGAATTAGGGATTTTTTTATTTAAACGATACTTTGCTAATTCCCAAATATAGATAACTTTTGTGTGAGGACTTTTTTCAAGAGCTTTGTGCAATTGATCTTTAAAAGCGTCTTCATGCACTTCTGGCTGTGCTTGCCAATAATCATTTATCGCTTTTTCTTCATCGTTTTGCATTTTCTCAATTTGCTTAAAATCTTCTTCTTGATATGTAACCACATATGGACTCTCACTAATATTGGGAATATTTTTGTACCACAGTTGATCTGCTTCAGGCGCTTTTACTGTAAATATCTTAGATCCCATACTATAATCAATTTTTGGAATATCATTATATTTGCTAATCCATGACTCGTTATGATAATACAAATTTAATAAAAATAAAGCAGCCAAAGCTTGGAGCAAAGCCTTCACATTTCCTTTTTGTAAAGAAGAGTACCTATCATGTTTTACTGCTTGATAAGCTTTTTCCCAATAAGTTCCCTGTCTTTTATGTGCTTCTTTTAAAGGTTTCAGGATACGATTTTCGTCTTTGGTTAGGTTAAAATATGGTGCTACAACCATTACAATTTTATTATGTGTCTGCCACTTAATATCAATTAATTTTAGGCAATCTTCATCAAAATGGATAGTACTGTCGCCTCTTGCTTTGCTTCCACCATTATCAAAATATAATTCCTTTGATATGGCTTCTATTTGTACACAACAACGTACTAACAGATCTGCAATATGAGGGGAAAATGTTTCAAGCTGTGTCTTACATGATTGAGCCTTTATGCTACCATTACTGTTCACCAGTACTTCATCTGTAAAAAATATGTATTTAGATACTTCAATTACTTCTTTTTCAAGATTTAAATATGTCTGTAAAAAAATATCGGATTTTTGCATCATATGCTCCTTTCTATTAAAGTAAATTATTAATAATATTTAATTATTACACTCTGGGTCATCCAATAGGGGCGAGTAGCATCCCTGTTGGCACACGATTTTCCGTCAGGAAAGTCTAGTGTGTTATACCTTTATGAAATTGTGGCTGCCGGGAAGAAATTCTATATTCTTGCGATTATCCCCAATTCCCAGCATTCTGTGCTGAAAGGTACTCCGTAAAGGAGTTTCCTGAAAGTACAGAACTGAGTCTGAATATTAGCATGACAATGCTGTTATTCAGATTTGTTGTCTGTCCCATATAATAAGCTACTGTATTTGCTAAGTCAGTACTTGTGATATCAGAAGCCGACTTATCAGACAATGCGTCCCGAATCATCTGTACCGCTTCGGCTGTAGCAACCGCTTTTGTTGGTTCTTGTTTCTATGAGCTTAAAAACTGCTTATCTTTTATAATCTCTTTTCTTTTTGATGGCTCAGCAGTCATCAGATCAGTCAGTTGATTGACTGCAAACTCAATGGCTTTAAGCGAATTATCTTTTATTCAGCAAACACTACTTAATAATTTTTCGTATACTAAAAGAGGAGCCCGATTTCTCCGACTCCTCCAAGTATGCGTCCACAAACACATACCCCAATTGCTATTAATAATATACTATAAACACAAAAAATATGCAACCGCCTAAAAAGAATTTTTCAATATTGTCATACGAGAAGTTAAATCAGGAAGAATAGTGATTGATGAAACTCTAGAATTTACAGAGTTCTCATATTCCTTTCTAATCTTTTCAAATTCACGTATAAACGCTTTGATTTCTGTCTTGGATACTTTTAACATCATGAACGATAAAATTATTTTAAAGTGGACAGACACGAAAACTGTCCACTTTTTATATGATAATGATAGAAAATTTAACAGAAAGATTGTGATAGCCTTGCGTAAACCAACGTATTATCTCTGGCGCAGTGACTTCTCCTCACAGGAAGAATTTGAAGCTGAACGCAGGAAATATGTTGGTATCGGCTTCCGGGTTGTCACATTTCAGGATGGAAATCCAGACACTGATATTCATGAGGGGATTAAAGCACTGGTGAAAAATCACTGGGATGATATTATGTGATTTCACACTGTCACATTTCATACAAACCGGATTTTTTATATTTCAAAACATATACTGTAGAATTATGCAATCTGTTTTACATGCGATAGCTTACATAGAGGATGAATCTCCAAGATATGTTTAACAGACTCGTACAATTTCAAATAACTCTCTCCGTAGAAATACAAAGCCGTCTCAGTTCCACCTTCCCACCAACTGAACATAAAGCATTTGTCTCCAAGAGCATCCTGCAACTTTGAGATTAGTTCATTAATATCATTTGTCCGATAAACTTCTGCAGGTAAATCAGTCCCATTTAAATAAATTGCCATCCCCTCAGCCTGGCCGATGGGAGTTATTTCTTGCTTACAAATGATTTTACTTCCTTTTGGAATAATCTTAATCCTTTGAAGATATGCAAAAACCTTTGCTATCCAGTCATCTTTTACTTCCAGAGTGATATCACATTTCTCAATCTCCCCTGTAGCTGACATAAACGTTCCACCACCTAAAACTTCACCCACATTAGCCTGAATCAAAACATTCTCCAATGTTTCTTCAAATTGGGTTTTAATTTGATCTTCTGGTAACTTCTTATCTGCAAAACTAACCCTCAAACTTGTTTTTAATCTATCATAGGTAATGTCGCACAACAATGTACTCATACAATGTCGCCTGTAATAATTAACCGCTCCTGTCGAGAATCCGGTATCTTGATCAATAACCGTTGGAGTATCTGCTATATTCAAAATTTCATGCACCATTCACTAATATGTAAAAAGGGGGTTATTGGAGAACAAGCAGTTATAGATAAACAAACTCCGACCAGCAACAGCATAGAGGGCATTCTTTTTTTCATTAAAATTCCCTTTCTTGTACACCACCATTTTTACTAGATAATATTTTTAACGTTTTAAAGCTACTCTTCGGATTTATTCTTGCAGCATACAGTAGTGGTGTTTCTTCTTTATCCATCGTGTATATTTCTTCTGTATATGGCAATTCCATATAACTTGATAACATATTTTTTATCCTTTAATATGTTTTTCTCAAATACCGCTGTTATATACTTATCCTTGTAATTTATGGAAATATATATAGTATAGTCAAATGCTGCTGTTACAAAATTTCCCGGTAAAGAGAAAAAACTCACTCTTTCTAATTCGTTATTTTTGAAACTATTATATAATATTTTACCCCTTTTATACTTTTTCACTTTACCGCCATTTTTACCTGTTATGCTATCTGCCCAATGAGTAATTTTTTGATCACACATAGCATATATCGTTTCTATTGTATCAGCTAGTTTTTCGTATTCTGCTAATTTATGTACTAAACCTCTATATGTAATTGAAATTGTTTCCATATCATTTATTATCTGCCTTTTTATTACTACCGGTTTCATAATTCAACGAAGAAATATGCGGATACTCTTCCGCAGAACTTTGATGCTTTAAAGCCCACGCTTTTTCTGGAACATAAAGCAATGATTCAAATTCCATATCCCACACACTTTTTTTGTTCCCTTGCTTGACTTTTTTATAGTAATCTGGTCCGTTTATCAAAGCAACACATCTGGAATATAAGAATGAATCATCACTCATCAATGGATCAACTTTTCTACACTGTTCTGCTAGTTTTTCTGTATCTAAATGATATAAAAGTTCCGACATTAAATCGTCAAATTCAAAAATAATATAATCCTCCTGATTCGAGAGATATTCAATAACCGGCTTTAATACCTTGTCATCATCGCCTTCCTGATCCCAATCACACAGTTCCATTGTAGTCCAAAAAAAATTGTATTCTCTAAACATAGTATTTTTATACCTCCAAAGAATTTTAGCTTCTTTTCTTTAACTATTTTTTGACCAAATCTGAATGAATTATTAATTCCTTCCTCACTTTATATGCGATTCCTGTTATTGTAGCTACTCCAAACGATTCTACCATATCAGGTTTTTCAAAAATTTCATTTCCAAATTCGTCAACATACTTAGATTTTATTATAAAAACATCTCCTTTGCTTGGATGTTTTCTAGATTTTTTTATTACATTAAATTGATACTCTTTTGATGACGCATTATATAACGCATCTAGTTTATATTGTATATCCGGCGAAAAATTTTGATATCGTTTTTTCCATGCTCTTGCTATTGGATTATCCGTATAATCACTCAAGCTAAATACCTCCTGTAATTTTCACATTTTACTGTTGATAATTTAACTGAAATATGTACAAACACTAAATCTATTGAATTTCGCAGTTTGTTAATCCCAATATATCATTGTCATTCGATGGATCTTCTCATGGTCAGTTATTTCTGTGATTTGTGGCTTATCTTCTCCTTGTGTTATAAGCCAAATATGTCCATTGCCGTTTTCACTACTATTTTCAACAACAGAAATATCACTAGGTTCATCAATCCCACATTTTTCGATAATTTCCTCAATTTTAGAAACAGGAAGAATTGTGTCAATCCAAAGAGTATCAGCGTATGTTGATTTTTCACCTTTACTATTTGTGATTTCATAGCCATAAGCAGCTACATAAACAGCACTTTCTGAATCAATTGACTTAATTTGTGCCACAAAATTTCGTAAGAAAATAATATCTTCTTCATCATCTAACGAAAAACTATTATAAGCCCTATCTCTTTTATCAAAATAATCGTCAAATCTCATCAGGACCTCATCATTCAAATCAAATTTTGTTGAATTAAAAACTGCTTCTAAGGCTCCCATATTTTATCCCTCCATTTCCGATTTGTTCATCTAGTAAAATCTTATTATTTTCCTGTACTAAATCGAATATTTCTAACATCTCCACTTTGTCGTCTTTTCACATTTACAGATTGTCACCTCTAGTACAATTTCATAAATTTTATCAATTTTATCATATCAAATTATAAGGTTTTACACAATCAAACATTGTTATATCAACCAACCTTTTTTATGATTTTTCTATATACATTTTCTCATCTTTGATATGTAATATAATTACATTATGCCTAATAATTATATTTACATTTAGGAAAGGAGCACCTATGAATGCAGGATACGTCCGTCTCTCCCGAGACGATGATAAGAAAAATTACGTTTCCATAGAAAATCAGAAGCTGATCATCAGTCAATATGCGGATGACCACGGTGTTGTCATTAACCGTTGGTATGAGGATGATGGGATTTCCGGTTATATCTTTGACAGACCGGGATTCCAGCAGATGATGGCAGATCTGGATCAAGAGATTGATACGGTATACGTCAAAGACTTCTCTCGCCTTGGCAGACATAATGCAAAGGTGCTTCTGCTTCTGGATGAGTTTCAGGAACGTGGTAAGCACCTGATCGTCATTGATGATAACTATGATTCTATGGATTCCAGTGATGACACCATCGGTATTAAAACCTGGTTTAATGAACGATATGTGAAAGATACCAGTAAAAAAATCAAACGTGCCATCGGAGCCAGACAAAAAGAAGGAACTTTAATCACCAGACCACCGTTTGGGTACCGTCGCAATGCAGAAGATAAAATGATTTTGGAGATTGTGCCAAAAGAAGCGGAATATATCAGAAAAATTTACGATTTGTACCTTTCCGGTTCCGGTTATCGAAAAATCGCCACTTATCTGACATATAACAACGCACCGACTCCTTCTATGATACAGCGTGAACGTGAAATAGAAGAAGGCAGATTATCCAAAAGACAGGTAGCTTCTAAATGGTCCGATGCTATGATAAAAGAGATACTGGATAATGATTTTTACATTGGTACTTTTCGTTTGAAAAAACGTGTAAGAAATACGGTTCATGGAAAAGATAAACGTGTGCCAAAAGAAGAACAATGTATTTTCGAGAATCACCACCCGGCAATTATTGATAAGGCTACTTTTACTCTGGTACAGGAATTAAAAGAAAGACGTAACCGTACCAATTATCGGGGAAGCCGGGGGCAGTGGCTTGGCTCAGAGATCCCGAATCCTTTTGGGAGTTGCCTGTTCTGTAAAGACTGTGGCAGCCGTCTTACACCAATTAAACGCCAGACTTCCTGCAGGGAACGGAAATATTATATCTGTACGACATATAATACCAAAGGCAGGCGTTATTGCTCCAAGGCTCATCTGATCGAAGAAGAAGATTTGATGGAGGATGTCCTGACTTATATCAAACTATGCAGAAATGCTCTCCGTGAGATTATTTCAACCTACGATTTGAAAGATTTTGAAGCAGAAAAGAAAACGGTTGAGGAAAAACGACAGGAACTGCATAGAAAAATCGGTGACCGGAAGAATCAACTGAAAGTTTTACTTACACAAAAAGTAAAAGATCTGGCGGTCTCCAATGGAAATGAAGATTTAATTAGTGAGACTTACGATTCCATGCAAAAAGATTTACTGGCTCAAATTCATGGTCTGGAAATGCAGTTGAAGGAACTGGATGAAACAGCAATCGAAACACCGGATGTAAAAGATAAATTACGGAATGCTCTTGACGTAGTAGATAAGATCATTGCCGGGGGAACGCTTGACCGCAGAGATATTGAACTTCTCATAGAAAAAATTGTGGTGGATGAGGACGGAATGCCGGAAATTACTTTAAATTATGGACTATCCAATCTGATTCATTATAGTCCTGCCGATGAAATGAACCGCAGAGAAAATACGATAATTGCTATCGTAATGAAGCTGATCGCTGAGGATGAGCGTGGCTACACATCTGCCAAGTATCTGTCTGAGCACATCACAGATCTTGGATTCAAAAAGACAAAACAGAGTATTCTGCCCTATATTGAACTGGCGAAAAGTCTTGGGATTCTGGAACCCACAGAGAACTCGCTGAAGCCGTACAGAATCGTAAAATCAAAAGAAGAAATTACGGTGCTTGTCAAAGACTATCTGCCGGATACGTCAGATATCTCAGCAGAAACCACCGCAAAACAACTATCAGATGATTATTTACATGGTAGTAGTGATGACAGGTGGCATGCCGGAAATGGTATTTGAATATATCTTAAAGCAAAATGGAATTGATCCACAAACAGACCTCAACATCAACCAGGGAATTG
>ERZ1026874.89-NODE-89-length-60297-cov-25.643156_pt1 | contig 60297 bp, 39 predicted proteins | sample MGYA00380167_ERZ1026874 | MGnify/ENA primary metagenome ERZ1026874 (study PRJEB33269, sample SAMEA4719803) | human gut metagenome | biome: human-associated habitat; feature: organic feature; material: feces | place: Cameroon | collected 2013-10 ...
GGTATATACACCTGTCATGGAGGGGCAGGCGCTGGTGGTGCAGGACCGCCGCCAGCAGGTGGTCACCGTGATGGGTGTGGCCGACAACTTCACCGAGCAGGCCAGCATAAACAATATCCTCTATGGTGACGGCTCGTTCTGCCTGCATGCCGACGTGCTCGAATATGGCGTGCTGGGCCTGCGTCTGGCCGCTCGATTAGGCTTGCCCGCCAATTTCCCCGACCCTCTGCAGGTCTATGCACCCAAGCGCGGCGAGCGGGTCAATATGGCAAACCCACTCAGTTCATTCAACCACGACGAGCTGCAGAGCCCGGGTGTAGTGTTCAATGTGCAGCAATCGCGCTACGATGACAACTACATCATCACCAGTCTCGGCTTCGCTCAAAGGCTCTTCGACCAGCGTGGACGCATCACCTCTGTGGAGCTCAGGCTGCGCGACGGCGTGTCGCTCTCGTCGGCCAAGCGTGAACTGAGGCAACTGCTGGGCGCACGCTTCCAGGTGCAGGACCGCTTTGAGCAGCAGGCCGATGTGTTCCGCATCATGCGCATCGAGAAGCTCATCTCCTTTGTGTTCCTCACTTTTATTCTCCTCATAGCCTGCTTCAACATCATCGGCTCCCTGTCGATGCTGATGATAGACAAGCGTCAGGACGTGCGCACACTGCGCAGTCTGGGTGCCACCGACGGGCAGGTGTGTGACATCTTCATGCTTGAGGGACGCATGATAAGCCTGGCAGGAGCAGCCGTAGGTCTGCTGCTGGGACTGGCGCTGTGCTGGCTTCAGCAGGAGTTCGGGCTTATCAGCATGGGCAGCAGCGCAGGCAGTTTCATTGTGGAAGCCTATCCTGTGAGCGTGCATGTGGGTGACCTTGTCATTGTATTCCTCACCGTTCTGGTGGTGGGCTGGGCTGCTGTGTGGTGGCCAGTGCGCTACCTCTCGCGCCGCTTGCTGTAGTAACATGGCCGACATCTATCCCTTCGCCCGCCCTCTGTACGTGATGGCAAAGGCTGCAGGACCCCAATGCAACCTGCGCTGCCGGTATTGTTACTACACTGAGAAGCAGAATCTCTTTGCCGGAGGTTCGTGCGGCATGTCGCGCGAGATGCTGGAGCAGTTCGTCCAGCGCTATATCGAGGTGCAGCAAATGCCTGACATACAGTTTACCTGGCACGGTGGAGAACCCCTCCTGCGCCCCCTCTCATTCTATCGTGATGCAGTCAGGTTCCAGCGTTATTACGGTCGTGGCAAGCGTATAGGCAACTGTTTGCAGACCAACGGACTGCTGCTCACTCCCGAGTGGTGTCGTTTCCTGGCCCAGGAACATTGGCTGGTGGGTCTGAGCATCGACGGTACCCAGGCCATGCATGATGCCTACCGGCTCGACGCGGCGGGCCGTGGCACCTGGGAACGTGTGATGCGTGCCATAGAGATGCTTGATGAGCATGGTGTGGAATGGAATGCCATGGCCACAGTCAACCAGGCCAATGTGCATGAGCCGCTGGCTTTCTACCGCTTCTTTCGCGACAGCGTCGGCTGCCGCTTCCTGCAGTTCACCCCTGTGGTGGAGCGTGAGACCCGTCATGCTGACGGCCGTCATCTGGCCCAGATGCTGGATGAGGACTGTCCGCTGGCCTCCTACAGTGTGAAGCCGGCCGAGTGGGGCAGTTTCCTATGTACGCTCTTCGATGAGTGGGTGCGGCATGACGTGGGCGAGATGTTTGTGCAGATTTTCGATGCCACCCTGGCAGGATGGATGGGCGTGCAGCCTGGCGTATGCGCCTATGCCGAGGAGTGCGGGCATGCTATGGTGATGGAGCACAATGGCGACCTGTATCCCTGCGACCACTTTGTGTTCCCCGAGTACCGGCTTGGCAACCTTCTGCGGGAAGGTCTGCCGCAGATGGCATATGGCGCCAAGCAGAATGCCTTCAGCCGCCTCAAGCGTGACGCCCTGCCTGCACAGTGCCGCCAGTGCCCGTGGCTCAAGGCTTGTCATGGTGAGTGTCCGCGCCTCCGCTTCACACGCACGGCCGATGGCGAACCGGGGCTCAACTATCTGTGTGCCGGTTATAAGCAGTACTTCCAGCATGTGGCGCCGTATATGGACTATATGCGGCAGGAACTCCTGGCCGGGCGAACCGCCGACGGTGTGATGCGCCACTTCTTCCGCGAGTGATTTCAGTGCGCTTTCAGGGCGATTTCGGCGTGCTTCCAGGGCGATTTCTGCGTGTTTCCAAAGCGATTTCAGCGTGTTTCTCGAATGATTTTTGTGTGTCTTTTGGGTAATTTTAGCGTGCGTTCCAGAGGTGAGTTCCGCCGGTGGGCAGGCACCTCCCATCGCCCTTGTGATTGTCGCCTTTTGCCTTCCGGGCCAAAGGGGAGTCTCGTGGTCTTGTTCCCAATCAGCTCTTGATGTTATGAGATGATGCTTTCCATGGGAGAGTGGCAGGTGCTGTGACGGTCAGTCTGTTTCGCTTCGCAAAAGGAAGGATAAGTAGGAGTGGAAAAACGCAGCGCGCTGCGAAGGGCGGTGCAGCACGTTGCGATGACCGTTGCAGCGCGCTGCGTTGGCTGTTGCAGCGTGCTGCCCTGTGGCAGAAAATGTGCAAGGGGCACACCTCGCTGCCGGCTATGGCAGCGGGTGCACCCCTTTAGTCTTGTCTCAGCAAGTGTTTGCCCGGAGTGGCTTACAGAGCCATCTCGGCTCCTGCCTTGAACTTCACCACCTTCTTCTCGGGGATGGTGATGGCAGCGCCAGTGGCTGGGTTGACGCCCTGATGAGCGGCACGTGTGGTCACTGAGAATGTACCGAAGCCGATGAGAGCCACCTTATCCTCTGCCTTGACAGCAGTAGCGATAGCTGAGAGAGTAGCTTCTACAGCCTTCTTTGCATCTACCTTGCTCAGGCCTGCCGTTTCGGCCACCTTAGCGATAAGTTCTGTTTTGTTCATAGCGATTTCAATTAAGTGTTGTTGTAGAATATTCCGTTTCCTGATGGCAAATATAGGTATAGTTGGCCTGATAGCCAAGAGATTTCGTGAAAAAATAGTGCAATATGACGCACAAAGTGCCTCAAGGGTCGTTTTTGCGCTATAATTCCGCCATAAAAGTATTACCTTTGCACCTTGGAATACGTTTTATATCAGATTGACTATGCATTACATGCCACCTGTTACCAAGAACCTGCTTATCATCAACGTGCTCTTCTTTTTGGGCCGTTACGTTGCCTCGCTATATGGCATCGATCTCGATGATGTGCTGGGCCTGCATTTCGTGCTTGCATCACACTTCCACCTCTACCAGGTGTTCACCTATATGTTCATGCATGCCAGCTGGGCGCACATCTTCTTCAATATGTTCGCCGTGTGGATGTTCGGCGTTGCCATTGAGAACGCGATGGGCTCGCGCCGCTATCTCCTCTATTATCTCACCTGCGGACTGGGTGCTGCGATGACCCAGGAGGTGGTGCAGTTTGTCCAGTATGCCTATAATGGGCTGGACGCCTATGAGCAGATACGCACGGCGGGTGCCGTGATGGCCATGGGCGACTACCTCAATCTGTGGACCACCGTAGGCGCTTCGGGTGCCGTGTATGGCATCCTGCTGGCCTTCGGCATGACCTTTCCCGACAACAGGATATTCATCTTCCCCCTGCCTGTTCCTATCAAGGCCAAGTACTTCGTGGCGGGCTATGCGGTCATCGAACTGCTGTCGGGTTTCGGGTCGTCCAACGATGGCGTGGCCCACTTTGCCCACCTGGGCGGCATGCTCTTCGGTCTGCTCCTGCTGCTCTACTGGCGCAACGGAGGCGGACGAAGCAACAACAACAGCCGCTGGTATGACCAGGACGGGCATTACGACCGCGGTCAGGGCAGCGGAATGAGCCAATGGTTCGGCAAACTCAAGAAGCGGATGCAGCGCCCCAAGATGCATGTGACGCGCGGAGGAAAGTTTGGGCAGGACATGGACTACCGCGAGGCTGAGCGCAAGGACGAGGAAGAGATGGACCGCATATTGGACAAGATACGCAAGAGCGGCTACCAGGCCCTGAGCGATGAAGAGAAGCGCAAGCTCTTCGACATCAGCAACCGCCATAGATGACACCTATATACATTATATATAATATAGCTTCGGCACATCATGTCTAAGAAGCCGCAGAATTCCCTGTTACGTGTTCTCGGGGGCGTGCTTGTGGGGGCCAATCTGGTCACCATCGTGCTCCTGTGGGTCACGGTGCTCAGCACCTACCTCCCGCCAGACCGCTTCCCCCGCCTTTCCTTGCTGGGGCTGGCCTTCCCTGTGTTCCTTACGGCCGATGTCGTATTCGTCTTCGTGTGGCTGCTCTGCCGTGCGCGGATGGTGTGGCTGCCCCTTGCCGGACTCCTTGCAGTGGGCGGCTTTGTCCTCGACTACTGCCCTCTGAACGGACGCGGCGAGGTGCCCGACAGCACGCTCTGCGTCATCTCCTACAATGCTGGCGCTGTGCAGGGTGCCGAGGGCCGCGACTCCTTCTGGAGCTACCTTGATAGGATGAATCCCGATATAGTGTGCGTGCAGGAAGCGAGTCCCACGTGGTTTGACAACGAGGAGGCCAAGGCCGACATGAAAAGGCTGCACTTCAACTGTATGGGCGAGAAGGGTGTGTATGTGCTCAGCCGTATGCCCTTGTGCAAGGCAGGCGTCAAGTTCCAGTACGAGACGAAGGGCAATGGCAGTTTTGCCTGTTGGGCGCTCCACGGACAGGACAGCATCCTGGTGGTGAGCAACCATCTGGAGAGCAACCGCCTCTCCAGCGCAGACAAGGATGAGTATCACCAGATAATACACAACCCCAACGGCGATGTGGTGAGGCACGAAGGCAGGGCCCTGGCAGGCAAACTGGCCCGCGCCTCACGGTTGCGTGGCCCGCAGGTGGACAGTCTATGTGCTCTGGCCACCGACTATGCCCGCTATCCCCTGCTGGTGTGCGGCGATTTCAATGACACCCCCATCTCCTACACCTACCAGCGCCTTTCGAGGGTCCTCACATCGGCCTTCAGGCAGAGCGGCACGGGCATGGGTTTCTCATTCAACCAGGATGAGTTCTTCGTGCGAATCGACCATGTGTTCTTCTCAAGGCACTTCGAGAGCACCAAAACGCTCATCGACCGTCATATTTACCTCTCTGACCACTATCCTATAGTCACATATCTGCGTCTGAGAAGCCAATAAAGACGACTTTTCGACAGAAATTCGTGGCATGGTGCATTAAGTCACAAAAAAATATGTACCTTTGCGCTATATCGCGTGTTATACACTGCTAAAGAAAAGATAAAAAACAATAAATATAACTGAAAATGCAAAACAAAGGATTTGTAAAGGTCTTCGCGCTTCTGCTCGCCCTTGTCTGCATCTTCTACCTGAGCTTCTCTGTGGTCACGAGCCACTTTGAGAGTAAGGCAGAGACGATTGCGCAGACTGAGGGAGAGGAGGCTGCCAACCACTATCTTGACTCAGTGCTCAACAACAAGGTGTACTGTAACGTATGGACACTGAAGGAATGCCGCGAGATGGGCATCGGTCTGGGACTGGATCTCAAGGGCGGTATGAACGTCATCCTGGAGGTAAGCGTGCCCGATGTGGTGAAGGCGCTGGCCGACCACAAGGAGGAGACCGACGAGAACTTCCGCCGTGCCGTTGAGCAGGCCACTACAGAGGCAGCCAACAGCCAGAGTGATTTCATCACCTTGTTTATCAAGGACTATAAGGCTCTCGCCCCGGAGAAGTCTTTGGCGGAGCTCTTTGCCACGCAGCAGCTGCGCGACAAGGTGACCACCAAGAGCACCGACAAGGAGGTGGAGCGCGTGCTTCGTGCCGAAGTGAAAAGCGCCATCGCCAACTCTTACAACGTGCTTCGCACCCGTATCGACCGCTTTGGAGTGGTGCAGCCCAATATCCAGGCTCTCGAGGGCCAGGAGGGTCGCATCATGGTGGAGATGCCTGGTGTGAAGGAGCCCGAGCGTGTGCGCAAGCTCTTGCAGGGCAGTGCCAACCTGGAGTTCTGGGAGACCTATAACACTACCGAGGTGACTCCTTTCCTGGTGACACTGGATGGCAAGCTGGCTGCAGCGCTGAGCGGTGTCAATGAGGAAGCCAAGGCCGATACCACACAGGCCGACTCTGCACTCGTGGCAGAGGAGAAGGTTGCCGCTGATACTGTGAAGGCTGCCAAGGGCGACCTGGCTACTGCAGTAGGCGGAAACAAGGAGGAGAAGGCAAGCAACGCCCTCTCTGCCGCCGACATCGAGAAGGCACACAAGCAGCACCCCCTTCTGAGCCGCCTTCAGCTGGCTCAGGGTGCATACGGCTGCGTGGTGGGTTTTGCCGCCATGCGTGATATGGAGGCCATCAGCGAGCTCCTCGAGAGCCCCGAGGCCAAGGAGATCCTGCCTGCCGACCTGCGTCTGAAGTGGGGCGTGAAGGGTATTGGCGAGGGTGCCAATGCCAATGTATATGAGCTCTATGCCATCAAGGTGACCGAGCGTAACGGCCGTGCTCCCCTGGAGGGCGACGTGGTGACCGACGCAAGCGACACTTATGATGAGCACGGACGTCCTGCCGTGAGCATGAAGATGAATGTAGATGGTGCCCGCCGTTGGGCTGCCCTCACCAAGGCAAACCTGAAGCGCAGCGTGGCCATCGTGCTTGACGACAACGTGTATAGCGCTCCCACTGTACAGGGCGAGATTACGGGCGGTAGCTCGTCTATCACTGGCTCATTCACAGCAGAGGAGACCCGCGACCTGGCCAATGTGCTGAAGAGTGGTAAGATGCCTGCTCCTGCCAAGATCGTGAGCGAGGAAATCGTAGGTCCTTCGCTGGGTGCCGAGTCTATCCAGCAGGGTGTGTGGAGTTGTGTCATCGCCTTTGTCATCCTGATGCTCTACATGGTGACCATGTACGGAGTGATTCCCGGTATGGTGGCCAATGCAGCCCTCGTGCTGAACCTCTTCTTCACAGTGGGCATCCTGACCAGCTTCCAGGCAGCCCTCACCATGAGTGGTATTGCCGGTATGGTGCTTACCCTGGGTATGGCAGTGGACGCCAATGTGCTTATCTACGAGCGTACCAAGGAGGAGATGCGTGCAGGCAAGCCTGTTCGCGAGGCACTCGAGGCAGGTTACAACAACGCTTTCAGCGCCATCTTTGACTCTAACCTCACCAGCCTTATTACGGCAGTCATCCTCTACAACTTCGGTACAGGACCTATCCGTGGCTTTGCTACCACCCTGTTCATCGGTATCTGCGTGAGCTTCTTTACTGCTGTGTTCCTCACCCGTGTGCTCTACACCGAGATGATGAACCGCGACAAGTGGAAGAACCTGACCTTCCAGACAGCCATCGGCAACAAGATATCTTTCCAGAATCCTACCTTCAGGATCATGAGCGCATACCGCAAGAGCTTCACAGTCTTCGGCGTGCTGGCTGTATTGAGCCTTGGTTTCATGTTCACAAGAGGCTTCAGCAAGAGTATTGACTTCACTGGTGGCCGCAACTTCGTGGTGCTCTTCGAGAAGCAGGTAGAGCCTGAGACCGTGCGTGAGCTGCTGGCTGAGGCATTCCCCGAAAGCACTACCAGCGCCATCGCACTGGGTACCGACGGCAAGACCATCCGTATCTCCACCAACTACCGCATCAATGAGGACGGTACTGCAGTAGATAGCGAGATTGAGCAGAAGCTCTTCACCGTGCTCAAGGACGGCAAGCTTCTGGCTGACGACCTCACTCTGGAGAACTTCATCAACCGCGACGAGCGTGCCGGCGGCTCTATCATCAGCAGCCAGAAGGTGGGTCCCTCGGTGGCCGAAGACATCACGTATGGTGCCATCATCAGCGTTATCCTGGCCCTGGCAGCCATCTTCGTCTATATCCTTGTGCGCTTCCGCAACGTAGCCTTCTCTGTTGGCTCTATCGTTGCACTCACCAGCGACACCCTGCTCATCCTGGGTATGTACTCGATGTGCTGGGGCTGGATGCCCTTCTCATTGGAGATTGACCAGACGTTCATCGGCGCTGTGCTGACCGCCATAGGTTATTCTATCAACGATAAGGTGGTGGTGTTCGACCGTATCCGCGAGTATATCGGCCTGTACCCCAACCATGACCGCAAGGAGTTGTTCAACACCTCGCTGAACAATACATTGAACCGTACCATCAACACCTCTGTGTCAACCTTCATCGTGCTGGCAGTTATCTTCTGCCTCGGAGGCGCTAGCATCCGCAGCTTTGCCTTCGCGATGATACTGGGTGTAATCTTTGGTACCCTGTCGTCAATCTTTGTGGCTGCTCCCACAGCCTACTTGACGATGCGCAAGATCAGCAAGAAGTAAACACCGGACTATAGTCTGGACATCCAGGCACCGGGCGGGGCACAGGGAGAAACCCTGCTCCGTCCGGTGTCTCTTTTTGGTGAAAAGGCCGAGTTGTTGCGCAGAAAAGGCAGGAGCGTTTTGCTGGAATGGCAGGAGCGTTTCGCTGAAAAGGTCGAAGTGTTTTGCTGGAATGACCGCCGCGACTCGCTGAGTTGGCCGCAATGATATGGTGAAATGCCCGAGGTGAATCGCAGAAAAGACCATTGCGAACAGTTGTTTGGGTACAGACGGCCTCGAGGCCGGGCACTCTTGGCATGGCAGGGAGGTTTGGGAAGAAAGTTCGCCCTATGGACGTTGATAAATGAAAAGGTCTGGGTAAAAGCATTCTCGCGCCAACAAGTTTCGGTATGAATCTTCGTGCACAAGGTTTGCTCCACCAGCATGGCCTGAGGTGAAGGGCTTGGCAAGAAGCTTATCCTGCCATCGCGAAGCGTCAAGAGGCTTCGTGCGCAAGGTTCGCTCCACCAGCGTGGCCTGGAGTAAAGCGCTTGGCTAATAGCTCCTTCCGCCATCGCGAAGCGTCAAGAGGCTTCGTGCGCAAGGGTTTGCTACGCCAGTACGGCCTGGAGTGAAGGGCTTGGCAAGGGATTTCTTTGCTTGAATCAATGAGAGACAAAGGATAAGATGAAAGGATGGATAAGATGAGACGAATTGGTTTGATAATTCTGGCGTGGCTTTGCGTGCTGTTGGTAAGTGCGCAGAGCGACACCATCCGCGTGCTGGCCATTGGCAACAGCTTCTCTCAGGATGCCATTGAACAGTACCTCTATGAGTTGGGACGTGAGGTGGGCGTGGAGATGGTCATCGGTAACGGTTATCGCGGAGGGCAGGGCTTTGCTTCCCACTGGCGCGATGTGACCGAGGAGAACAACACTTTTGAGTACCGCAAGGTGGTAAGCGGCGTGCGCACCAACAGGCGGCACACGGCGCTCCGTACCCTTGTGCAGGACGAGCCATGGGACTACATCACCGTGCAGCAGGCCAGTCCGGAGTCGGGTCTGTATGGTACCTATGAACCATGCATGAGCGAGCTTCTCCAGTATGCCACTGCTCTCTGCCCCAACCCAAACGTCCAGCTGGGCTTCCACATGACGTGGGCCTACTCCCACGACTCCACTCATGGCGGCTTTGCCAACTATGGCAGCAGCCAGCAAGCCATGTACGACAGTATCCGTAGTTCCGTACAGCTGGCCTTGGCAGAGCATCCCGAGATTACTTTCCTTGTGCCCAGCGGCACTGCCATACAGAATGCGCGGGCCTCATGGCTGGGCGACAACCTCAACCGCGACGGCTATCACCTCGACCTCAAGTTCGGTCGTTACACCGCCGCGTGCACCTGGCTCGAGCGTCTCACGGGCATATCCTCGGTGGGTCTCCACTATCGCCCCGCCGGTGTGGATGCTGTCACCACACTCACCTGCCAGCTGGCAGCCCACAGGGCATGCGCTTCGCCCTACGAGGTGGCCGATATGAGCGAGGCCGGCTATGCCCTGGTCAATGACATCAAGCCCACCGGGAAGATCAGGCTCAACTTTGGTGATGCCTCGTCAGGCATTGCCAGTTGGAACGACATAGGCACTGACCTGCGCACCCATACGTGGATTACCGACGAGTACATGCACCCCACGGGCATCACGCTCACCGCCTCGCAGCCCATGGCAGGCTCCAACCAGAACGGAGCCACCTACACCATCACCCGCATGCTCATGCCTGCCCGGGTGAGCATGACGGCCTTGTGGGGCTATGCCGCCGGCAAGTTTGGCAATGCCCAGGCGCGTCCTCTGGCCGAATATACGCTGGGCCACCTCAATCCCGACCTGAAGTATGACTTCACCATCTTCGCTTCGCGGCAGGACTGTACCGACTTCCGCCAGACCACCTTCGTGCTGCAGGGGCAGGGGAGCTATGCCGAGTCGGTCGAGGCAGCCAACAATACATCCGACGTGGTGCGCATCAAGGGTGTACGTCCCACGGCCGACGGTCGCATCGTGCTCTGTGTGATGCCGGGTACACGCAACTCCACCGCCCACCGCTTCTATTATCTCAATGCCGTCATCGTGCGTGCCCACTGATGCGGTGTACCCTGGGGCGCTCCGGCAAAGCCGCCCGTTTACAGAAGACAACATCTTAACAACATTATATCATATGGAACAAAAGAAACAGATACAGCTGCAGTTTCGTCTGAAGGACGTGCGTCTGCTGCAGTTCGTCAACCTTTCCAACGGTTGGCCAGAGGGTGACATGCAGATTGGCAACCAGATTCAGTTCAACGCCGACACCGCTCAGCGCATGGTGATGTGCAATATGAACGTGGAGTACAAGAAGAACGACCTCACCCAGCTCATCTTTGGTGCGCAGTGCGTAATAGAGTTCTCGCGCGAGAGCTGGAGCGCCCTCTACCAGTTGCAGGGCGATCAGTGGATAGTGCCTGCCGAGCTGGCCTGCCATCTGGCCGATGTCACTCTGGGTGCCGCACGTGGCATGCTTGCCCTCAAGAGCGAGGAGGCCGGCCTGCCCCGCCTCATTCTGCCTCTGATGGATCCCCGCCAGATTGTGCGCGAAAACCTGCGTTTCCCCCGCCAGAAGCCTGCCTCGGAGATGCCCTTGCCCCCATCGGCAGGCAACGCCTGAGCCTTGGGCTGAGCCTCCCCGCGGCCGCCGGCATGGGCGCTGCGGCGGAGAGATGGGGGCGAGGTGCATGGTGCGGCTCCGGATTCCTGCAATCCGGGGCCGCGCGTGGTTTCATTGGGGGATGGAGAGGGGCAAGCCGTGTTTGGGGAATGCGCGGATTTGGGAAATCCCGGCTCGTCCTGTCCGGGAAATGCCGGATTGCTGCAATCTTGCCGTTTCCCGAAGAGTTTGGCTCCGGATTGCCGCAATCTTGCCGTTTCCCGAAGAGTTTGGCTCCGGATTGCTGCAATCCTGCCGTTTCCCGAAGAGTTTGGCTCCGGATTGCTGCAATCCTGTCGTTTCCCGAAGAGTTTGGCTCCGGATTGCTGCAATCCTGTCGTTTCCCGAAGTGTTTGGCTCCGGATTGCCGCAATCCTGCCGTTTTCAGCCCGGAACTGCCCGGATTTCGGGAAATCCAAGAAAAACCTGCCGGAAATGGCCGGTGCTTTGAAAAAAAGCCTTACCTTTAGGCTGTCGGCAGGAAGAGTTTGCCGGCTTTCCATTTCGTAAAACCTAAAAATACATTCATCATGAAGGAAATTTCAGACATTTACCTGGGGCGCATGAACAACGGCGCACATTTCACCTACGTGAGCAACCTCCTGGCACGTGCCGAGGGCGACCGGGCCGTGAGCACCAAGGCCGCAGCCCAGGTGGCTGCACTCAAGGCCGCCGTGGAGCAGGAGGATGCCGACCTGAAACTCTCGCGGAAGAGCATGCTCTCCGACGAGATTGCCGCGGCCGATGCCAAGCGTGACGACTTCTACGTCGGCTACAAGAAGGCCGTGCAGGGATTCCTCAGGCTCCCCGTGGGGGCGATGGCCAACGCAGCCAAGGTGCTCAGCCAGCACATCAAGGATTACGCCATCGACCCCAAGATGCAGCTCGACCGCGAGACCGGCATGCTCAAGAACTTCATCGCCGACCTGGAGGGCACCTACAAGCAGCAGGTGGAGGCTCTCTCTCTCGGTGAGTTCGTCACCTGCATGAAGGAGGCCAACGAGCGCGTGAACCGCCTCCTCGACCAGCGCGGCAACGAGCAGTTGGGCACCACCGTGGGCGCGCTGAAGGCATCGCGCAAGGCCACCGACGAGGCCTGCCGCATGCTGGTGAAGATGGTGAACGCCCTGGCCCTGGTGGAGGGCGAGAAGGACTACGCCGCCTTCATCGACCGCACGAACACCGAGATCGTGCGCTACAAGCGCGAAGTGCTCGGCCAGGCCAGCGCACCGGCCGACACCGGCGGTTCCGGCAACACGGGCGGCAACCAAGGCGGCAGTTCCGGCGGCAACACCGGCGGTGGAAGCGATGGCGGCGACGCCATGGTCTGAAGCATCCCCCTCCGTCCCGGGAGCAAGCACATCGGGAATCCCTCCCCCTCGGCAACATTGGGGGGATGGGGACTCCCCTTCCTGAAACGAAAAACAATCAAAAAATGAAAGAAATGACATGAAACAGCCTTTGACCGACAACAAGATGCGCATTGTGCAGACGTTTTGGACGGCTGGACAAGATCCCTTGAAATGCGATTTCGGATGGAGGCATGCGGAGTACAACCTTATGTCGTGGGCACTGAGTTGTATCTGCCTGAGGATGCACTATGACGAGGTCGCCCTTTATACGGACGAGGAAGGCAAGCATGTACTGATAGACTTGCTTAATCTTCCTTATACGGAAGTGCACGTCGTTTATGACAGGACATTAGGACTGTCACAGCATTGGGCGCAGGCCAAGATGAGAACCTATGCCGAGCAGACTGTGCCGTTCATCCATGTTGACGGAGACGTATATTTGTCCCGTCGAATACCCGATGCGATTTCCCATTCGCCCTTGGTTGCCCAAAACCGAGAGATAGGAACAGGATATTATTGGGATATGATGGACAAGATCGTGAAGCATCGTAGCATACGGCTCCCGGACTTCATCGTCGAGGGACTAAAGAGCGAGACTCTTGCCTCATACAACATGGGCATCTTCGGTGGAACGGACTTGGCTTTTATCCGCAAAGTATGCGATGAAGCCTTCCGCTTTATCGACGATAACCAAATGAACAATCCCGAGGTTGCTCATTCCGGCGTGGTCTGCAACATCCTCTACGAGCAGATGTTCTTTGCCGCCTTGGCCGACAGGGAAGGGCGAAGCGTGGCAAGCGTCTACGGAAAGCCCGTCAAGGACGAGGGATATTCAGGCGAGAAATTTTGCAATCTTGTGAAGTTCGACGAAAAGCCTTTCTTCCACATCCTGGGCGGGCACAAGCAAGACAAAAGCGTATGCGAGATGCTTGGGAAAGTCCTGCTGGCCAGGTTCCCGGAATTCTACTTGAAGGTTTACCGCCTGTTCCCCGAATACAATTCCCGGCTTGTCCTGCATAACGGGTATTTGAAAAGCCCGTTAAGCGTGGAAAGCTGCATCGCGAAATACGAGGACTTCATGATGGCAGCAGAAAGGGAATGGAGGAGTCTGCCGTTTGGGTCAATTTGGAGTATAGAAAAGGAAGAAGCCAATGCCTACAAGAACATCAATTCGGAAGGAATCCTATCGTCACGCTTGCGCTTGAGTCCATATCTCAAAATCTTTGAGATTCCCGAAGACTGGCCGGAGAAAGCCTTGGCCATATTGCGCAGACGTTTGTCCCTGCCTTCTTCCATGAAGCGATTCTGGATTTGCATGGTACCAAGATTGGGCGCAGACGGAGTAAGAGATGTGGGAGTAGGAGTCTTGGGAGTCAACATGATCAGAAGCCTCTCTCAATCGGAGTTGACCGTGAAGGAGGTCGTTGACAATGCCTGTGCTTGCATAAAGCCAGACATGATTCCGGGAAATGTCAAGGTCAAACTTGTCATGAAAGAGATGGAGTACCTCATGTATTTCGGAGCAGTAATACTGCGCAAGGAACACGAAGTGTAATTTACAGAGAAGGCGCATACGTCAAAACGCTAATAAAACATTACAAACAACAAACAGCGAGAGATTATGAAAGAATTAAATCTGAACGACATCCCCGAGATGTCATGCGGCATCAACGATGCAGACAGCGTAGAGGTTTACAATAACCTCAGCGAGACGGGTTCCGAATCTCCATCAGGCAGTAGCGCCCCCTGGGGGTCGCGCAGGGGGAACTGCTTCTTTACTTGCATGGAGAATATAGGTTCTCATTATGGGCTGAAATTTACAGAAGAAGAATACGGATGTAAATACAACTCCCGGGAATTCTGGGAGAAAAGCGGCTATGTGAGGGTTACTACTGCGAATGGGCCTACGGCTTATTTCATGAATGGTGAAGATCGAATCCCCAATCCTGATACCGCGAATTTTATTAATATGTTCTTCGAGACAAGCGGAGGATGGGAAACCAATTCGTCCAAGATAGATGATTACTTTAAGCGGAAAGCCCCCAAAGGTCAAGTGATAGGCGTGACGAAGACAGACATCGAAGACGTTGACCATGCCGTCATCCTTGATGGTGACAGTGGCAACTATTATAGTTACAAAGACCCTCTGAATGGGGAGCGTGGTGATATTCCCAAAAGTCAGGTGGAATATGCAATTAAGATATATGGAACGAAAACGTCAGAAGAGAAGTAGGGCATCGGTTCTACTCAAATTCATGTTCCTCTCTCTCCTGCTCCTTCCGCTGGGAGCCGCAGGGCAGAACGAGGGGAAACTGTTCAAGAGGCCGGGTACGGCAAAGGAAAGAATGGAGTTCCGTAGGCCGCCCGTCATCCGGGAGACGGACGCGTATGGCAAGGACCGCAATCACGAATCGGAATGGATGAGTGACATAAGGTTCAATCTCAGATGGCTGCCTATATGCTATACGCTGAACGGCGAATACGTAGGCCCTAGCCCGTTGGGCATAGACCTGTATGCCTATGAGGAGGAGAGCAACTCCATGTCCAGGGAACTCAGCCTGCCGTATGTCGTGCGGGGCATCGGTCCCGCGAACGCCACGCTCACAGTCAATTACACCAATAAGGAACTGGAGGAGAAGGGTCTCCACTATTACATCCTGGGGGATATGCTCGGAGGCTTCATAAACTACAAGAGCGACCATCCCGTGAGGCTGATGACCCTGGACGAGATAAGGAAGGAATACTGCCCGAAGGTGAAGGAGGGCAAGGTGCTCTACATGATCAACAAGTTCTTCATCCTGCTGGACGTGGAGTATTACAAGGTAGCTCAGGAGTTCATCTGGGATGTGGAGGTGCTCCCCTCTGAATATCTCACGCCGATAGAGGACAATATCAAGGAGCCGTTCACCATCATCCGCATCTTCACGAAGACGCATCACAACTGGCACCCGACGTACATTGACTGAAGTCCCCTCTTCCCCTCGGAAATGACGGCAGCGCGCTCCGGCAGGGCATCGGGAATCCCCCCTTTCCCGGTCGGGGCACGCTGAAAACATCCCGCCAGAAGCCTGCCTCGGAGATGCCCTTGCCCCCATCGGCAGGCAACGCCTGAGCCTTGGCTTCGTGCCTTTGCCCCATTCTCCCTCGCCTGGCAGTCCTCATGGTGCTCCCTCGCGAGGGTTTTCTTTCTGATGCCTTGCCTGTCGTGGGGCAGCGCCTCCTGCAGCAGCATGCCTGGTGTACGGCCTTGGGCACCTCCCCTCCTTGCCCTTACGGACTCTCCCCGCGCCCTTTCCCCGGTGCCGCACAGAGTCCCGCCCGCAGCCCCTTGTGTTGCTGGCCTGTGCGATGCAGTGCGGTGCATCACCCATCGCAGCGCCCTGCATCGCCTGTCGCAGCGCGCTGCGATGGCCAGTGCAGCGTGCTGCGTTTTTGCGCCCACAGTAGTCCTTGGCATTTCGCAGTACCTTCCTCCCGTCTCCCCGCAGCCGTATCTGCCCGCATCTGGGGCCGCAGGCGGGCTCCTTCTCTGCCCCTTTGACCGCAGTGAACACCTTTCCCTTTCCTAAGGAAGCCTTTTCCCCAAAAAAGTTCGACCGCCCCTTGCCGTTTCGGCAGAAAGTTGTAACTTCGTGGCAACTAACATCCTCTTTGTGAGGGAAAACCTTATGCGACTATGAATACCAAGCCTGACTCCATGACCCAAGCACGTGTGTGGCTGCAGAGAGCCAGCCTGCGCCCGGCAGGCAGTATCAGCTGTGTGTGCCTCCTTTGCCTCTCCCTCTTCCTTGCCGGTACCCCAGTCTGGGCCCAGCAGTCCGTCACGGGACGTGTGGTAGATGACCGCACGGGCGAGCCTGTCCCCTATGCCACGGTGTATGTATCGCAGAGCAACGGCACGCTCACCAACGAGGAAGGCCGTTTCCAGCTCACTCTGGAGCCCGCCGACAGCGTCACCGTGTCCTTTCTCGGCTATGCCAAGCGCCGCTTCCTGGCGCGCGACCTTCCCCGCGTGGTGCGTCTCGAGTCGGTAGCCACGCAGATGCGGGAGGTGACGGTAGTGTCGCCCGCAAGCATCCTCAACAAGGTGGTCAAGAGGCTCGACAAGGAATACCGTACCCGCGAAGGCAAGTCGGCCGACTACTTTCTGCGCCAGACCTTCGAGCTGAAGAGCGGCCGCAGCGAGATGGTGGAAGCGTTCATGACCTCCGACTGTGCCGTCAACCTCCGCCATACAGCCTTCATCAGCGGCCGTCACTACCAGCTGGCCGACTGCAGCGAGCTGGCTGCCCTCTTCTCTTCATCCAACCTCCAGCATCTCTTTGACTTCGCTCCGCGTGTCTATGACAACCCCTTCTGGGACCAGGTGTATGTGCCCCTGGGCAGCAGCCATCCCGCATACCTGCAGGTGTCGCAGCATATGCCCATTAGCGGGACGGTCACGCTCGGCGATGCCCCATCGCGCAGCGACACCCGCAAGCTGGTCTCCTCCAGTTATGACATCCGCGTGGAGGAGCTGCCCGGTGACGATGGCTACTACAAGATACACTTCACCCGCCGCGAGCGCATGGTCAATCATCCCCTGGTGACAGGCACTCTGTATGTGCAGTCCAAGGGGTTCCGCGTGCTGGGCTTCGAGGGTCGCATGTCGGGCGTGGTGCTTGATGCCGCTAAAGACTTCTGGCTGCAGACCAGTGAGACCGAGCCTGTCATCCGCATAGGATACACCCACCGCCGCGGCTTCACCGAGGTGGAGTACGTGTCGTGCGTCATGGAGGCCGCACAGATGAAGTGCCGCTCCATCGCATACAACTTGGGTGCCAGGGAGCTCAAGGCCACCCGACGGCAGAAGGTAGAGCTGGGCGATGACATGCTCCACACCATTGCGCAGGCGGGCTACGACCCCGCCCTGTGGGAACAGACGCTCATCCAGCGCACGGCTCACGAGGAGCGCATTGCCGGCCAGCAGGCTGCTGCGGGCGACTCGCTGCAGGCCCAGGCGGTGCCCGGCGCCGCCCCAAGGCATCATCAGCCCGACTCGCTGGCATTCTCGGGACCCTTCCGCCCCCTGGTGGAGCGCCTGCGGGCCTTCGGGCGCACCATTCCGCAGGAGAAGATATTCGTTCATATGGACAATACAAGCTACCAGCTGGGCGACACCATCTGGTTTTCGGCCTACACCCGCCGTACCGACACCGACCGTCCGTCGGGTGTGAGCGGTGTGCTCTATGCCGAGCTCTATAATCAGGACGGCTATCTGGTGGAGCGCAAACTGGTGCAGATGACCCAGGGCGAGGGCAGCGGCTACTTCGCGCTTGCCGACAAGGCCCCCTACGCAGGCTTCTACGAGTTGCGGGCCTATACGCGCTGGCAGCTCAACTGGGGCGGTTATGAGCGCGAGCATTCGCCCTTCGCCATACGGTGGTTCGACTCGCGGGAGTTTGAGAAAGCCTATTTCCGCGACTACGAGAAGCTCTACAGCCGCGTCTTCCCCGTGTATGACCGTCCTCAGGAGCCCGGCGTCTTCACCCGCGATATGACGCTCAGGGGCAAGCGCCGCTACTTCCGCAAGGACATGGACCGTCGCACACTCACCCTCTCGGTCTTCCCCGAGGGCGGAGGCTTGGTGGCGGGTCTGCCCTGCCGCGTGGCTTTCGAGGCCGCCTGGAGCGATGGCGAGTGGACCGATGGCTGGCTCTATTGTGGCCAGGATTCTGCCCGGGTGCAGAACCGTGGGCGCGGCACCTTCATGGTCACCCCTGTGGCAGGCAAGGCACAGAAGGTGCGCTTCGTGGCCGCTGACGGCTCGGTGGCCGAATGCCGCCTGCCCGATGCCGACCCGCAGGGCGTGGCGCTGCACCTCCAGCAGCAGGGCGCCGGCTGGAGGGCCGCCATACGCACATCGTCCCAGCTCCCTGCCGACAGTCTGGCACTCACCCTCATGCACGAGGGGCGCCTGATCTCCTTCCAGCCGCTGGCGCGTCTCGCTGGTGAGGCAGGCGAGCGCGTGGCCACCTTCGATGCATCGGTCTTGTCCTCGTCGGGCGTCTTCCAGCTCACCGTATTCGACTCCCACGGACGTGTCTATGCCGACCGCCTCTTCTTTGTGCGCCGTGACCGCGACCTGCAGCCCAGCCTCACCATGCAGGGGCTCAAGGAGACCTATGCCCCCTATGAGCCTGTGAGCCTGAAGCTGAAGGCACCCCAGGGAGCCCGCAGCGTGTCGCTCGCCGTGAGGGACGACAGCAGGCGCGACTTCCTGAACGACAACGGCACCATCCTCACCGAGATGCTCCTGGCCAGCGAGATACGTGGCTTTGTGCCCCAGCCCGGCTGGTACTTTGAGCGCAATGACGAGGAGCACTGCACGGGGCTCGACCTGCTCATGCTCACACAGGGCTGGAGGCGCTTCCGCTGGCAGGATATGGCCATCAGCGGAACGTGGGACCTGAGCCAGTCCGCCGAGCAGGCACCGGTCATACGCGGCGGTGTGTATAAGTACAACTGGGACTATCTGGGCGATGGCGAGAGCGTGCTGCACCCTGACCTCAGCGCCCTCTTGGCTGGCGGAAACCTTTCCACGCAGCCCGCAGAGCCGTCGGTGGTGGGCGGAGCAACCGACCGCAAGGCCGTTGACCCCGCTGCCATCCGTCCCGACGGCCAGTCGTCAGGCACCGACGGTCAGGCTGGCGGGCAGAAGGAAGACCGCTCGGCCGGCCGCGACAGGGACTATATCATGTCGCGCCAGTACCTCAAGAGTGACAAGGATGTGAAGCTGCATGCCGAACTGGTATCGGCTGACGGGCAGAAGATGGCCGCCAACGAGCGCGTCACCAAAAACGGGCGGTTCCAGATGCAGCTGCCTCCCTTCTACGGCCAGGCCCACTTCTTCCTCAGTGCCGCCGATACGACCAAGTGGAGCCGGCGCGAACGAAAGAACTACAAATGGGTGCAGGGCAAGGAGTATGACGTGGATTTCGACCCGCGCTCGCCCATTAACAAGTTCAAGAAGATACGCTTCGACATCAAGCGTGCCGACTACAAGGCGCGCGTGCAGTGGCCTTATCCGCGCTTCGTGTCGGGCTACAGCCACTATCAGAGCACGCTCTCGCAGCGTCCCGAAAGAGACTCCGCGGGCTCCCTCTTCGTGCTGGATGCAGGCAATGTCCACAATATGCCCGAGATATCGGTACGCGCCAAGCACAATGGCATGCGGGCGTTTGACGACTCGCAGCCCTGTGTCTCCTATGATGCCGAGGAGGCCGACAATATGGTGTTCGATGCCGGCATGTTCAGCTTGGCACGCTACGTGGTGGCCGACTACGGGCTGGTGCACCCCTTCGTGGGCGGCATGAACAATCTTGCAGCCATGGGCGACGGGATGGGCGACCCTGAACACATGGAGGTGAGATACGGTATCTCGCCCTCGCGCAGGGCTCTGCCGCAGTATATCGACCGCTATGGAGGCATCCCCAGTGACTCGCTCTACCGCTCCGACCGCCTGCTCTCCTTCATGAGTCTGCACTCTCCCGAGGAGGCGCGGGAGTTCTACCGCGGCATCGACAGACTGTTTATCTACACCGACTATGACCGTCGCAAGGCGGGCGACCGCCGCTACCAGGGTACCGACCTGCCCGTCACCACCACCGTCATGTATCCCCGCGATGAGAATGACTTGCGCGTCGAGTACCGCGACCGCCACTATGTGCTGCAGGGCTTTGCCTATCCCGCCGAGTTCTACAGCCCCGACTACAGCAAGCGACAGCTCACCGACATGCCTGCCGACTACCGCCGTACGCTCTATTGGAATCCTCATCTCACGCTTGACCAGCAGGGCGAGGCCACCGTCACATTCTACAACTGCGGCCGCACCACCGAGCCCAGTGCCAGTGCCCAAGGCCAGTCGCCCGACGGCACACTGCTCTGGAGCGAGTAATCGGGAATGCCCCAGAGGCCATGCCTTGGGGCTGAAGAGCCTTGCTCATGCATATATAATAATGTATAGAGCGGCATGGTGCTCGTTGCCGGTGGCGCTCTGCTGGATGTGGAAAAACGCTCTTTTTTGCATGCGGGGGCGATATTGAGGCCCTTGCATAGCATCCGTTGTCCCATTATTTGCGTAACTTTGTAGGGAGAAGCCGTGCTGGTTTCAGCATTTTACACTAACGAAAACCAATCTGTATGAAGGAGAAAAGACTATTCAGGTGCTGTCTGCCCATGCTGGGAGCATTGGCCCTGGCCCTCGCCGGTTGCTCTACAGGCAAGAGCAACTGCGGTTCGTTGACCGATGCGTTAGACAATTCGGCGTGGAGCACGTCGCAGTGGATATCGGCTAAGAACGCCCCCGTGGTCACAGGAGCGGTGCACGGAGCCAATGAGAGGGCGGCCGACGGTGCCAGCTGGTTCGTCTCAACGCTCAAGAACGAGCAGCGTGTGGTGAAGGCCAGATGGATGACGGCCGGCCTGGGCGTGTATGACCTCTATGTCAATGGCCGCCCCGTGGGACGGGAGATACTGAAGCCCGGCTTTACTCATTATGCCAAGACCAAGCGCTCGTTTACCTACGACATCACCGGCATGCTGCTCACCGCTGCCGGCAGCGAGAATGTGCTCTCGGTGCAAGCCACTCCCGGATGGTGGGCCGACAAGATAATCACCCCCGGCGGGCACGACGGAATGGTGGGGCGGAAGCCTGCGTTCCGTGGTGTGGTGGAGCTCACCTATGCCGATGGCAGCAAGCGCCTCTATGGTACCGACACTGCCAACTGGCGGTCAGGCGTGGCCGGTCCCGTGACCCATGCGGCCATCTTCGACGGCGAGGAGTATGACGCACGTGTGCCACAGGGCTTCGACACCCCCGACAAGCTTTCCGTTCCCGAGGTGAGCCACGAGTTCCAGGGCGAGATACTGCCCACGGCCGGTGCCGAGATATATCTGCGTGAGGACCTCGCCCTTGCTCCTGTGGAGGCATATACGTGGCAGGGAGTCACAGGCGAGAGCCAGGACCAGTATGGACGGGTGGTTGTGAAGCAACGCTTCAGCAAGGGCTCCACCATGGTGGTGCGCCCTGGCGAGACTCTGGTGGTGGATTTCGGGCAGAACTGTGCTGCGGTTCCTGCCTTTGAGTTCCAGGCCAAAGCCGGCACGGTGCTCACTTGCCTGCCCTCCGAACTGCTCAACGACGGCAATGGCGCCAAGCTTCGTGGCATGGACGGACCCGAAGGCAGCGTGCACCGACTGAACCTGCGCACCCCCGACACCGGCATGCGCCTCACCTACACCTTCGCCGGCACGGGCAAGACAGAGTCCTTCCGCCCCCAGAACACCTTCTTCGGTTACCGCCTGGTGTCCATCACCGCCACTGACGAGGTGCGCATCCGTAGCCTGCGCTCTGTGCCGGTGACCTCCATTGCAAAGGAGCAGGAGACAGGTGTCATCACCACGGGCAACCCACTTGTAAACCGCTTGATATCCAATACCATCTGGGGACAGCGGTCCAATTATCTGTCTGTCCCTACCGACTGTCCGCAGCGCAATGAGCGACTGGGCTGGACGGCCGACACGCAGGTGTTCGCTGAGACAGGCACTTTCTTCGCCTCCACCCGCCAGTTCTTCCACAAGTGGATGCGTGACATGCGCGATACCCAGAGTCCCCAGGGCGGCTTCCCGGGCGTGGCTCCCATGGGACAGTATGGCAGCACAAACGGTGACATGATGCGTCTGGGCTGGGCCGATGCCGGAGTCATAGTGCCGTGGGTGGTGTGGAAGCAGTTTGCCGACAGGCAGATAGTGGACGAGAACTGGGAAGCCATGGAGAAGTTTGTGGGCCACATCAACGATACCAAGTATGACCATAAGGCTCTGAGCAAGGAGAACAGCGACTACCAGTGGGCCGACTGGCTGAGCTATGAGCCTCTGGAGAGCTGCGGCGGAGGCATAGATATGACCGACGGGCAGGGACGCAGGGTGCGCCGCCCCGAGACCTACGTCTATTGGAACTACCTGAGTGCGTGCTATTGGGCCATGGATGCAGGCATGATGCGCGACATGGCACGTGCCACCGGCCGTGATGCCGCCAAGTATGAGGCCATGCAGCAGACCGCCCGCCAGTATCTCAAGGACACGTTCCTCAATGCCGACGGCACCTTCAAGACCGACATCCTCAACACTATGCAGACTCCTGCACTATTTGCCCTCAAGAACGACTTGGTGGAGGGGCAGGCCAGGGAGAGCATGAAGGCGCGCCTGAGAAAGAACTTCGAGGAGCATGGCAACTGCCTGCAGACGGGCTTCCTGGGCACCTCCATCCTCATGCCCACCCTCACCGAGAACGGCATGAGCGACATTGCCTACGCTCTCCTGTACCAGCGCAAGAACCCCAGCTGGCTCTACAGTATCGACAACGGAGCCACCACCATCTGGGAGCGATGGAACAGCTATATGAAGGACAAGGGCATGGGGCCGCGCGGCATGAACAGTTTCAACCACTATGCCTACGGCTGCGTGTGCCAGTGGATATGGCAGACGTGTGCCGGCATCCAGTCTGACCCTGCCAGTCCGGGCTTCCGTCACATCATCATGAAGCCCGTACCCGACCGCGGGCTGGGCTTCCTCAAGGCGGAGTACAAGTCGGCTGCCGGACTCATCAAGAGCGAGTGGAAGTATGTGGAAGACCAGTGGACGTGGAAGTTCACCATCCCCGAGGGCTGTACGGCACAGGTCACTCTGCCCGGAGAAAGCGAATCGAGGAACTACACGGCAGGCTCCTACGTGGTCAAGAAGCACCTCCCATAGTGCCTGGGCAGTAGGCTGACGGCAATCAGGCAGGAATAAAGGCCGGACCACAAGTCACGCAAAAAAGCCGTTTTGCAAAAAAACGCAAAGTCACGAGTCCCACGACGCGAGGCCGCAGAATCCCCGAAAAAGGCCCTGCAGACCCTGAAAAAATTCTCTTATAGGACAATTCAAAATGTCTTATAAGAGAATTTAAATTGTCTTATAAGACAATTTTTCTTGGCTTATAGCCCTGTCTTTTCCTGATTTCACTGGTTCTTCTGTAATTTAGTTGAAAAGGACTCTTTCTTGTGAATAACATATTATTAGTTCATTCAGTCCTGCAGGAATATATAGGCAATAGAAATCAGAGGATAGGAAGCCGCATTATTATCTATTTCGTGTTAAAGATAAATATTAAGAATAATATTCTAATTTGTTAGTAATTAGTGTTATAAACATAATAAATATTAGGATATTTGACAGATTTTTCTTATCTTTATATCGCCAAACATAAAGCAAAAAAATCTATGTCAAAATATCCTAATGGGGGCAAAATTACAACAAATAACTCAGAATCCAGCAAGGGAAACGAAGCAAATGCGCTTTGGAAAGAAGGGATATCACAGATCTACCTCTCATCCGAACTGGTAATACATGAGGCTGTTCATGACAACAACGTTTTTCATCTATATGCATCATCCTCTTTGGATTATGGCAGCTGCCCCTATTGCGGTCATGTTAGCAGCCAGGTACACAGCAGGTACTTCAGGACGTTACAGGATATGTCCATCCTTGGCGAGAGAGTTGTCCTACACCTCGAGGCGCGCAAATTCTTTTGTCACAATGCAGATTGTCAGAAGAAGACCTTTGCAGAGCAGCCAGGTGATGAGGTGTTCCGCTACCGAAGACGCACCTGTAGATGTGAAAGGACGGTAGCACGTCATGGAATATCCGTATCGTCTGGCTCTGCCAGCCACCTGCTTGCCCACATGGGCATATCCATCAGCCCTTCCACAATCTTACGCGACCTGCATAGGATAAGCACGCCGGAGTATGGCAATGTAGAGGTGGTTGGTGTTGACGACTGGGCATGGCGAAAGGGCGTCACATACGGAAGCATTCTCATAGACTATACAAACGGACGGCCGATAGACCTGCTTGGCGACAGAGAAACGGAAAGTTTCCATGGATGGCTAGAACGGCATGAGAAGGTGCGTATGGTCAGCCGCGACAGGTCGACGGATTACAGTTCCGCCATAGCATCCACGGGGCGTCATATAACTGAGGTTGCCGACAAGTTCCATCTTGTGAAGAATATAACTGACCGGATGAAAAAGCTTGTTGCAGAGAACTATGCCGACTACAGAAAAGCTGCAAGATGCGGAGAGAATGAACTTGCCTATACTGTGGTGACAGCAGACAGCCCATCGCCCATAGGGCATTCCTCCAAAAAATCAGATCCGAGGAAAGTGACTTTCAAAGAGGTAAAAGAACTGCAGCGGAAAGGCTTCAAGCCTGCGTCGATTGCCAAGAAACTGGGGATGTCAAGGCAGACGGCTACAAAATACTGCAAGATGGATTCGTTGCCGGAAAGGAACAGCAAACTGAGAAACGAGTACTACAAATACGATGCATATGTGGAACGGGAAGCTGTAAGTGGCAAAGCTCTCAGCACCATCCATCAAGAGATATGCCAAATGGGGTTCTCCGGCAGCCGGACACCGTTCTACGATCACTACAAATACCTCTGTGACGGGCATAGAGGCTATAGGTCCAAGAACTGGAAGCCTGATCCTAAGAAAGCCAAGCCGCAGGATGACCGTTCCAAACTTCTTCCGGTGAAAAGCATTGCGTTAGTCATTGACAAAGCGATGAAAGCAATGGACCTGAACGAACTGTCTCAGAAGACTTTAAACACGCTAATGTCCTTGGATTGGTTCAGGGAGATGTATGAGGCCATGGAAAACTTCTGCAAAATCATCAAAGGCAACGAGACAGTGGGACTCGTCAAATGGATGAAAAGATACTGGAAAACCAGCATCCCGTCTCTGAAGACATTCATTATAGGTATCAAGAGAGACTACCAGGCTGTAAGGAACACCATCAGGCTCAATATCACTAACGGCATTACGGAAGGATTCGTAAACAAACTGAAGGTTGTTAAGAGGAGCATGTATGGAAGGGCTGGGCTCGAATTGATGAAGAACAAACTTGTGTTAGAACATGTCCTCTTCAACTAAATTACAGAAGAACCATTTTGCTTGACACTTTTCGGTGATATAAACTGTAATAATTGACAAGTCTTGACTAAGTGCCCTAAAAGACTTGACAGCTTTGTTGAAGCCACACTAAAATCGTTGACAATCCTTGCAGCCGGACATGCGGAGCCTCGGCTTGTTGTTTGGCAAGGATGTGCACCCCTCGACAGGGAATCTTTTACTGAAGAACTTTACTGAATTTTACCGCAAATAAAAACCAGGCATGTAAAGAGGAACAAGTTCCCTACACATGCCTGGCTATCTTATATCTCCCCCAAAGAGGTGGTTCGTGCGTAGAAAGCTAACAGAATGTAATTAGTCTTCGTCTGCAGTATTCCAGCTTTCGCTGCTCCAACCCTTTTCTTCAGACAGAACTACATCTGATTCTTTGTTGGCACTAACCTCAAATGAGGTTGAACCTGCTAAAAGTTTATCCTCTGTTAAAAGGGAAACTACTTGAGCCTGTGGCTTAATATAGGTTTGTTTCATTGCTAAATGGATATATCTGTTATTTTAAATGTGCTTATTATATGCGTATTCTTACTATTCAGAATGAATCTAAACAACACCCTTAATTTAATAAGTGCATAGGAAATCAAACAGGACAATGCGCTGTAACCAACAAATAGGAAAAGAATGCAATGACAAAGTTTCCATAGTTTAGACTACTTCATAGAATGTTTTTGTTACTTTCTCTCAATTTTGTTGCAAAAATACAACACTTATTATAAAAACACAAACAGAGGAGGATAAAAAATGCTTTTTGGATTGTTTTTTGTGCTGGGAAGTTTAGACGATTGAAAATGATATTCAGTGAAATTGTTTTTGGGGGAGTTATGTTAGACTCGAAAAGTGTATATTGAATACGAATTTGCAGATTGGACTGATTCCTTTCTTTTCGGATGGAAAGGGATAAAAAGAGGAAAGGGAACCTATTGTATGGAAGTTTTTAGCGGATTCTCCACAAAATCTGCCTAGAGTGTCGAAAAAAAGTATGTTGACTTACTTTGCCATTTAAGTTAACTTACTTGGCAAAGTAAGTTAACATACTCGGACATGTTAGCTAACTTACCTTTTGAGGGCAATAAATTGCCAGAAATGAATTGTACACATAAAAACATTATGCGTATCCTATGAAAACGCCTGTGTTCACTCAACGATCCTTAAGAGGAGGATATTGGCGAACATCAGCTACACAACGATAAGCAGGACGAATGATGCGACGTCCAATGAAACCTAACTCTTCGTTGCGGTGTGCACACCAGCCCACAATACGTGCCATGGCAAATAAAGGCGTGTATATTTCGATGGGAAGACCTATCAAATCGTATACAAAACCCGAATAGAAATCGACATTGGCACAAAGTTTCTTAGAGGTTCCCTTTATGTCATAAACAGCCTCAACAGCCAAACGCTCTATGCGTTCCATAAACTCGAACTCTTCCATACGACCCTTTTCTTCTGCCAACTGACGTGCCATTTCCTTGAGCAAAACTGCACGAGGATCGGAAAGCGTGTAAACCGCATGTCCTATGCCATAAATAAGTCCTGTACCATCGTAAGCCTCCTTCTTTACCATTTTGTGCAAGTAATGGCTAATTTCCTCTTCATCGTCCCAATGACGAATTTGCTGTTTGAGATGCTCAATCATGTGGTGAACACGAATGTTAGCACCTCCATGCTTTGGACCCTTAAGCGAACCAATACCTGCAGCAATTGAAGAATAAGTGTCAGTACAGGTTGACGAAGTTACTCTCACGGTGAAGGTTGAGTTATTACCACCACCATGCTCGGCTTGCAAAATGAGCAAGAGGTCGAGCGTGCGAGCATCAAGTGGTGTGTAATGTGTGCCCAATAGCATATACAAAAAATTCTCTGCCAATGAATAGCCCTCACGCGGATGACGAATATGGAGCGAACGTCCTAATGCCTTGTGACGAAGCATATTATAAGCATAAGCAATGATGGTGGGGAACTTTGAAATGAGTTCGATGCTCTGACGCATAAGGTTGTCGCGCGAGATATCGTCAGGGTTTGCATCGTAGGTGTAGAGTTCGAGCACACTGCGTGCAAGTATGTTCATGATGTCGTTACCTTCAAGCTCAACGATGTTAAGCATGGTCTTTGACATCAACGGCATGTTGTCTACTAACAGGCAGCGGAATTCCTCGAGTTCTTCAGCATCGGGCAGACGTCCTGAAAGCAAAAGGTAAGCTACTTCTTCAAAACCAAAACGCTGTTCACTGAGCACAGAATGAACAAGGTCTGAAATTTCGTAACCTCTAAAGTACAATTTACCCTCAATGGGGCTTAACCCATTCTCTGTGCGTTCATAACCCACTACATTACCTATATTGGTAAGCCCAACGAGTACACCCGTACCATCTTCATTACGCAATCCGCGCTTCACGTCCAACTTACGAAAAAGGTCGGCATCGATTCTGACGCAACTCTTCATATTGTCGGACAATTTATAGATGAGATATTCTTTCTTGACTGTCATGTTAATTTAGTTTTTTTGTGTGTAACACCCTCCTACCCTATCTCTTGCGCTAACGCATTGGCGAACTCTTTTGTACCGAGCGGTTTACCATTTTCCATAAAACGTGCCAAATCATTGGTGGCATAACCTTGTTCGAAGAGCGATTCGAGCGCATGGGTAATTAGTTGTGCAGCCTCATTCCATTGCAAATGTTCAAGCAACATTACCGCAGAAAGAATAAGTGAACAAGGGTTGGCTTGATTTGTGCCAGCAAGGTCGGGAGCTGTTCCGTGTGTTGCCTCGAACACAGCTCGACCAGCCTCATAGTTAATGTTAGCACCTGGAGAGATGCCTATGCCGCCTACTTGTGCAGCCAACATATCTGAAATGTAATCGCCATTCAAATTCATGGTTGCAATGACATCATAAGCCTCGGGCTTGAGTAAGGCATTTTGCAAGAAAGCATCGCAAATGCAGTCGTCCATGCGAACTTCATCCTTAAACAAATCCTCACAAATTTCGTAGCCCCATGCTTTGAAACCACCCTCAGTAAACTTCATGATGTTGCCTTTGTGTACCAATGTGACATGACGACTACCTTGGTTTACGGCATACTGACAAGCGGCCTTAACCAAACGCTTAGAACCTTCAGCCGAAACAGGTTTAACGCCAAATGCCGAAGTTTTAGGGAAGCGTACTTTATCAACACCCATTTCATCGTGCAAGAATTCATAGAACTGACGAGCCTCGCGCGAACAAGCTTTCCATTCGATACCCGCATAAATATCCTCAGTGTTTTCGCGGAACACCACCATATTTACACGTTCGGGATGCTTTACAGGAGAGGCTACTCCCTTAAACCAACGTACGGGACGAAGGCAAACATAAAGGTCGAGTCCCTGACGCATAGCCACATTGAGCGAACGAATGCCTCCACCCACAGGTGTGGTAAGCGGACCTTTAATGCCCACATGATAGTCGGCAAAAGCGGTGAGTGTTTCATCGGGCAAGTAGGTTCCTAATGTATCGTAGGCACGCTGTCCTGCAGCAACCTCAGTCCAAAGTAGTTGTCGGCTGCCTTTATAAGCAACCTTTACAGCAGCATCAACCACCTGCTGCATGGCAGGCATAATTTCAGCACCAATACCATCGCCTGTAATAAAAGGAATGGCTACGTGGTCGGGAACAAGAAGTTTACCGTTAGAGAGCAGTTGTATTTTATTGTCAGTCATAATTCTTAATGTTTTACAGCCAAAGCCGAACCAGCCTTGAACCATTCTATTTGCAATGTATTATAGGTGTGGTGTGCTTTAATCACATCGGTGGTACCATCAGCATGTGTAAGCGTTACATCGATATCGCTACCTGGCTGAATGTTGGCACAGTGCACACTGATGCTGTCGTTAGCTTGCACCTTATTGTAATCATTAGGATTAGCAAAGGTGAGTGCTAACACGCCTTGTTTCTTTAAGTTGGTTTCGTGTATGCGGGCAAAACTTTTTACCAATACAGCCTTTACGCCTAAGTAGCGCGGTTCCATAGCTGCATGTTCGCGACTTGAACCTTCGCCATAATTATCTTCAGCCACCACAACACTGCCTCCCTTTTGGTCGCGATAATGCTCGGCAGCCTGCCACACTTCGGTTTCAGTTCCTGTTGTGGCATCAACCACACATCCTGCTTTATCGGTGAAGGCATTGATGGCTCCAAGGAGCATATTGTGTGAGATGTTTTGCAAATGCCCGCGGAAACGCAACCAAGGACCTGCCATTGAGATGTGGTCGGTGGTGCATTTGCCCTTTACCTTAATAAGCAGCGGCAAATTATCAAAGTCCTTACCATCCCAGGGCGCAAATGGTTGCAAGCGCTGCAAACGTTCGCTTGTAGGATTGATTTTGATTTCTACATCCCCATTAGGTTCAATAATATATGCTGGTTTCACGTCAACCACACTTTGTGCATTTTCGCAGTAACCTGTTGAAGGGAGGGCTTCGCCTTGAGGCACACATCCTGCCCACTGTGGAGAGAATGAGGGATGCTCGGTTAGTGTACCTGTAAAGGCATATCCCACTGCAACCTCGGGCGAGGTGATAAACGCATGCGTATTGGGATTGCCATCTGCACGTTTGGCAAAGTTACGGTTGAAGCTTGTGACAATGCTGTTGCGACGTGTGGCATCATCGGTAATGCGTTTCCATTGTCCAATGCAAGGACCGCAAGCATTGGTCATGATTACTGCGCCAGCCTCTTCAAGTGTTTTGAGAATGCCATTTCGCTCTGCCGTGGCACGAATTAACTCGGAACCAGGATTTACAATCAGCTGCGCTTTCATTTCATGACCTGCTGCACGCATAGCCTTTACCACTGAAGCCGCACGGTCCATGTCTTGATAAGAAGAGTTGGTGCACGAACCTATCAAACAAACTTCAACTTTAGGGGGCAGATTGTCGCGTTCTACCTTTGCTGCCATTTCACTTACCTGACAAGCTGCATCGGGGGTGAAGGGACCATTGACATAAGGCTGCAGTTTGTCTAAATCGATGGTAATGCATTGGTCGTAATATGCCTCGGGATTGTTGTACACCTCAGCATCGGCACAAAGATCGGCTTTAACCGCTTCTGCCAACGCAGCAACTTCGTTTCGGTTTGTGGCTTTCAAATAGTCTGCCATTTGTGCATCGAAGGGGAACATGGAAGTGGTTGCACCGACCTCTGCTCCCATATTACAAATAGTGGCTTTACCCGTAGCTGGAAGCGTAGCTGCACCTGGACCATAATATTCAATAATAGAGTTGGTTCCGCCTTTGGTGGTGAGTTTACCTGCCAAATATAGAATAACGTCTTTGGCAGAAGTCCAACCAGAGAGTTTGCCTATGAGTTTTACACCTATAATTTTAGGCACTTTAAGTTCCCAAGGTGTGGCAGTCATCACATCAACTGCATCAGCTCCACCCACACCAATGGCTGCCATACCCAATCCGCCAGCATTAGGTGTATGAGAGTCTGTGCCTACCATCATTCCTCCAGGGAAGGCATAATTTTCGAGCATTACCTGATGAATAATGCCTGCACCTGGTCCCCAAAATCCCATGCCAAAACGTTGAGCTGCAGAATGTAGGAAAGAGTAGACTTCTTCGTTTGTTTTACAAGCCGCGGGTAAATCTACGTTAGCGCCCTTATAGGCTTGAATCAGATGGTCGCAATGAATGGTACTCGGAACAGCTGTGGTATCTCTACCCGCATTCATAAATTGAAGAATTGCCATTTGAGCTGTAGCATCTTGCATGCACACACGATCGGGATTGAACTGTGCATAATCCTCGCCTCGTTTGTAGGCTGGTTGCATTGCTCCCGAAACATGTGCCCAAAGCACCTTTTCTGCATAAGTCAAAGGATGTCCCAAAGTTTTGCGGGCTTGATTTACACGCTCTTGATAGTGCGCATAAAACTCACGAATCATATCCAAGTTATATACCATGATTGTTTTGTTTGTTATATTGAAGTCGTCTAAACTTTTCTGACGCTAAAAGGAAGATAAAAATTCTATTTATGAATTTCTAAAGATAGGTTATTCCTTATCTAACAAGACTAACATTTTGCAGATTTGAACCATTTCCTTTCGGCATTTTGTTGTTTTCTTTTGCAAAGATACAACATTTTGTTTATATATAAATAGCTTCATGTTGCATTTTTACATCAATACCTCTAATATTGTTATCCTTTTGCAAGTTTTTTGTATTTATATTCGGCAAAATGCTTGAAAAATAATGAAGTCGTCTAAACTTTTCTGACGGAGATTAGATTTAGGGTGCTTCTAAAAATTCTAATTTTAAAATTCTAAACTTCAATCTTTAAGAAAAGCAGCGCATTGACAAGACACTTTCAATATAAAAATAATTTCGAACACCTACTTATGAGCTAAAAAATATTTGGGAATTACATAAATTGCGGTAACTTTGCACGATGTTTGGCGCAAAACATATTCTCTTTTAGAATAAAAAATTGTGACAGACCAACCTCAAAACATACAAACAAACTACATGTACTATATTTCAAAACGACTGGAAGTGGCGTTTGCCCACCAATTGTCATTAAACTACGAAAGTAAATGCCAACGCCTGCATGGACATAATGGCATTGTAACCATTTATTGCTGTGCCGAAACTCTAAACGAAAATGGCATGGTAACAGACTTTAGCCACATTAAGCAGTTGGTTAATGGTAAACTTGACCACCAATGCTTAAACGACCTTTTTACATTTAATCCAACTGCTGAGAATTTGGCAAAATGGATTTGCGAGAATGTGGAAAATTGCTACAAAGTTACTTTTCAAGAGTCGGAAGGCAACATTGCTTGTTACGTGAAACCTGGATTTGAAAAGGTGTGCTTCTAAAAACACATATTGAAAAATAAAGAACACACATAAAATGCTTGTAAACGAAATATTCTATTCATTGCAAGGCGAAGGCTTCTTTTCGGGAACGCCTTCGCTCTTTATTCGATTTTCGGGATGTAACCTAAAATGCCCTTTCTGCGACACACAACATCTGCATGGTACAGAGATGAGCGAAGAGGAAATAGTGGAAAAAGCTTGTGCTTGCAAAGCGCAGCATGTGGTGATTACAGGTGGAGAACCTTCGTTGCAGTTAACAACTACGTTGGTTGACAAATTACACAATATAGGGAAATTTGTTGCCGTTGAAACGAATGGCACTCACCCATTGCCCGATAACGTTGACTGGATTACCCTATCGCCTAAAGATGCCTTTGTACAAACACCGAAGGCTCAAATTGCTTTGACGCACTGCAACGAATTAAAGGTGGTTTATACAGGAAAACCTCTTGCTGACTATTCAAAGGTTAAGGCAGACCACTACTTTCTGCAACCTTGCGATGTGAGCAATGCTGAAAAAGACAAAGAAATTCTTGAGGGTACAATAGCTTATTGTCTTGCACATCCCCAATGGCATCTTTCACTGCAAATGCACAAACTCATTGGCGTGAGATAATAAGTAGTTCTAAAAATTCTGTTTGTTAGAGCAATCCTTAAAGGATACAGTCAAAACAATTGCAAAAATAGATTCAAAAAATCTATTTAAGGCAACATCTTTTTTGAAAAGTGTACCTATTAAATAGGCGCAAACACTTGCATTGCCTGGCATTTTATCCATGAAATGCCTACTTTTTGAAATAAAAAACGGATAGAATATAGCCCATTCTGAAATTTATGATTAAATTTGCAGTGCTTTTGGTAAGAAAGAGCCTTTTAATTGTACACCAACAGTGTGATTATTTATTCAGACAAACGTGTTTTAAAATTTGAATAGGCTATATTCTACCTTTGTTATTATAGCATTACACGTGGTATTCCATCACGTTTCTCCCCTACTATCTATATTTTAAAATTAAACAACGGCAAAAACTATGCGCTAACTCTCTTTTTTGAGAAAGTTAGGACATACATAACAAACGCTTTCTGCCATTTGTGACCATCCATCAAGAAAAAATAGTTGTCAATCTCAAGATATAATAAAATGGCTAACTACACAAAAGAACAATTAAACGAAATGAACGAAGCGGAATTGCATGCAATTTCCGAAGAGTTAAACTTGAACGTCGAAGCCAACCTATCACGCGAGGACCTTATATACGACATACTCGATGCACAAGCCGAAGCTACAAACGCTGACGATGATGCCTCGCAGTCTCCGAAAAGACGCAATAGAATTATAAAGAAATCGGAAGCCGACCATGTATTCTCTACAAACCTTTCTCCGGTGAAAGTCGAAACTGCACAAATTCAAGAAAATGCAGATGATACTACTAAAGAAACTGAAGAGAATGTACAAACTGCAGAAACTACAACTGTGGAGGCTAAGCCCGAACCCATAAAGATAGAACTGCCTAAAAGAAAACGCGGACGTCCGTCGAAAGCTGATATCGCCGCAAGAGAAGCTGCCATTAAAGCAGCCGAAGAAGCTGCAGCTAAAGCAGCTCAAGAGGTAGCAGAGAATCAGACTACAGCAGAGGTTACAGCTGAAGATAAAAGTGCTGAAGCCCCCAATAATGTTGAGGCGCAAATGACTGTAAGTAGTGCTGATACACGTAAGGGAGATGAAATTCCCGATTTTGTAGCAGAACAGATGAAACAAGCCAACATGATTGCTGGCATCCAAAATTCAGATGTGCTCGACATGGAAGAAGTGAAGCGCACACTTGGACAAAAGATGCCTGAATTGATGTCTGCTCCCAATAACATGCCTAAGGTTTCGAACACAGAAACCAATCCTAACAATCAAGATGACTTTGTGATTGTGCAGGATGTGCCTATCATTTTTGAAGGTAGCGAACTGAACATTCCACAAAACGACTACATGGGCAATCAAATGGAAGAAAATTATATTGAACGCCCTAAGTTCCGCCGCTTTAAAGATGACCCTATTGTACAAGAACAGTTGCGTACTAATGCACCCGAATCTTCTTACAATTACGATGAAGGAGATATTGAAGACAATAAAGAGGCTCTTCCCGACCCTACCGAACACTTGCTTGAAGGCAGAGGTGTGTTAGAAATTGTACCCGAAGGTTTTGGTTTCCTTCGTTCTTCTGATTACAACTATTTGGCTTCGCCCGACGACATTTATGTTTCACCTATACAAATTCGACAATATGGCTTGAAACCTGGCGACGTGGTTGAAGGTATGGTAAAGATTCCTCGCGAAAACGAGAAGTTCTTTGCCTTGATTGAAATTCTGCGCATTAACGGACTTTCGCCCACTGATGTGAGAGACCGCATCTCGTTTGAACATCTCATTCCATTATTCCCCGAAGAGAAGTTTAAACTCTGCACTGGACACAATGACTCAACTTCATGCCGCTTGGTAGACTTGTTTACGCCTATTGGTAAAGGACAACGTGCACTCATTGTGGCACAGCCTAAGACAGGTAAGACCATGTTGATGAAGGACATTGCCAATGCTATTGCTAAAAATCATCCCGAAACTTACCTCATGATGTTGCTCATTGACGAACGTCCTGAAGAGGTTACCGACATGATGAGAACAGTTAAAGCTGAAGTTATTGCTTCAACATTTGATGAGCCTGCTGCCCGCCACGTGAAAATTGCTGGTATTGTGCTTGACAAAGCAAAACGCATGGTAGAATGCGGACATGATGTGGTAATATTCCTTGACTCTATCACACGTTTGGCTCGTGCCTACAACACCGTAGCTCCTACATCGGGTAAAATCCTCTCGGGTGGTGTGGACGCTAATGCTTTGCAAAAGCCTAAACGCTTCTTTGGTGCTGCACGTAACATTGAAGGTGGTGGTTCACTCACCATTATTGCAACGGCTCTTATTGATACAGGCTCTAAGATGGACGAAGTTATCTTTGAAGAATTTAAGGGTACGGGTAATATGGAATTGCAACTCGACCGCTCTTTGGCTAACAAGCGTATCTTCCCAGCTGTTAATATTATTGCTTCTTCTACACGAAGAGACGACTTGTTACAGGATGAGCTTACACGTAAGCGCATGTGGATTCTTCGCAATTACATTTCAGATATGAACCCGATTGAAGCGATGTCTGATGTGAAGAAACGTATTGAAAATACGAAAGACAACGAGGAATTCATGGCGTCGATGAATGGATAAATAAGTAAATGTAGATATATATATAAATCCGCGGATAGCTTTTATAAACTATCCGCGGATTTATATTTTGAACTTTATTTCTTCTTAGTCAATACATAGAACTTTGCAGTTTCACCTTCAGGCTCATTGCCTAATGAATCGGTCAACACGATGTTGTTATCATCCTTTACTTTATAAAAGGTGTGTTCACCACTCGAAGGACGAACAAGCATCAACACTTTGCCTTCAAGCACTTTGAAAACACCACTGGCTGCATCGAGTACATCTTTTTTACGACCCAAATAATCTTGTGTAATTTGATATGTACTGTCTGCATTAAGAGTTACAATGGTCTTTATGCCTGGACCATCTGCTGCTGGCAATGTTCCCTCATAGGTTCCTGCAATGGTAGTTAAATCAATAGGAGCAATTGCGGCACTACTGTCTACTAAACTTGTTGAATCTTGGTTGTCTACGTTATCAGTGGTCTTCTTGCCTGTGCAAGCCACTGTTAATGCCATCGCTGCGATAGCCATCATCATCACGGACTTTTTCATATTGCTGTTTTTTAGTTAATTTTATGCGATGCTATTATCACACACATTTATATTATATAGGTGCAAAGGTATGAAATATACAATTGCTTAGCCTAAAAATAGTACCAATTATTCTTGATAATTCATAAAAAAAATCCGCCACACATTCACCCGTTGGTGTGTGTGACGGACAGATCAACCAAAATAACATTATATAGTTTAGTCAAGTCTCTTGGTTATTACAAAGCTTTTGTATCAGCTTTATCATACGCTTCTTCGTGAACACCAGCTACGGCACGTCCACTCGGATCGTTTACGTTTTTGAAAGAAGCATCCCATGCAAGAGCTTCGGCAGTAGAGCATGCCACACTCGGAACACTCGGAACACTGCGAGCTGCACTTTCGCTCGGGAAATACTCCTCGAATATAGAGCGGTAATAATATTCTTCCTTATTCATTGGCGGATTGATGGGGAATCTTTCGGCAGCATGTGCCATTTGCTCATCAGAAACGGCTTCAGCTGTTATGGCTTTCAGCGTATCAATCCACGAATATCCCACACCATCAGAGAATTGCTCCTTTTGACGCCAAGCGACATCTTCGGGCAGCATATCAGCAAAGGCTTCGCGCACAATCTTCTTTTCGATTGTTGTGCCAGGACACATCTTCGCCTTGGGATTCTGTCGCATTGCTACATCCAAGAAATCCTTATCGAGGAAAGGTACACGACCTTCGACACCCCAAGCAGACAAACTCTTATTGGCTCTCAAGCAATCGTAGAGATGGAGCTTTGAAAGTTTACGCACAGTTTCCTCGTGAAAGGCTTGTGGCGTAGGTGCTTTGTGAAAATAAAGATAACCACCAAATACCTCGTCGGCTCCCTCGCCTGAAAGAACCATCTTTATGCCCATTGACTTGATGACACGTGCCAACAAATACATCGGGGTTGAGGCTCTAACTGTTGTTACGTCATAGGTTTCGATAAAGTATATTACATCGCGAACAGCATCCAAACCTTCTTGAATGGTATAGTTTATTTCGTGATGAACCGTACCAATAAAGTCTGCCACTTCTTTTGCCTTTGCCAAGTCGGGAGCTCCTTTCAAGCCTACGGCAAAAGAGTGTAACTGTGGCCACCATGCTGCTTGTGTGCTATCAGTTTCGATGCGATGTGCAGCATATTTCTTTGCTATGGCACTTATGACCGAGCTATCTAAACCACCCGAAAGCAATACGCCATAAGGCACATCACACATCAGCTGACGCTTAACAGCTGCTTCGAGGGCATCGTGTACCTCTTTAACAGAAGAGCCGTTGTCTTTGACATTGTCATAGTTTTCCCAATCGCGATGATACCATTTCACCATCTTACCCTCAGAACCTAAATAATAATGTCCTGGCAAGAAGGGCTCGTATGTATCGCAATAGCCTTCAAGGGCTTTCAACTCGGAAGCACAATAGACTTTTCCATCCTTGTCGTGACCAATGTACAGAGGTATAACTCCTATCGGATCGCGTGCAATAAGGAAATCATCTTTTTCCTCGTCATAAAGGGCAAAAGCATAGATTCCATTCAACTCCTCAAGAAAGTTTATACCTTTCTCTTTATACAAGGCAAGAATTACTTCGCAGTCTGACCCTGTTTGGAATTGATACTTATCTGCAAAATCTTTGCGGATTTGCTGATGATTGTAAATTTCGCCATTTACTGCAAGGACCTGTTTCTTGTCGGGTGAAAATAAAGGTTGTTTACCGCTTTGTGGATCAACTATCGACAACCTCTCGTGGCAAAGTATTGCATGTTTGCCACAATATATTCCACTCCAATCTGGTCCACGATGGCGAATCTTTTTGCTCATTTCAAGAGCTTTCTTTCGTAATTCAGGTGTCTGACTCTGAATGTTGAAAATAGATACTATGCCACACATAACCCTTTACATTTAGTTTTTGTACTAGTTTACGTTCTTGACAAATGTCTTTGCGTTTGTGATTTTGTTATCACGCTGCAAATATACACACATTTTTTATATCACAATGTTTTTTGAGTAGTTATTTTTTAGAAAATCGTTCGAAAAGTACATTTTTCTATTGCAAAGTGAAAGATTACAATACAAATTGTTTCAAAAAATGGCTATTAAACGAAATTAGGTGCATTTTATTAGTAATAGCGTAACTAAAAAATGCAGTTCTAAACATTTCTGTTCAGAACTGCATCTCATTCTATACACTATTATAACAGGTCTCTAAAAAAACTTCTTACTTACTTTGAAGAATATTCTATAATTCAACAACCGTTATACCTGAGCCACCAAATTGAGGATGCTCATCGTGGAAATTGTGAATACCTGGCACGGTGTTAAGATAAGTGCGAACTAACTGACGAAGGGCGCCTGTACCTGTTCCGTGCAAAATACGCACAGGACTTTCTTGAAATTGCAAAGCTTCATCAATAAAATAGGTAACAGCGGTTAATGCCTCATCTACACGCATTCCGCGAATATCTATTTGCGGTTTAAAGTGCAAACGCTTTTCGCTCATCGCATCGCGTGTTTCCTTACTAATAAAGGTCGCTGCAGGCCCCAACGGATTTTCAGCATTAGGCTTGGGCGGTTGCGAGACTTTGAGTTTACTAAGTGGTATTTGTGTGTGCATTACACCAAAAAGTACTTTGGCATTTTTACCACTAATGCTCTCAACACGACCTATAGCTGATTGCCCTGCAATGCGTACGTAACATCCTTCGGTAATGGGTTGTTGATTCGTTGCACTTATTGCATTACTACTTACATTATCACGTCCACTCGAAGCACGGAGCTTAGCAGCTACTGAAGCTTCGTTGGCAGCATTACGAGTACGAGCATTGCCTCCCCCCTCAGCCTTGCGCTGCTGACGACGTTGTATTTTTGCAATTTTACGTGCTAAACTGTCTTGCTCGTCATTATTATTTTGAATTTCGTCCTTAAAGGCAGCCAATTCACTACGAACGGTTTTTGTTTTCTCTTTCTCGGCTTGAGCTTGCTTAATGCTACGAATGGTATTTTCAATGCGTGCATTGGCTTGGTCGAAAAGTTGTTGTGCCTGATTTTTGGCATCTGCAAGGATTTCGGTACGCTCTTGCTGCAAGGCTTGCAACTTTTGTTCGTATTGCGCTATGGTATTTTCAAGCTGTGCTTCACGTTGGTGTACATTTTGACGCTTGGTTTCCCAAACGGCTTTGTCGCGCACAATGTCTTGCACATACTTATCACTCATTACATAATCTTTGCCCACTAATTGCGCAGCATAGTTTATGACATCTGCTGGAAGACCTATCTTTCGAGCTATTTCGATGGCGAACGAACTACCGGGATTTCCTATTTGCAACACAAAGAGCGGACGGAGTTGTGCGCTATCATATAGCATTGCACCATTTACGATTGAAGGTGTACGCGAAGCAAAGTGCTTAAGGTTTTGGTAGTGAGTTGTGATAATGCCATAGGTTTGGCTCTTTACAAAGCGCTTCAGTATGGCTTGTGCCAAAGCGCCACCAATTTGCGGTTCTGTTCCCGTACCGAATTCATCGATGAGCAACAAGCTATTGGGGTTGGCTTGCTTCATCATCTGATTCATGTTTACCAAATGTGAGGAATAAGTGGAGAGGTCGTTTTCTATGCTTTGCTCATCACCAATGTCTATCATTATATCTGAAAAAACACCTGGATGCGAACTCTCGTCAACAGGAACGGGTAGACCACACTGCAACATATATTGCAAAAGGGCTGCCGTTTTTAAGCAAACTGACTTACCTCCAGCATTAGGTCCAGAAATAAGCAAGATGTGTTGCTGCTGACGTAAAGAAATGTTGAGAGGTACTATCTGCGCACCATGCTTAGCAAGGTTCTTTTGCAAAAGTGGATGACGAGCTTCAACCCAATGTATGTTAGGGCGACGTGTTATTTGCGGTGTAATTGCATTAAACGTATTGGCAAATTGCATCACAGCACGCAAATAATCTACGTGTGCCAAAAATTGCAATGAATTTAATAACGATGGTATATGCGGACGTATTTCAGCGGTTAGTTCTTGCAAGATACGCATTACCTCACGACGTTCGGCTGCCTTAAGCGAACGGATTTTATTATTAGCATCCACAATAGCAGCAGGCTCAATGAATACGGTTTTACCTGTTGCGCTTTCATCGTGAACAATACCTTTTATTTTACGCTTTACAGCAGGAGCCACAGGAATAACAAGACGTCCATCGCGTAACGTGGGGGTAACATCGCGGTCAATATATCCTGAGGTCTGCGCTTCTGTTATGATAGAACGAAGACTATGAGATATGTCGCGTGTAGTTACTTCAATTTGATGACGTAGAGATAAGAGTTCGGTTGATGCCGTGTCTTTTACCTTTCCATACTTATTGAGAATAGAATCTATGCGACTTACGATGTGAGGGAATACTATTACTTCGGCAGCCATTGCGCCCAAAGCTGGATAAACAAAATTGGGGGCAACATCAGGCTCTGTCTCATCTTGACTGACAATGTCTTCATCCTGGTCTGTGGTCTGTGTAAAGAATTTTACATACGATAGCACCGAAACCATTGAACGCTTTAAATTAAAAAGATCTTGCTCTTCGAGATAAGTACGTTCAGGACGAACACGTAACAGAGGTTCACGTACATCAAAAAATTCCGACTCTGTTTCTTCGTCGGTTTGCTCCATAAACAATTTGAATTGTCGCGCCTCTTCAAGGGATTGTTCTATATCTTGCGGATTACTCATAAAATGCACTTGCTTGTCAATCCATTCAGTACCTAATGATGACAAGCAACGTCCCTTTAAGAGTGTCCTTATTTCGGTAAATCCTATTTTCTGCTCAAAATTTTCAGGATAAATCATTTATATGTTTCTATTTTTGACGCAAAAGTACGAAAAAAATCGTACATTTGCACTCAAATGTATCACGTGTTGATGATTTAGGTTTAGGACAAACGCATTTACCCAACCCTATCCCCTATTTTTTCGACACCTTAAAACCCCAATAAGAATCATCTCGATGGAAAATATTAAGGTTCGCGACCGTGAGTTCGCAGTTTCTATTCCTGAAGAAAAAATAAAAGCGCGTGTGGCTGAAGTGGCTGCACAGATTAGTCATGATTTAGAGGGAAAGCGTCCCTTATTCTTGGCTGTGCTAAACGGTTCTTTTGTCTTTGCTGCTGACTTGCTGCGTGGCATTGAAACTCCTTGCGAAATTTCGTTTGTCAGAATGGCTTCGTATGAAGGAACTTCATCTACTGGTGCTGTTAAGCAGCTCATTGGTTTGAAGGAGGATATCAAAGACCGCACGGTGGTTATTGTAGAAGATATTATCGACTCGGGCTTGACAATGGTGCATTTGCTTGAATTGCTTAAAGAAAAGCAACCTGCTGACATTAAAATTGCTGCACTGCTTGTTAAACCTGGTAACTTGAAGGTTGAGTTAGACATTCCTTATTGCTGTTTTGAAATTCCCAATGACTTTATTGTAGGTTATGGTCTTGACTATGATGGCGAAGGACGTAATTTGCCTAGCATCTACACTGTAACCGAATAAAACATGTGCGTTGCACATCTCACTATACATATTTAAGACTATATCTTAACTAAACAATTTATATTTTCATTCACACAAAAAAAATGAAGAATATCGTTATCTTTGGTGCTCCTGGTTCTGGTAAGGGCACACAGAGCGATTTGCTCGTAAAGAAGTACGGATTTAAGCACATCTCAACAGGCGACGTGCTCCGCGCTGAGATTAAGAATGGTACTGAACTTGGCAATACAGCTAAAGGTTTCATTGACAATGGTCAACTCATCCCCGACTCATTGATGATTGATATCCTCGCTGCAACATACGATGCCCTTTGCCCTTGCGAAGGTGTTATCTTTGATGGTTTTCCCCGCACCATTCCTCAAGCTGAAGCTTTGAAGACGATGTTGGCAGAACGCAACACTGAAGTTGCTGGTATGCTCGAATTAGACGTTCCCGAGGATATGTTGATGGAGCGCCTTATCAACCGCGGCAAAACTTCAGGTCGCGCCGATGATAACGCCGAAACCATTAAAAAGCGCCTTGACGTTTACAATGGACAAACTGCTCCCCTTATCGAATGGTATGAGAAGGAAGGCAAGCGTCATGCTGTAAAGGGTTATGGCTCACTCGAAGAAATCAACGCAGCTCTCTGCGCTGTAATTGACAGCCTCTAAAAAGCTAAAAACGCTTTTTTGCGACTGTACGAATGTGCAAATGTGAAGATGTAAAATTAATTATTGCTTAATAACGGATTGCGCGTCTTCACATTTGCACATTACTATCATTATATAACTCATCTGCATATTTCCCACATCTGCACATATATAAAGAACTATGGCCGAATCAAATTTTGTAGACTACGTAAAGATTTATTGCCGCTCAGGTAAGGGTGGCAAAGGCTCTATGCACCTTCACAGAGCCAAGTATCAACCCAACGGTGGACCTGACGGAGGTGACGGCGGTCGCGGTGGAAACATTTATCTACGCGCCAACCATAACTATTGGACGTTACTTCACTTGCGTTATGATCGCCACGTGTTTGCAGGTAATGGTGGCAATGGTTCGAAATGCTGCTCACATGGTTCTGACGGTGAAGATCGTTACATAGACGTTCCTCCTGGCACTGTAGCCTATGATGCCGAAACTGGTAAATATATATGCGATGTAACAGAAGACGGACAAGTTGTTATGTTGCTTAAAGGTGGTCGTGGCGGTTTAGGTAACTGGCAATTCAGAACTTCTACGAACCAAGCTCCCCGATACGCCCAGCCTGGCGAACCTATGCAGGAGATGATGGTTATTTTAGAATTGAAACTGTTGGCAGATGTAGGTTTGGTAGGTTTCCCCAATGCGGGTAAATCTACTCTCGTTTCAACCTTATCATCTGCTCGTCCCAAAATTGCGAACTACCCTTTTACTACCATGGAGCCCAGTTTAGGTGTAGTGGCTTATCGCGATAACAAATCATTCGTTATGGCTGATATCCCTGGTATTATTGAGGGAGCAAGCGAAGGACGTGGCTTAGGCTTACGCTTCTTGCGCCATATTGAACGTAACTCTCTCTTGTTATTTATGGTACCAGGAGACACTGATAACATTGCTAAGGAATATCAAATTCTTTTGGGTGAATTGTCGAAGTTTAATCCTGGTATGCTCGACAAGCATCGTGTACTAGCTGTTACAAAATGTGACTTATTGGACGATGAGTTAATGGAAATGTTGCGTAGCGAATTACCCGATGATCTTCCTGTAGTATACATTTCGGCTGTCACCGGTTTTGGTCTTGACAAACTAAAGGATATTCTTTGGGAAGAGTTGAACAGCGAAAGCAACAAATTACAGTCGGTTAGCGAAGGCGGTTCAATTGTTCACCGTGACAGAGAGGTTAACGTTTTGGCTTCTGACTTTGCGGATTGGCAGGCAGACTTTGACACAACAGGCATTGAAGAAGATGACGACGACACGTTTGACGACGACATCTACGACATCGAAGATTTGGAAGACTAAAGACTTCAAAAGAGATATATGGATACTTTATTAAAGTACAATCTCGGTGCTGACGTTACTGCGTTTTCAACTACTCGCATTTCTCCACAACCGATATCTGTTGAGGAAATAAAAGCTATGGGGAATTATGCAGCTTTCAATGTTACCTATTATTGTGGCGATAATCCACAACGTGTGGCAAAAAACAAAGCATGGCTTTGCAACGAGTTAGGTGTGAACGAGAATTGCCTATGGCTACCGAGGCAAACACATACAGCAAATGTTCTTGAAATAGATGAAGCCTTTTTGAATAAAGAGGAGGAGGAACAAACGCAATGTCTCCAAGAGATTGATGCACTAATCACCACCCTACCCCATCAATGCATCAGTATTTCGACTGCGGACTGTGTTCCCATATTACTTTACGATGAAAAGCATCATGCTATTGCAGCTATTCATGCCGGATGGCGTGGCACTGTACAGCGCATTTCACAAGTTTGCTTAGAAAAAATGGCAAATGCTTTTGGCACTAAAGCAAACGACTGTAAAGCTTTAATAGGTCCAAGCATATCTTTGGATGCTTTTGAAGTTGGCGAAGAAGTTGCTACTGAATTTATACAAGCACATTTCCCAAGCAATATCATTTCTCGCAGTTATCCTAACAAACCACACATTGACCTTTGGGCTGCAAATGTTTTTTTATTGGAAGAAGCTGGGGTAGCACTTGAAAACATTCGGATATCAGGCATTTGCACCTTCCAACATCACGACACTTTCTTCTCTGCAAGAAGATTAGGTATTAACTCAGGACGCATTCTAACTGGCATTTGCTTGAAAAACTAAAATCAGCAAAACCACACAATAGGAACAACCGCATAGCTATTTAATAATCAATAGTTATGCGGTTGTTCTTTAGTTTATATTATATCCATACAACTAAGCCTTCTTCCACCATCCATCCTCCACTGCAGTGATAACACGTACCAGTTGGTTCATGACCATACACATCTCACGTTTCAACTTGACATCTTTCTTGTGATATTCAAAAATCCAAGGTGAGATCTGCGCCAAACGACTATGTCCACAAGCATAGAAGGCTGCACCTATAGGTTTATAACGATCGGAAAAACCATTATCAACGACTTCTATAATAGGTAGTTGTTCTATAAGCAATTGCTTCATAATCTCACGTTCCTTAGGACTGATAAAAGCAGAAACGATAACAGCTCCTTCGCGTGCTGCTTTCATTACAGCTGCTTGTTGCTCAGCAAAACGGAAGGCATCAGCACGATGACATATCAACGACAACTTGCAAGATGCTTCCATTAAAGTCTTGTTTCCCGTGTAAGCAAGAGTAGGTTTTCCATTTTGTGGATGCAAAGGGATACGCAACATGAGTGTACTAAGCGTTGCATCCAATTGTTGCGGATGTTGGGCTAAATAGCGGTCGTGCAACAAGGCTTGGCGCAAGGCTTCGAGAGTCCAACCACGAGCAGTACTTCCACGCACTACACGGAAACAATCACGCATTGCACGCTTTATCAGATATTTACGAGCTTGGTCATGTAGATATTGCAGTTTCACAGCAATCTCTTTTTCTGTAAGCGCCTCCACATCATTGTAACCACGGGAAAAAAGAGCAGGACCGCGAAGAGAATAGGTGTGATCACGGTCACGGCAATCGGGTGTTATAACACCTTTCTGTAGGCGCCACTCAATGCCAAGCATATCCCAATAAGCATGGGTACAACCTATCATAGTTCCTCTTACAACATGCCCCAAAAGTTTTTTATTTCCAGGTTTTAACCAAAGCAATGCGTGCAAATGATCGGGCATAACTTCTACACCCAATAAATTCACACAGGGATGATAAGTAGAAACACTCCTCCATACCTCCAGAACCTTTTTTCCGAGTTCTGTATATTTGCAACAAGGAGCATCAGAACTATCATCAAGAGCGTCAAAATTTCCTATAATGGTGCTTAATATAGGAGCATTATCATGAATTCTGAGCGTAACAAAGAAATAGCCCTCGCGATAGTTTGTGTGATTGTCACGCTTAAGAGCGACTGGCAAGCTTGCTTCTTTTTGCAATATCTTAGCTATCTGTTCAGGGGTTAATGACATAAACTGAAATTTTAGAACTTTGACTCACTCCTTATCCAACGCCAACAACTCATCACGAAGTTGGGCTGCTGTAATAAAGTCGAAGGCTGCTGCAGCTTTTTTCATAGCCTTTTGCAAGCGTTCCTTCTTTTGATCCTTGCTTTCTTTGTTTTCAGTGTTTAAGTTTCCATAAGTAACATTTCCCTCAGCAGCTTGCTGCAATGGTGCATCCTCTACAACATAAGGACGCAAGAAACTTGTTGAACCACCTGTAGTCAAATCCTTCTCTGCATTCTTCCTGTTACGCTGCATTTCTACTAACTCATTGCTCTCAATAGGTTTAAAGATTGGAGTTGGTTTTAAATGATGCGCTTTATTATAAGCCATTTGTTTGGCACGACGACGATTCGTCTCGTCAATGGTTTGCTGCATGGATAAAGTAATTTCCTTAGCGTACATAATGACACGCCCATTAACATTACGCGCAGCACGCCCCGCAGTCTGAGTTAATGAACGCGCATTACGCAAAAATCCTTCTTTATCCGCATCTAAAATAGCAACTAAGGCTACCTCAGGCAAGTCAAGACCTTCACGCAACAAGTTTACACCCACAAGCACATCATAAACACCTCGACGCAAATCTTCCATAATTTGAACACGCTCAAGAGTGTCTACATCGCTATGAATATAAGCTGTACTTATATTGTTCTTAAGCAAAAATTCAGAAAGTTCCTCTGCCATTCGCTTAGTTAATGTAGTTACCAATACGCGCTCATTATTTTCTTTAGCTTTACGTATTTCTTCCATTAAGTCATCGACAGGATAATCCGTATCACGCACTTCGATTGGAGGATCTAACAAACCAGTCGGACGAATTACTTGATCAACCACAACCCCCTCACTCTCAGCTAATTCATAATCAGCAGGAGTCGCACTAATGTAAATAACCTGTTTTGCCAACTCATGGAATTCCTCAAACTTAAGTGGACGATTATCCATTGCTGCAGGCAAACGGAAACCATAATTCACCAAAGATTCTTTACGCGAGCGGTCACCGCCATACATTGCTCTAAGTTGTGGAACAGTTACGTGACTTTCGTCTATCACAATTAAAAAATCATCTGGGAAGAAATCTAAAAGGCAGAAAGGACGAGTTCCAGCTTCGCGTCCGTCAAAGTAACGTGAGTAGTTTTCAATACCCGCACAATGTCCAAGTTCGCGAATCATTTCGATATCATATTCTACACGTTCCTTTAAACGTTTTGCCTCAAGCGTTTTACCACATTCCTCAAAATAAGCCACCTGTTCTACCAAGTCATCTTGTATTTTGCGAATAGCCAATTCCTGCGTTTCTTTTGAAGTAAGAAACAAATTAGCAGGATACACTTTATATTCATCGTAAGTATTTAGGCGACTACCCGAAATCGCATCAACCTCCTCAATACTGTCGATTTCGTCGCCCCAAAAGCAAACACGAATAAGTTCGTCAGCATAAGCCAAATATATATCCACCGTGTCTCCCTTGACACGGAAATTACCAGCTTTAGGTGCCACATCATTGCGCGAATATAAACTTGACACCAGTTGATTAAGCAAAGCATTGATAGAAAGTGTACGCCCAACTTTTAGCTCCACCACATTCTCATAAAATGCAGCAGGATTTCCCATACCATAGATACACGAAACAGACGAGACTACCACTACGTCATTACGTCCTGACAAAAGAGCCGAAGTTGCAGCCAATCGGAGTTTATCAATATCCTCGTTAATAGCCAAGTCCTTCTCTATGTACGTGTCGGTCGAAGCGATGTAAGCCTCGGGTTGATAATAGTCGTAATACGAAACATAATATTCTACTGCATTATTAGGAAAAAAGCCTTTAAACTCTGAATATAACTGAGCTGCTAAAGTTTTATTATGACTCAATACAAGCGTAGGCTTATTGATGTTTTTAATAACATTGGCAATGGTAAAAGTTTTTCCTGAACCTGTCACTCCTAACAACACTTGAGCAGGGACACCATTTTGCACACCTGCTGTCAACTCCTTAATCGCCTCAGGCTGGTCGCCCGTGGGCTGATACTTAGATTGTAGTTCAAACTGTTTCATAACCAAATATAGAAATATTAAATATGCGAATGCAAGATACGTACAATATTCGTACATACTTACATTCGCATATTCTTATGTTATATGTTTTACCATTCTCTTACTGAGTTTGGAAGCGTTTCATTGCGCGAAGGATGTGTCGAGCAGCCGACATAAGTTCCTGTGTTTCCTGAAGTGTAGAAAGGTAAAGCAACGCCACCTTAATATTTGAATCCTCACGCTGGATGCGATCTTGTTGTGAATGACGTATCTGCGAAATACGACTCTTCACAGCATTACCTTGAACCAACAATTCATCAACACCCTCAAAATTACCCGAAGTAATCATGCGCTGCGCACCCTCCAGGAATTTATCAACGTCATTGCACACAGGAATAAATTCGTCAATATAGTTTTGTGGAAGCGGATTAAAATTATTGTCTACATGTTCCACACAAGGTTCAAGCATACGCTTCAAACCATATATAATCTGCGTAGCATTGTTACAACCCAAGTGGAACCAAGTATTCTTTTCAACAGCCACAAGATAGTCAACCTTACGCATACCAATAATTTCCTTACGACGATAGCGTTTCCAAATATTCTTTTCGCTTTCAATGTCATGAGAGGCCGTGCGCAACTGACGAATATTCTCGTGCATCAAGCCTTGGGTAATATTGCGGAAGGTTTTACGAGTAAAGTTAAACACATCATCTTGTGTACCACGCACGTGCTTCAAAAGCAACTGCCAAGTTTCAGCCTTGTCATGACAACGTACAAGTTGACGGAAAACCAAGTCGACCGAATCTTGCTCACTCTTCTGCTTAAATCTGCGGTTATTGCTAATTACAACGAATGCAACTATACCCATTACCATTATCATGGCAATAAAACCACCCCAATGGTTAAATGTAGCAATAAGGAAACTAACGATAAAGGCAGCACCTGCAGTAATAAACCAACCACCAATTACAGTAATTACACCCGTGATGCGGTAAACAGCAGTTTCGCGTCCCCAAGCTCTATCAGCCAATGAAGAACCCATAGCTACCATAAATGCAACGTATGTAGTTGAAAGGGGTAATTGTAACGTAGTACCTACCACAATAAGCAAACCAGCCAAAACCAAATTTACAGCAGCACGCACTTGGTCGAAGGCTGCACCTTCCTCTAATTCTGTTCCTTCACGATCAAAGCGAGTATTGATCCAATTTGTTACACAAGCTGGAACATGACCCGAAATGGCATTTGTTGTATTCAAAACAGCACGTACTGTTCTACGAGCCAAACGCGATGAAGAAAAAACTTCTTCACTTTCATCCTGGCGCGATAGATTTACAGTAGTTTCAACCACTTTATGTGCCTTTTTCGATGTGCTGATAGCAATAGTCATAATCACACCAGCAGCAATCAAGAATAGATGTTTGAAAGGAAGATGACTCTCGCCTGCCAAAACACTTACTATATATGTATCGGGAGTATGAGAACCACCATTTGCCGTAAAGTCAAGGAAAGACTCCAAGCCAGCCAAAGGCGTACCAATAAAGTTCACAAGGTCATTACCTGCAAAAGCCATAGCCAATGCGAAAGTACCAAAGAGCACAACAATTCTAAAGATATTAACCTTGAGCAAATGGAGAATCTCCATCAGCACTGTAAACGAACAAAAACTGATAAGCAGAATACTCAAACGGTTATGGTCAATCCAATCGGGAGTCCAACCAATAGCTGCCAACACAGGACTTGTGCGCAAGCCACTTACCAATAAGAAATAGAAAATAGAAGTAACACTCAAGCCACCAAAGATGGCAATGCTATAACGCAAATGCTTTTTATAATGGAATGTGAAAACCACACGTGCTATCCACATCACAACTAAGCCAAATACAAAAGCAATGGCTACTGAAAGGAATATACCTATAATCACACTCAAAGCCTTATCAGTATTGATAAGTTGAGCATAAGTTAAGCCACCACTAAGAATTTTTGAAAAAGCCAAAGCCGTGCTACCACCTAACAAACCAAACACCATAGATACGGTGGTTGAAGTAGGCATACCCAGGGTATTAAAGATGTCAAGTAGAATAACATCTGTAGCAGCCACACCTAAGAATATACACATCACATCACTTAATGTGTAATAATGTGGATTAAGCACACCATGACGTGCAATATCCATCATGCCACTTGATGTACTAGCACCGACAAAGATGCCCACAGCAGCAACAATTAAGATAGTACGAAACTTGGCAGCTTTAGCACCAACTGCCGGACTTAAAAAATTTACAGCATCGTTAGCCACACCGACAGACAAGTCGAACGTAGCTAACACAAAAAGGAATATGAGTATTCCAAGATAGAAAAAATCCATATTACGTGGGTTCTAAATTACTGCTGCAAAATTAGCATTTGATTAGTTAAGTTCAAAGCAAATTATTAAAATTCTATTACATTTTTATGAATATACAATTCACCAAGCCTTCTACAACACATCAAAAAAGCCTTTAATAAACAATTATTTCTCATTGTTTATCAAAGGCTTTTACTTTTTTATCTATACTAAATCATCAAACTATCAAAAATAGAACTGACTTGCTATCCAATACGTAAACAAAGACATCAAATAAGCGAAAGCCGTTGTATAAACCGCTGTAAATACCGCCCATTTCCAACCACCACTTTCGTTCTTGATAGCGACAATCGTTGCAATACAAGGAAAGTAGAAGAGGATAAACACCAAATAAGCCAATGCCGAAGCATGCGTCATATTGGCACGTAGGGCTTGCGACAGATGCGTATCGGCAGAAGCCTCATCAGCATCAACATCCTCACCTGCATACATCACTGCTAACGTACTTACAACCAATTCCTTGGCACCAACCCCTGAAAGAATACCCACACTCATCTTCCAATCAAAGTGCATGGGCGACATAACGGGAGATATAAAGTGTCCGATGCGTTGCAAATAAGAAGGTTCTTCTTGAACGTCTTGACCTTGATGATTATCAGCCTCAACGTTTTGCACATGTTCACGCTCAGTCTGCTGCACCATTGCTGTTGCAACAGGAGTTTCTACTTCTGCAGCAGCATCGTGGTGAGGGAAATAATTCAATGCCCAAATTACAAGTGAGAACACCAAAATAATTCCACCCATCTTCTGCAAATATTGACGTCCCTTTTCCCAAGTATGAATGCAAACCGATTTAGCTGTAGGCATACGATAAGGAGGCAACTCCATTACAAAAGGCAAATCTTCGCCACGCATCAAAAAGCGACTAAACAATCGCGCCATAGCAATAGCAGCCAAAATACCTAAAGCATAAAGACCAAGCATAACCCAGGCTCCTTGTTGTGGGAAGAAAGCACCCACCAACACAACATAAATAGGTATACGCGCTGAACACGACATAAAAGGAGTAATAAGCATCGTGATGAGACGACTCTTAGGATTTTCAATGGTTCGCGTTGCCATAATAGCTGGCACATTACAACCAAAACCCATTACCATCGGAATAAATGATTTGCCATGAAGTCCCATCTTGTGCATCAATTTATCCATTATAAAGGCAGCACGAGCCATATAACCCGAATCCTCCAATATTGAAATAAACAGATACAATATCATGATATTGGGCAAGAACACAATCACTGCACCTACACCACTAATAGCCCCATCCACAATCATATCCTTAAGCATACCATCTGGCATGGCATAATTAACGAATTCTGAGATTTTTGCCACCAACCAATCAATCCAATCCATAGGATACGCACCAACTTGGAAAGTGATGTAAAATATCAAAAACAGCACTACGAAGAACAAGGGGAAGCCCAAGTAACGATTCGTAACAACACTATCTATTTTTTCGGTTAGCGAACGACCTTGACGTGCCACATGCGGTTGATAAGTCTCCTTCAATGCTCCCTGAATAAAACCATACTTGGCATCAGTAATTGCATTATCAGGCGAATCGTGTAATTCTTCCTTTATACGTTTTGTTTCTTCATAACGCACAGCAACCAATTCATCGTGTTGCGGAAGCGTTTCTACCAACTTTTGCGATTCGGTATCACCTTCAAGAAATTTAATAGCAAGATAACGTGTTGAATATTTTGAGCGAATTTCTTGATTCTTTTGAAAAACATGTTTTATGCGGTCAATGCTATGTTCCAACTCAGCACCATGATTCACATGGATATGACGTTCAAGAGAAAAATCGCTTTGATTTTCATACACAGCGATAACCATTTCAAACAAATGGCGAATACCCACACCTGTTCTTGAAATAGTAGGCACCATAGGCACACCCAATAAGGTTCCCAACTGCTTATAATCAAGTTTATCGCCATTACGCTGCAATTCATCATACATATTCAGCGCAATAACCATGCGTTGGTGCATATCAATAAGTTGGGTTGTAAGATAAAGATTACGTTCCAAGTTCGAACTATCCACCACATTGATTACCACATCAGGGGTTTCATCAATAAGATGACGGCGCACATAAAGTTCTTCGGGCGAATATGCCGAGAGTGAATAAGTACCAGGAAGGTCAACCAAACGAAAACGATAGCTGCGTTCCTCATAATCATTGACCTTTGGTGTGCATACTCCACTTGTAGCACAGCCCGCACAGGCACCTCCACAAGCCGAGGTCTCCTCATGAAGGACTTCCACTTCGCCCAAATCATTGCGACGCACCTTCACCTTCAAATCCATAAAGCCTTCTTTGGCATCAACCGTCACACCGCTATAATTGCCCACATGTTCGTGTCCGCCTGAGGCTACATTAAACAAAGACGTCTTACCACAATTAGGATTACCAACCAACGCCACATTGATAACACGACGTTTGTCGGCAGCCATACGTGCCATACGCTGCTCCAATTGCATTGCTAATTCTTCGTCCTCATCTTTTCCAGGCTTCAAACCCTTCAAATCTTCATCAGGATGAAGTCGCACATCATTTTCAGCTTCAGTTTCACTAATAACCTCCACCAAATTAGCTTCTTCGCGACGTAGGGATATCTTATATCCCATAATTTCATATTCTATAGGATCGCGCAACGGAGCGTTTAAAATAACTTTTACCGCTTTACCTTTCACAAAACCCATCTCTACAATGCGTTTGCGAAAGCCACCGTGGCCATATACCTTTACAATAACGCCACGTTCACCAGTATGCAATTCTGAAAGTTTCATTTTTCTTTGTTTTTAGGTCGCTTTATTACGCGCCTTTACTACTTTTTTTATTAGCATGCAAAGTTACAATGTTCTTTATTTCTGAACAATACCCATTAGTGGGTAGTTTGTTAAAAAGTTACAAACACGCCCTAAAAACCTTTTTAAAGAACCAATTTTACGAATAGAGACTCACGAAAGTTTAATGCCATACTTCACTATCCCCTCCGAAAGCATTCCTTGAGGCATAAACGCTTTCAGTGTATCAACTATCGTATTCAGCATACGTTCACGAACATAATCATTCTTTATATAGAGTGAGATGCGACGTTGTGAAAGGTAATCTCCCTCAATTTTTCGAACATTTTCTTTTTGTTTTTCAGTTAAGAAGGGTAAATGCATTTCGGGAATAATGGTATATCCACCATTTTCATCAACAATGCGAATAAGCGTTTCTATGCTTCCTGCTTCATAAATGTGCTGTCCCTTGCTTCGCGCTTTACAAAACGAGAATGCACTATCGCGCAAACATTGGGCCTCTTTCATCACCCACATATTTTCGTTTTCCAAATTCTCAGGTTTAAAAACAGGTAACTTGCGCCAACAAGTCTCATACAGGTATACATAAAAGCGTTCTGTGTAAAGTGGAATTTCCAATACACCTTGTCGCACATTTCCCGAAATAGCAATCCCAGCATCCAATTCACCACGAAGCAATGACTCAAGCATAAAATCAGCTTTAAGTTCACTGATAGTCAGCGAAACATTCGCATAGGCTTCGCGATAATATCTAATGAATTTGGGCAATAAATAAGGAGCAATCGTAGGTCCCACAGACAAGGCTAACACCCCATTTATGGCTCCCTTACCCTCGCTTACTATTTCTGTAATTTTTTCTACCTCCATCAATGTCTTCTGTGCTTGAAGCACAATTTGCTCGCCCATGGAAGTTGGTTTTACCTGTTTGTTCGTACGTTCAAAAATACGCACATCCAATTCTTCCTCCAGTTTCACAAGCATCGCGCTTAATGTAGGTTGCGATATATTACATGCATCAGCCGCTTTCGCAAAATTGCGAAAGCGGTCGATGGCAACAATATATTTTAGTTGCTGCAGATTCATTGATTGTATAAAATAATTTTGAACACCTACTTATACTCCCTCAATAATCCTTTTTAAATCGGGCAAACGCATAGCACCACTTTGACGCCACAACATTTCACCGTTTCTAAACAGCATTAGTGTCGGAATTGACTGAATGCCATACGCATTAGATATAGCTTGGTTTTTATCCACATCAATCTTTATAATGCGAATTTGTTCACCCATGTCAGCCTTAAGTTGTTCCAATACAGGATGCATAGCCTTACAGGGAGCACACCAAGTAGCAAAGAAATCCACCAAAGTCAGTTGATTACCACTAATAACTTCATTAAATTTTTCCATGTTTTTTTAGTTTTTAAGTTTACAAATCATTTGTGTCATATTACCCATAGGGCAGAACACGCACCAAGTGCGCGGACGATATATAATAGTAAGCACTACCCCCACAACAAGAGAGGTAAGCATAATACCATAAAGTCCAAAAGCAAATTGCGCAACCCAAGGCTCCACTACCGTGGGATAAGCCCAATGCCAAGGAACGTTGAAAGTCCATAGCAAATGAATGGTCTCGCGCAGAGATTCTGCACCCATTGCTACATGAACGGTCAAGATAATCATTTGAATAAAAAAGAACAAAAAGAAAATCAAGAACGCGTTTCTGAACCATTTGGAAGAAAGCCAACGTGGAGCAACCTTCTTGCGCGACCAACCCAAGGTATTGCCGATTTGCAGAAACAACTGTCCACGACCACAATAATTATTGCAATAAGCCTTGCTACCGCCAAACACAGCTATAAGAAGGGGTATCAAAAAACAAATTACACCCAACCAAGCAAATATAATATTAAAGAACCCAAGTGTAAAATAGGTAGCCGAAACAATCCAAAGGTAATCACTCCAACGCTTATTCTTTTGCTTTGCCATATTTATTTGTTTTAGAAAATGAATACTACACTTCGGCAGGTTGCCTCAACACTTTATGTATGACGCCCGCAGGACAATTCTTTTCGCAAATGCCACAGCCAATGCAGTTTTCTTCGTCAACAACAGAGTAACTACCCTTATAAATGCTAACAGCATCGCGCGGACAAACCTTTACGCATACGCCACAAGCCACACAACGGTCTTTTTCACTCTGAGCCTTATATTTTGTAGCCATATCAATCTATCACCTACCTTCGTTTTTAAGTAAATCTTCCAAAAACTCTGCAGCATCTGCCACACAAGCACTACATTCGCGCAACACTTTTCCAGTTCCAACGCCTTTCAATAGTTTGCACTGGGTAGCTCCATTACGTTGCTCAAACTTATCCATCATCTGTCGCATACCCCTCATTGCCTTTGTACGGTCCTTCACTGCAAGTCCATAAACAATGCCTGCACCAACCAAAGCTCCACAAGTGCCCTGCATATTTCCCATGCCAGCAGCAAAACAGTTACCCACGTGCATAATGGTTTCTTCGTCCAGACCCGTATAGTCGTAATAGGTGCAGCACACAGCCTGTGTGCAATTATGCGTACCATTAGCCTTTTTGGCTTCAGCTTGTTGTTTTCTACTTTCCATCATAGCGTGTATGTTTTTTAAAATTTCTGATGCAAAGGTATGGCTTTTATTATAGACATACAAATGAATTTATATATGTTATCATAGATAAATACTATTGTAAATAGGTGTTCAATATTATTTTTAAGATATTTTCCTCGGATGAAGGAGCATCACAGACTATGTGACTGAGAAAGAGGGAACCAAATGCACTCGAGAACGTGCTTTCAATGTGAAAATAATTTTGGATACCTACCTATAACCACACCTATATATAAAGGAGTCTCTACGAATGAGCTGTAAAATTAGAATAGCCTTTATAGAATAGCCTTGGTAAAAAACATCCATTATAAAGACAAGAATAAGCCAAAGACTTTCTGCAAAATCACAGATTTTTTATGTAAGTTTGCAGCATATTACATAACTCAACATCTGCTCATGAAACCACAGTTGGACTTTATATTACTCTACACGCCACAAAATGAGGGAGTTCTTACCTCGCTCAAAACGGCAGAAAGCATCAATCATGTTTTTCTGCTCACCTCCGAAGCACATGCTGCCGAAGCTGAAAAACACGTTAGCGAGAAATGTTCTATCATTTTAACCGATGCCCCACAAAGTTCTAAGTGCATCCGACAAATCGCACAAAAGACATCGGCTCCCTACACATTCTTTTATTTATCAGGACATAGTTTGTCATTAGGATATCGCGCACTTGAACGTATGATTCAAGTGGCTAACGATGCTGACAGACAAACAAATGCCTTGATGCTCTACACCGACCGATATGATGATAAAGGACAACACCCCACCATCGATTATCAAGAAGGTGCACTACGCGATGATTTTGACTTTGGTTCATTGCTACTTTTCCGCACACAGGGATTAAAGGATTTTGCCAAGAGCGAATGCTGCGGTCGGTTTACACACGCAGCCCTTTATGCCTTGCGCCTTTACACCAGCGCGAACGGACATATTGCACATTTGCGCGAACCACTCTACACTGAACAAGAAACAGACCTGCGTGCTTCAGGACAAAAGCAATTTGACTACGTAAATCCCAACAATCGCGAAGTACAAATTGAAATGGAACGTGCCTGCACCGAACACTTAAAACGTATAGGCGCTTGGTTAGCTCCCGATGAATACGATGAATTACCCGATAACAAAGAGAATTATCCCGTTGAAGCAAGCGTTATTATTCCCGTTCGCAACCGTGTGCGCACCATTAAAGATGCCATTGGCAGTGTTCTTGAACAAGAAGCCAAGTTCAAATTTAATGTTATTATTGTAGACAACCATTCAACCGATGGTACTGCTGAGGCTGTACAAGCGTTTAGCAACGATGAGCGCGTAGTACTCATTCAACCCTCACGCACCGACTTAGGCATTGGAGGGTGTTGGGATGTTGCCATTCGTTCAGCGCAATGCGGACGCTATGCTGTGCAACTCGACTCAGACGACCTTTATTCTTCACCCCAGACCCTACAACGCATTGTCGATGCCTTCCGTCAGCAGCACGCTGCCATGGTAATTGGTAGCTACCGCATGGTAAACTTCGACTTAGAAACATTACCTCCTGGACTTATCGACCATGCAGAATGGACTACCGCCAACGGACGCAACAATGCCTTGCGCATCAATGGATTAGGTGCCCCACGCGCCTTCCGCACAGACATTTTGCGCACAATAGGTTTTCCTAACACAAGCTATGGCGAAGACTATGCCTTAGGCTTAGTCTTTTCACGCCATTTCCGCATTGCTCGCATCTTCGACGAACTCTATCTTTGTCGTCGTTGGGACGGAAACTCTGATGCTGCACTTAGCATTGAAAAGCAAAACAAAAACAATCTTTACAAGGACCTTATACGTACGCTCGAACTCCGTGCACGCCGTGCCATGATTGCCCATTGGAATCATCCACTTAATCAAACCGAAGTAGACGCTTTTATTAGCAACCAACTTGAAACATGGCAAGAAGCACGCGAACGTTTTGAGGCATTACAAACCCAAGTAATGACGCGCGAACTGCCACTCGAAGACATGGAACTTCGCGTACAATTCAATCCCTCACGCATTGTGAGCACGGGTGCAAAGGTTGATAAAGCTACACTTAAAAAACGTCCATGCTTTCTTTGCGACAACCATCGTCCTGCCAGTCAACAACAATTGCCCGTAATGGGTAAGATTCAGCTATTGGTCAACCCCTTCCCCATTCTGCCCAAACACCTCACCTTGCCCACACGTCGTCACACAGCACAACGTTTTTCACACTTTGCTCCCATCATGGATAGCATAGCTTGGCAACTTCCAGGCATGTTTGTATTTTACAATGGGGCTCGATGTGGTGCCTCAGCTCCCGACCACGCACACTTGCAAGCAGGACAACGCGGATTTGTTCCCATTGAAAAAGATTGGAAATATTACGAAAACCGTTTACAACGCATCTATCCCTCAACCAAAGATGAGGAGGCAGATCTTGAAGAACAAGGTTATGACCCCAAAACGGGAGGCATTTTTATGCTCCGCGGATATGCCTGTCCCGCATTTGTTATTCAAGGTCCAGCCTGCAAGCAATCCCCTATTCTCTTTAACAAGTTGATGGAAGTATTGCCTATTGCAGACAAACAGCCTGAGCCTGACATCAATATCCTTTCATGGCGACAAGAAGGTGGGCCTTCTGCCCCCGACCACATTGTGTCGGTAATCTTTGTTCGCAAAAAACATCGTCCTGATTGTTACCACGCTGAAGGCAAAAATCAACTATTGATTAGCCCTGGCGCTATCGACATGGGTGGACTCATTATTACCCCCAGAGAAACCGACTATAAACGTCTTACCCCTCACACCGCAGCCAACATCTTGCGCGAAGTAACCATCAACGAAAATGAGATGTCTGCCATTGCACGCAAGTTACATAGTCGTACCCATACGCACAACACCCATAAACCAACCGATGGAGAAAGCGTAAAGAATGAGAATGCATTACTCAAATCATTGCAAGACCGCGACATCTGTGTAGGCATTATGCATACCGAGAAAGTAAGTTTCAAACTCAACGGTACATTTACCGCTAAAGGTGAAACTGTTACCAACCAGCAAGAAGCTTGTTGCACCGAAGGCGGTATCGCATGGAATGGCAATATCTATAGCGAACTTACCTTTATTCCCGAAGACGAAAACACCTGTTCGTTTACATTGCAAAACGTAACCATTGGCATAGGTTTTCATTGGCAACGCCAAGAAGATCAAACCTTTAAAGGTCGCTTGCGTTTAATTGTTGACGAAGAAAAACTCGTTGTAATCAACGAACTACCCGTTGAGGAATATTTAGAAAGCGTCATTTCATCTGAGATGAATGCAAATTCATCGCTTGGATTGCTCAAAACACATGCTGTAGTATCACGCAGTTGGGTATATAGCCAAATGCTAAACCGTTTACAAGGTGAAGGTCGCCCAGGCGATTTCTTCAACTTCGTACATCGACCAGGCGAATCCGTACGTTGGCACGACCGTTCAGACCACACCCTCTACGATGTATGTGCCGATGACCATTGCCAACGTTACCAAGGCATTACACGTGCCACATTGCCACAAGTTCATGAAGCAGTGATCTCAACCGCAGGCGAAGTGTTGATGTACGATGGCAAATTGTGCGACACACGCTTTTCAAAAAGTTGCGGTGGCATTAGTGAACGTTATAGCAGCTGTTGGGGTAACGAAGATTTTGCCTATCTGCAACCCGTGCGTTGCGATGCTGACAATAACGAGCCTCTGCCCGATTTAACAAACGAAGCCGAAGCAGCGCGTTGGATTCGCACTACACCTAAAGCATTTTGCAACACCACCAACAAGGCGTTGTTAGCCCAAGTGCTCAACTCATACGACCAAGAAACGCCCGACTTTTACCGTTGGCGTGTAGAGCTTACGCAAGAAAAAGTACGTCAACTGGTTGAAGAACGCACCGAACAAAAGTTGGGAGACATTATAGATTTGCAACCCGTAGAACGCGGTGCCAGTGGACGACTTATTCGCTTGCGCATTGTAGGAACCGAAGGCGAACTCATTGTGGGCAAAGAATTAGAAATCCGCCGATTGCTATCTGATAGTCATCTTTACAGTTCTGCTTTCATTATTGAGCGCAACGAGGTAGATGCACAAACTCACATTCCCCAATCATTTACACTTATAGGAGCAGGTTGGGGACATGGTGTTGGACTTTGCCAAATTGGTGCAGCCGTAATGGCAGACAAAGGCTATGCTTACAACGATATCCTAAAGCACTATTATCAAGGTGCCGACATCTTTAAGTTATTTGGCAAATAAACGCAGAAGCGAATAAATACCGCTAATAAAGTTCTTAGAATGCTTGAAAGGTAAATATTTATGTATTTATCTCTCAAGCATTCTTTTTTTTCTGATTATCAATCGTTCAAAGAAAAATTCAGGCTACGAAATTGCAACAAAAGATAAACTTTTTTCAAAAAACTCACAATTTTGTTTGGTCAGAACCATAGAAGTTTGTACTTTTGCACTCGCAAAACGGAAATAACACTTGCACTCTTAGCTCAGTTGGTAGAGCAACTGACTCTTAATCAGTGGGTCCAGGG
>ERZ1026874.90-NODE-90-length-60241-cov-14.259396_pt1 | contig 60241 bp, 56 predicted proteins | sample MGYA00380167_ERZ1026874 | MGnify/ENA primary metagenome ERZ1026874 (study PRJEB33269, sample SAMEA4719803) | human gut metagenome | biome: human-associated habitat; feature: organic feature; material: feces | place: Cameroon | collected 2013-10 ...
GTATCAGGTATCCTCGGCCCTGTGCGAGGCTGTGCGCGGCCCCAAGCCCCTAGCCGACCCCGCCCTGTGGCCCCCGGTAGAAGAAGCCAACGCCCAGGTGCTGGCAGCGATTGCCGAATTGTAAGAGCGGAGTGTTGCCACGATGAATGCTGCAGAACGTCCCTGCCTTCTGCACCGGGTCCTGGCCTTGGCGGCGGCGCTGTTGCTGCTGGGCGGCCTGTTCCTCTCCCCTGCCCTTGGTCTGCATGCGCAGGCTGAGGAGATTTCCTCTACCCAAAAGCTGCGGGTGGGTTACTATGCCTACACCGGCTTTAATATGATCGACGCCGACGGCAGCTACAGCGGCTACAGCTATGAGCTGCTGCAAAAAATTGCGCGGTATCGCAACGTTATCTACGAATACGACGGTTACGACGGCGACGTGAACGACGTGATGCAGATGCTGGAGGACGGCGAGATCGACGTGATCCCCAACCTGCGCATCACGCCTGACCGCGAGGATCGATTTGATTTTACCACCAACCCTGTGGGCACCATCGCCAGCATGCTGACGGTGCGTGCCGGCAACCGCACCGTCATTGCCGGGGAGTACAGCACCTACAACGGCATGACGGTGGGCTTCTCCCACGATGGCAACGGCCGCAACCAGAGCTTTATTGAGTTTGCCGCCGACCATAACTTTACCTATACCACGGTGTTTTACGACACGGACGACGAACTGGCCGAGGCCCTGCACAAAGGGGAGATCACCGCGGCGCTGACCAACGCCAACCGCATTACCACCGATGAATGGGTGCTGGAAACCTTCGACGAAACGCCGTTTTATATGGCGGTGCGCAAGGGCGACACCCAAACGCTGGCCCTGCTGAACGGTGCCCTGGCAGAGATGGACCGGCAGGAGCCCTCCTGGCAGGTCGACCTGCACGAGAAGTACTCCAACACCAGCCGCAGCTCCACGCTGGCCCTGACTGCGGAGGAGCAGGCCTACCTGTACGATATCAACGCAGGCAGCAAGGTGTGGACGGTAGCCGTCAACCCCGACCGCTACCCCTACTCCTACAAAGACCAAAAGGGCAACTGGACAGGCATCTCGGTCAAGCTGTTCGACCTGCTGGCCCAGCGCGCGGGCATCCGCTACCGACTGCTGGATGCCGACACCCGCGACGACTATATGGACCTGCTGCAGAACGGCAAGGCCGATCTGAGCCTGGTGTTCTTCAACGACCTGTCCCACGCCGAGCAGCTGGGCTACAAGCTCACCGACCCGTACCTTTCGGCGGGCTTCTCCTGGGTGCGGCTGCGCAAGGATACCGAGATGCAGACCATCGGCACGGTAGACCTGTTGGCCAAGGAGGCCACGGGCATCATCCTGCCCAGCAAAAACACCGTCTGCCAGACCTATCCCTCCTTTGCCGATTGCCTGACCGCCCTGCGCGCGGGTGAGATCGACGCCTATTACACCTACACCTACCAGGCCGAGCGCCTGCTGTACGATAACCTGCGCAACGACCTGACCACCACCCTGACCGGCGGCACCGTGGATTTTGCCATCGGTGTCTCGCAGGATGTGGATGTGCAGCTGTTGAGCATCCTGAACAAGGGCGTCCACAGCCTGAGTGATGAGGAGATCGACGAAACCATCCGCAGCTATACCACACTGGCCGAGCAGCCTTTCTCGCTGGTGCGCCTGCTCTACCAATACCCGCTGGTCATGGTATTTTTGTGCGTATGCGCTATGTTTGTGGCGGCCTGTGCCATCCTGCTGGTGCGGGCACGCAGCTTCCGCCTCAAGATGGCCTCCGCCCTGCACAAGGCCGAGGAAGCCAGCCAGGCCAAGACCGAGTTCCTCTCCAATATGTCCCACGATATCCGCACCCCCATCAACGGCATTATGGGCATGCTGGATATTGCCGAAGCCAACTTTGACGACCAGGCCCGCGTGAAAGACTGCCTGGTCAAGATGCGCGGTGCGGCCAGCCACCTGCTGTCCCTCATCAACGATGTGCTGGACATGGCCAAGGTGGAAAGCGGCACCATGCAGATGCTGGACGCCGACTTTGACCTGCGCGAATTGCTGAACTCCTGCTGCGGCATCATCGAGGGGCAGCTCAACGACCGCGACGTGACCCTGACCAAGCAGATCGGCCCCTTCTGGCATCCCCGCCTGCGGGGCAGTGAGCTGCACATCCGCCAGGTGTTGTTAAACATTCTGTCCAACGCTGTCAAATACACTCCCGACGGCGGCTCCATCAACTTCTATGCCCGCGAGACCCTGTTCGAGGAAGGGCTGGTACACCTGCGCATCGAGATCGCCGACACCGGCATCGGCATGAGCGAGGAATTTTTGCAGCACATCTTTGAGCCTTTCACCCAGGAGCAGCAGACCAGCCGCACCACCTATAAGGGCACCGGCCTGGGCATGGCCATCACCAAAAAGCTGGTAGACCAGATGCACGGCTCGCTGGATGTGGAAAGCACACCGGGCAAGGGTTCCACCTTCACCGTGCGCCTGAGCCTGCCCCTGGCCGAGACCGCCTACGACACCCCCGAGGAGGAACCGCCCGCCGACCTGCACGGCCTGCACCTGCTGATGGCTGAGGACAACGAGCTGAACCGGGAGATCGCCGTGACCCTGCTGGAAGAGCAGGGTGCCGCCATCACCACCGCCGAGAACGGCCGCGAGGCTGTGGAGCTGTTCCAGAACGCGCCCCAGGGCACCTTTGACGCCGTGCTAATGGACGTGATGATGCCCGAGATGAACGGCCTGGAGGCCACCCGCGCCATCCGCGCCTTCGAGCATTGCCCGCCGGAGAGCGGCATCCCCATTATCGCCATGACCGCCAACGTTTTTGCCGACGACGTGAAAGCCTGCCTGGAAGCGGGCATGAACTCCCACGTAGGCAAACCGCTGGATATGCAGGTATTGGCGGCGGAGATCTGCCGCCAGGTGCGGCGCTACACCGCCCTGCTGGAGAGCGCAGACTTTACAAAATTAGGAAATTAAAAAGTTGGCGCTTTCCTATTGCAATCTGGCATCTGACAAGCGTATAATAAGTTGATTATTGTTGTAATCAGCGCCGCACAATTCCCGCCGTCTCGGCGCTAAGGATTGTGCGGCATTGTCTTTATGTGTAGAGGGAGGATGTATCATGGCAACGAAGTATATTTTTGTTACCGGCGGCGTCGTTTCCGGGTTGGGCAAGGGCATTACCGCCGCCAGCCTGGGCCGCCTGCTGAAGACCCGCGGCCTGAAAGTGGCAAGCCAGAAGCTGGACCCGTATATCAACGTGGACCCCGGCACGATGAGCCCGCTGCAGCACGGCGAGGTCTTTGTGACTGACGACGGCACCGAGACCGACCTGGACCTGGGCCATTACGAGCGTTTTACCGATGAAAACCTGAACAAATACTCCAACCTGACTACCGGCAAGGTCTACTGGAATGTGCTGAACAAAGAGCGCCAGGGTGCCTACCTGGGCCAGACTGTCCAGATCATCCCCCACATCACCAACGAGATCAAGAGCTACATCTACAACCTGGCCAAGAGCACCGAGGCCGACGTTGTCATCACCGAGATCGGCGGCACCACCGGCGACATCGAGAGCCAGCCCTTCCTGGAGGCCATCCGTCAGGTGGGCCTGGAGCAGGGCCGCGACAACTGCTGCTACATCCATGTGGTGCTGGTGCCCTACATCTCCGGCTCGGACGAGTACAAGTCCAAGCCGGCCCAGCACTCCTGCAAGGAGCTGCAGGGCATGGGTATCGCCCCCAACGTCATCGTGCTGCGTGCCGACGGCCCTGTTGGCAGCGACATCAAGCGCAAGATCAGCATGTTCTGCAATGTCCGCCCGGACTGCGTCATTGAGAACCTGACCATGCCCAGCCTGTACGAATGCCCGCTGATGCTGGAGGCCGCCGGCCTGACCAATGTGGTGGCCCGCCAGCTGCACCTGCAGACCCCGCCCACCGACCTGACCGAGTGGAAGGAACTGATCAGCCGCATTGCCACCCGCAGCCGCAACTGTAAGATAGCCCTGGTGGGCAAGTATGTTAAGCTGCACGACGCCTACCTGAGCGTGATGGAGAGCCTGTACCACGCCGGTTTCGAGAACGAGAGCAAGGTCGAGATCAAGTGGGTGGACAGCGAGACTCTGGTGGACCAGGACCGCTGCGCCGAAGAATTTGCCGATGTGGACGGCATCATCGTGCCCGGCGGCTTCGGCGACCGCGGCATCGAGGGTATGATCCAAGCCGCCCAGTACGCCCGCGAGAACCGTATGCCCTACTTTGGCATCTGCCTGGGCATGCAGATCATGGTGATGGAGTACGCCCGCAACGTGCTGGGCTACGCCGATGCCAACTCCAGCGAGTTTGCCCCCGAGGGCCAGCACAATGTAATTGACCTGATGCCGGACCAGCAGGGCGTGGAGACCAAGGGCGGCACGATGCGCCTGGGTAAGTACCCCTGCACCATCACCCCCGGCACCAAGATGGCCGAGTGCTACGGCACGCTGGAGATCGACGAGCGCCACCGCCACCGCTATGAATTCAATAACGAGTTCCGCGCTGAGTTCGAGGAGAAGGGCCTGGTCATTGCCGGCACCAGCCCCGACGGCCGCCTGGTAGAAGCTGTGGAGATCCCGGGCCGGGACTTCCACCTGGGCGCCCAGTTCCACCCCGAGTTCAAGAGCCGCCCGAACCGCGCTCACCCGCTGTTCAAGGGTTTCATTGCCGCTTCCCTGAAGTACCAGAACGAGCATACCCCCACCGACCATCCGGCTTCGATTGGGGAATAAGTTTGTATCTTAAATCTGTGCCGACCACCCTGTAGGGGCGAACATCGTTCGCCCGTGGCCGTTTGCCTTGCCCGTCAGTTTTACGGGCGCACACTGTGCGCCCCTACATCCCCTTTTCCGCAATTTCGTAGGGGCGGATTCCATATCCGCCCGCGGGCCGATGCCAGCATCGGCCCCTACAGCATAGCCGCCAACTACCTGCCCCCTTTACACAAGGGGGCCTTTTTATTTCCCTCAAAAAATTTAAAAAAATTCCCCTCTTCCTGCAACAATTCTGACACATCCGTCGTTTATAACTATAGAAGCTTCTGAAATACTGCCCTGTAAAGCAAGCGAAAAAACACACAAATTCCCCTGCGAATGTCGAGAGTTTCTTGGTGTGTTTTTGTCTTGTTTTCGCCGGGTTTCCCGGCGTATAATGCTATATCATAGAATCCGCGGAAAGGGCTTTGCCCTGCGGTGTTCCAAAGGAGTTTTCTATGCGCAACTGGTGTGCGCGTCACCCCATCTACTTTATGGGGCTGTACGCATTGTTTTACTTAACTTTCTTCGCCCTGCTGGAGCGCACGATCCAGACCCCTGATCTGTGGGTACACTGTCGGCTGGATGATCTGATCCCGTTCTGCAAGTACGCGATCATCCCCTATTCGCTGTGGTTCCCGTGGATCCCGTTTACCCTCTTTTTCATCCTGTATAAGGGGGAACGGTCGGACTTCTGGCGGTTATGCCTGCCGCTGTTTGCCGGCATGACGATGGCGCTCCTGTTTTACGCTATCGTACCCAACGGCTTGGCCCTGCGCCCCCGTTACGTGCCCGGCAATGACATCTTTGCCAAGGCGGTACGCTCGCTGTATCGCACCGATACGCCGATGAATGTCTGCCCGTCGATTCACGTGTTCAACTCGGTCACGCTGATGCTGGCTTACTACCGCACCCGCTGCTTCGATGCCCCGCGCCTGCGTTGGATGCGCCCCGCAGCCGCCGTGCTGTGCGTGTCCATCACACTTTCCACCATGTTGTTGAAACAGCACAGCGTCATTGACGTAGTGTTTGGCATGCTGCTGGCTTTTGCCCTGGATGCCATTGCCACCGAGGTGCAGCGTAATCCTCAGCCCAGCCGCCGCAACCGCCGCGAACGCCAGCCCGAGTGGTTGTAACTACTTCTTGAGCCTCCCTCTGGGAGACAGACTCCCCCGGTACGGGGGGAGGTGGCACGAAGTGCCAGAGGGGGAGCGGTGCCCCGCTGGGACAGAGGAAGAGAGCCTAATCATAGTCTCTCCCCCACCCGCTTCGCGGGAGCCCCTTCACAGAGGAGGCCGCTTATAAAGATAAAAGCCTGCACGGTTTTAACGCCGTGCAGGCTTTTATTTTTTGCGTTATAATGCATAAATCAAAATGCCCAGGATAATCAGCACCAGCGCGCCGATCTTTTTAGGGTTCATCTTCTCATGGAAGATCACCACGCCAAAGAAGGTCACATAAATATAGCCGGTGGCCTCCAGCACGGGGCCGACGTTCAGCGGCACGCCCTTGTAGGCCAGCATCGTCAGCAGCGAGCAGCCCACAAACAGGCCGTAGCCCAGGACCACGCGCCAATCGGTGTACTCTGCCAGCAGGGACTTATGCTCCCGCAGGGCGGCTTTTTTCAGCAGTACCTGAGACACCGACGCCAAAAATGTACTGAGCAGATAAAGTGCCACGTAGGGCAGCTGTGCCTGGTTCATTGGCCGCCCTCCCCTTCGTTGTCAGCCCGCACAAACAGCACGATGCCCACAATAATAACCGCTGCACCGATAAACTGGCGCAGAGTGATGCTTTCCCCAAACAGCAAAAAGCCCAGCAGGATCCCCCACACCACGGTGATGGCCTTATTGGCGTAGGCGGTGGTCAGCGGCAGGTGCTTGATGACCTGCTGCCAGCCAAAGGCATACACCACCAGTGCCGCCAGCATGCCGCCGTACAGCAGGATGAATCCTACGCTCAAAAACGGCTGCTGCGCCGCCAATTTGCTGCACACGCTGCTGCTGGCATACACCCCCAAAATCAAGTGCAGCAACAGGAACCATTTTGCCTGCTTCACTGGGCATCCTCCTCATGGTGCAGATATTCGCGCGCCACATACTGCGGGGCGGCGTTGGCGCACATGTAGATGCGGCCGACGTACTCGCCGATCAGGCCCAGCACCAGCAGGATCATGCCGCCCAACAGCAGCAGCAGCGCCGTGGTAGACGCCCAGCCCATGGGGGCGGCGCCGCGGACGAAGTGGTCGATGATGATGTAGATCAGATACAAAAAGCCAAAGCCCGCGAACACCGTGCCTGCATAGGTAGCCAGGCGCAGCGGCTTGACAGAAAAGGACGTAAAACCGTTCATCCAAAGATTCAGCAGCTTGCTGATGGTGTAGCCGGAGCGTCCCTCCTCACGGGCGCGGTGATGCACCGACACGTTGGCAATGCGTTTGGTGGAGCGCAGCACCAGGCCAATGACATAGGGGTAGCAATGCTCGTACCGCAGCATTTCGTCCACGATGAACCGCCGGGCGGCAAAGTAGCTGTTGACCACCAGCTCCGGCGGCTTGCCCAGCATGACCTCGGTCATTTTACTGTTGACCCAGCTGCCCAGGTTGCGCCAGCCTGCCTGGCGCTTATTATCGTAGCTGGCGTAAACGACGTCGTAACCTTCGTTGATCTTGTTCAGCAGCTTGTCCACCTCATTGGCGGGGGTCTGGCCGTCATCGTCCAGACAGACGATAATATCGCCGGTACACTGGTGGAAACCAGCCATCAGCGCGGCGTGCTGGCCGAAGTTTTTCGCCAGATCCACGCCCTGCACATGGGCGTCCGCCGCCACCAGCCTGCGGATGGTGCCGATGGTGTCATCGGGCGAGCAGTCGTTGATCAGCACGACCTCGTAGTCATACTGGGGCAAAGTCTGCATCGTCGCCGTCAGTTCCTCGTGCACCGCCGCCAGCGTATGCTCCGAGCGGTAGCACGGGATCACAAAAGAAATTTTCTGCATGTTATTTTCGTCCTTTTATTGCGTATCGGGCCGTTCATACACGATCAGGTCCTCGGTGGAGATGACCGCCTGCCAGCCGTCCGCCAGCAGGCGGGCCTCGGCGTCGGTACCATGGTTGACCATGGCATAGCGGGAGTAGATCGTCTCCTCCGGGTCGGCAATGTAGGTGTTCATATCGAACTCAATGCCCATACCTGCGGGAACAGCGTACAGGTAGCCGTGGAACACATCGTCCGCATAAGCGTAAGCTAGGGTGTTGTCCCAGGGATCGGCGCTGGCGCGGGCGTCCATGCGCTCCTGCAGGGCAGTCTCCACGGCCGTGATCTGGCTGCCCATCTCGTCAAAATAGGTGGACAGGGTGCTGCGCTCGACGTTGATGGGCAGCAGCACGACCGCCAGCACCGGCAGCCAGACAAGGCTGCGGGCGGCATCCTCGACCACCACAGCCGCCAGCAGCAGGATGGACAGCAGCATCAGATGGCGGGGCGCGATGTTATACAGGAACACCAGCACCAGCGCAATAATGCCGGTGCAGCCCAGGGCGCAAGCTTTCAGCGGGCTGGGGCGGTGGGCACGGCGGTCCAGCACAAAGCAGACCAGTGTTACCGCCAAAATCATCAAAAAGATAATGCAGCCGCGGCCGAAGTAGGTCTTTTCCACAAAGGTACGCGGAATATCCTGACCGACGGTTACCAATTCTTTGGCGGCATGGTTCATCTCATACACGATGGCTTCGCCAATTTTGCCGTGGGCCAGCAGTTCCAGGCCGCCGAAATCCATACCGCCGCCGCTGAAATAGGAGACAGAAAGTTTCGTCCTAGAGAAAAGGGCAACACAAAAGCTGAAGATTGCCTCGCCCAGGCAGAAATTGCGCCGCTTTTTATCGGCCCAGACAGCCACCAGCGGGAACGCCCAGAACAAAAGCGCGTAGGGGCGGAAGATGGTCTCCAGCCCGCAGGCCAGTGCCGCGGGCACCAGCCACCAATGGGAGCCGCCCCGCAGCAAGGCCGCCGTGGAACCGGCAATGACCAGTGCCAGCATATAATGCAGTGCTTCGGACGAGCCGCAAAAGCTGCCCGCCAGCGGCATCCACAGGCAGACCAAGCCGCCGTAGCACAAAATCTGCTGACCAATGTTCAGCCGCGCGGCGACCGTAAACACCACCACGCCCAATGCCAGAAACAGCACATTGCACCAGAACATCGTGTTAACGCTGGCGCCGAACAGGCGTCCGGCCAGGCCGTAGACCCAGATAAGCACCGGACCCCAGGCACCGTAGCGGCCGATGTCGGCGGTGCCCTCGTTATAGCCAAAGTAGCCCAGCGGGCCGCCGTGGGTAATGACGCTGACCACCTGGCGGTTGTAGATTACTTCGTCGTTATCGATATTGGGCGGCATCCACACCTGCCACAACGGGGTGCGGAACGCCAGCGTGTAAAACAGCAGCAGAAACAGCAACGCGCCCGCGATGCCAAGGGGCACCGGGGGCGTCTTTTTCAGCAGTCGTTTCAACTTATCCATACAGGTATTCTCCGTCTGCTTTTGTACGTTATTGTGCAATTTTTGCCATAAAGACCACGTCGCGGTAGACGCCGTCCAGACGGACCATGTCACGGAAGGTGCCTTCTTCCACAAAGCCGGCAGCGGCGTAGCTGCGGCGGGCAGGGGTGTTCTCGGCAAGCACGCGCAGACTGATGCGGTGCAAGTGCAGCGCGGTGAAGCCGAAATCGGTGAACAGGCGGGCAGTCTCGGTTCCAAAGCCCTTACCGCGGGCGCTCTCCTCGCCGATGAAGATGCCGTACTCGGCACTGTTAAAAGTATGGTCCACATCCCGGTAGTACACCGACCCCACCGCCGTATCGGCGGCCTTATCCACGATGATGTACTGCACGACCCCGCCGGTGGCGACCTTGGTTTTCAGCCAGTTGCGGTGCATTTCGGGGGTAAAGGTCTGGCGGAAGATAAAGTTATCGCGCACCGAGGGGGTGTTGCGCCAGCGCACGATGTTGTCGGTGTCGGCATCGGTGATGGGCCGCAGAACGACCTTTTCACCGGTCAGGATGGGAAGATTTTCCATACAGGTTCCTTTCGCGTTTTCTAAGATCCGGCGGTTAGCCGCACTCGTACACAGCAGCAGACGTGCCCTCGTACAGCAGGGCCCAGCCGTTTTCTTCCAGATATTGGGCCACGTCGCTGTCGGTATTTGCCATGACATAACGGGAATGAATTTCGTTGGCAGGGTCCAGAAGATACGTGTCTTCGTCAAATTGCAGGCCCATACCATCGGGCACAGCGTACAGCATACCAAAGTGGCTGCCGCTGCCCAGGGCGTAGGCGCACACATGGTCCCACAGGTCGTCGCTTGTCAGGCGGGCCTGGCTCTCGGTCAGCGCCGTTTGCAAGTCGGCAACTTCCTGCGATAATTCTGCATTATACACAGGCATCGTAAAGGTGGAGGCATCGCTGTCCCCTCTTGCCGTGGTCATGCGGATGCCCACCACGCTAAGCACCGCCAGCAGCACCGGGGCCGCAGCGGCGGTCAGGGGCGGTTGCTCGGCCACAAGCGCTGCCAACAGCAGTAGGTCATACACGATGGTATGGCGGGAGGCCTCGCCAGGGCGGTACATCAGCATCAGCGCCAAAAACACCACCAGCGTGACCACCAGTGCGCATACTTTCCAGAACACCGGCTGCTTATGCGCGGCGTTCCAAATCACACAGGCCAGCGTGACCAGCAGCAACGCAAACAGCAGCAGATAACAGCTGCCCACGCGGGTGCCATCGGCGATCTCCTGCCCCAATTGCTGCCACGCCCCCAACAGCTTATAGTAAACGCTGCGGGCGGCGGCCCAGAGGTGACCGTGGAGCAGTTCTTCCACAGCGCCCAGGTCCACATTGGTAAAAAGGTACGGTGCGTAGAACTTTTTCATCAGCACCAGCGTACCGGCGGCGGAAGCAGCCGCCCCGGCCACCGTACCGCCCACCGCCTTACGGCGGGGCCAGGCCAGTACCAGCGGGAACAGCCACAGCACAGCGTTATAGGGCCGCACCAGCGTGGCGGCAGCGCACAGCGCAAACAGCGCCACCCAGGCCGCGCCCGCATGCCTGCACCCGCGGCGGATGCCTGCAGCCAGGCCAAGCACAGCCAGCACCAGCGCGTAGTGCAGCGGCTCCTGCATGGCGGAGAACACATACCGCACCGGGGCGTTCAGCGCGGCGATGCCGACGCCGAACAGCAACTGGCGCTTCCAGTCCAGGCGGGTGCCCCACACAAAGCAGAGCCAGCCCGCCAGCACCCAAAACAGGTTGCAGTATAAAAAGGCGTTCTGTCCGCGGAAAATCAGCCCCGGGATGGCGTACAGGTAGAACACCGCAGGTCCCCAGGCGGCAAAACGGCCGATCTCGGCGTGGGACTCGTTAAAACCAAAGTACCCTTGCGGTGCGCCGTGGGTCACCACCGCCGAAAGCTGCTTGGCGTAGTAGACCTCGTCGCTCCACGCGCTGGCGGGCAGGTAAATCTTGCCCAGCGGCACGCCGTAGACAGCCCACTCATACACCAGCAAAAACACCAGCGCGGCGGCCACCGTGCAGACCAGCCTTGCCCAGGCGGGCAGGGTCTTACTTTTCATAGAACTCCAGCACTTTGGCGATGACCTTGTTCTGGTCGTCTTCGGTCAGGCCGTAGTACATGGGCAGGCGCACCAGGCGCTCGCTCTCGGCGGTGGTGTAGACGTCCTCACCGTCAAAGCGGCCGAACTTCTCGCCCGCCGGGGCGGAGTGCAGCGGGATGTAATGGAACACCGCCAGAATGTCGTTCTCTTTCAAAAAGCGGATGAACTCGGTACGTTCTTCCAGATTCTTGCACTTCAGGTAGAACATATGGGCGTTGTGTACACAGCCCTCGGGGATGGTCTGCAGCTCGATCTTGCCTGCCTCCACCAGCGGCTGGAAAGCTTCACGGTAGCGCTGCCAACTGGTCAGGCGGTTCTCATTGATCTCGTCGGCATGCAGCAGCTGGGCCCACAGGTAGGCAGCGTTCAGTTCGCTGGGCAGGTAGCTGTCACCAAAATCCACCCAGGTGTACTTGTCCACCTGGCCGCGGAAGAACTTGGCGCGGTTGGTTCCCTTTTCGCGCAGGATCTCGGCGCGCTCGTTATAATCGGGGTTGTTGATGACGAGAGCGCCGCCCTCGCCCATCGAGTAGTTTTTCGTCTCGTGGAAAGAGTAGCAGCCAAAGTCGCCAATGGTGCCCAGCGCTTTGCCCTTGTAACTGCTCATCACGCCCTGGGCGGCATCCTCGACCACCATCAGGTTGTGGCGGCGGGCGATGTCCATGATGGTGTCCATCTCGCAGGCCACACCGGCATAGTGCATGGCGATGATGACCTTGGTCTTGTCGGTGATGGCGGCTTCGATCTTGGTCTCGTCGATGTTCATCGTGTCGGGGCGCACATCCACAAACACCAGCTTGGCCCCGGCCAGCACGGCGGCGGTGGCGGTGCTGGAGAAGGTGAAGCTGGGCAGGATGACCTCGTCGCCGGGATGAAGATCGCACAGCAGCATGGCCATATCCAGGGCGGTGGTGCCGCTGGTGGTCAGCAGCACTTTCTGGGCGTTAAAACGCTCCTCAAACCAGCTGTTGCACATCTTGGTAAAGGCACCGTCACCGCAAATTTTATGCGCGTCGATGGCCTGTTTGACATATTCCAGCTCGTCCCCAACGCAGGGGGGCACATTAAAAGGGATCATGGCAAAAGCCCTCTTTCCTTACAAAATTCGATACTTATTAAATAGTATAGCACACTATGCCTGTTTCCACAAGGCGCGGGCTCACTTTTTCACGCGGGTGGTGTTGTAGGCGCGCAGCAGCAGCACGGCGTACCACAGCAGCATGATGCTGAACACGATGAAGGCAAAGGATGCCACGGTGGCCGCCCCGGCAGAAAAGTGTGCAACGCAGTACACGGCCAGCGGCACGGCAGCCACAATCGGCATCTTGGCGTTTTTTCCCGTCGTATAGCCGGCAATTTTCAACATCTGCGTCACAGTGGCCCACAGCAGCCACAGGGCCGCGGCCCGCAGCAGCGGGGCCAGCCAGGCGGGACCGGCCAGAGTGCCGCACAGCACCAGTTCCAGCACCAACTGCACGGTGCCGCAGGCCAGCACGGGCAGGGCGCGGCGGCCCAGCAGCAGGTAGCCCACCAGCGCCAGCACAGTCAGCGAGACTTCCTGCAAAGCGACAGCATCGGGCATAGCCAGCATGGCGCGGCCGGCGGATGCCACCCCCACCAGCAGGTAGGCCAGAGCGGGACGATTGCGTTTATCCATAGGGGTAAATCCTCCGATTTTTCAACAATTTTTATCATTTTATCATACCATGAACCGTGAGGACTTGCAAGGGAAAGCCGCACGGCGTATAATGAAACCATTCTGCCGTGTGTGCGATTTAAAGCGGCAGACATGTATGGAGAGGAAGTTGTGCAATATGGAATTTTCCCATCGTTTGGACCTGTTCGGGCCGGAGATCTTTGCCGCGCTGAACGATAAAAAGGTCGCGCTGGAGGCCGAGGGCCGCCACCTGTTCAATTTAAGCGTGGGAACGCCGGATTTTGCCCCGGCCGACCACATCAAACAGGCGCTGATCGATGCCGCCAGAGACAACGAAAACTGGAAGTACAGCCTGCGGGACCTGCCCGAACTGCTGGACGCCGTATGCAGCTACTACAAACGCCGCTTTGACGTAGACACCATCACCCCGGACAAAGTGATGAGTTTTTCTGGCTCCCAGGACGGCATCGGCCACTTAGGCCTGGCGCTGTGCAACGACGGTGACGTGGTGCTGCTGCCCGACCCCTGCTACCCCGTTTTTATGACCGGCAGCAAGCTGGGCGGCGCCGCCCCCTGGTACTACAAACTGACGAAAGAAAACCACTTCTTGCCAGATGTGACCGCCATTCCCGAGGAGGTGGCCCGCAAGGCAAAGTTTATGCTGGTCAGCCTGCCGGCCAACCCGGTGGGCAGCATCGGCACGCCGGAGCTGTACGCCCAGTTGGTGGATTTCTGCCGTAAGTACGATATTTTGCTGGTGCATGACAACGCCTACAGCGACATCATCTTTGACGGCGCCCACGGCGGCAGCATTTTCAATACGCCGGGAGCCGAGGAGTGCGCGGTGGAGTTCTTCTCCCTGAGCAAGAGCTTCAACGTGACCGGCGCGCGCATCAGCTTTTTGGTGGGCCGCCCGGATGTGATCGCCGCCTGCAAAAAGCTGCGCACCCAGATCGACTTTGGCATGTTCTTGCCGGTGCAGAAAGCCGCCATCGCCGCCCTGACCGGCCCGCTGGACAGCGTAAAACGCCAGTGCGGCGAGTATCAGGCCCGCCGCGACGCCCTGTGCGGCGGCCTGCGCAGCATCGGCTGGAACGTACCCGACAGCCACGGCAGCATGTTTGTGTGGGCCCCGCTGCCCACCGGCTACACCGACAGCATGGCCTTCTGCCTGGAGCTGATCGACAAGGCAGGCGTTATCTGCACGCCGGGCTTCAGCTTTGGCCCCAGCGGTGAGGGGTACGTCCGTTTTGCCCTGACCCTGCCGGTAAAGCGCATCCGCGAGGCGGTCGCATCCATCGCCGCCAGCGGGATGATCCACTAAGTTCATCTTTTGGAGGCTCCCTCTGCGAGACAGACTCCCCCGATACGGGGGAGGTGGCGCAAAGCGCCAGAGGGGGAGCACTGGCAGCGCGAAGCGCTGACTGAGGGAGAGACTTTGCCTAGGCTCTCTCCCCCACCCGCTTGCGCGGGAGCCCCCTCGCAGAGGGGGCCTTTATAACGGTGCCACATATACAGAAAAGCCCCCGCCTGCGTTAAACAGGCGGGGGCTTTGTTATATGCCATTATGGACTTTTCCGCTTTCAGCCGCTTGTTGCAGCTTACTGCTCGCTCTCGGTCTCAGCAGCCTCTGCCGCGGCGGCTTCGCGGGCCTGGGGTCCGTTTTCACGAACGGCGGCGCGCAGGGCCTTCTGGATGGCCGGGGTGATCTCTACCCGCTGCAGCAAAGATGCCAACAGCTCGGGGAACTGTTTGGCAGGCAGCTGCTCGGCTACCACAAGGGCCAGGTACTCGGCATGGGACATGGCAGGCTCAAAGGTGCGGGCGTAGGTTTTACCGCTGCGCACGAAGCCGACCTCCCGCAGGACGCCTTTCGCCATCAGGCTGTTCAGCATCGAAAAGATCGAGCGTTCTTTCCACTTGCGATCCTCGCAGGTGTGGATGACCTCGGTCTGGGCCATGGGGTGGTCTGCCTGCCAGAAAATTTCCATAATCTGCTGTTCACTTTTTGTCAGGTGCACGCTTGAACTCTCCCTTACTGCATAGTTGCAAATCTACTACCATAATATAGGTGAATGAATCAATTGTCAATACTTTAACAGTAATTTTTTAGATTTTTTCTTCGTTATAATATAACGCGGCATGTTTGCACAACGTTGCCACACTTCTGCCACACTTTGTTTTCGTTTTGACGGCTCATCGCGCGATTCATAAGGTGTGGCAAATCCGTGGCAAATTTTGCCACACTGTGTCCGCTTTGTGATTTACCTGCCTTCCCTGCCGGTTTTTCTGTTATGTCAGTCATGCAGTTCGATAATTTTTGCATAATTTTCACATGGATTTTTCGTTCATCGGCGCCAGGCGTTCATCAACCGAGTCAGGGCGCGTTTCTCCAACCGGGAAACATAGCTGCGGCTGATGCCCAGTTTGTCGGCAGTCTGCTGCTGGGTAGCCGGACGCTCCCCGCCCAGGCCGTAGCGCAGCTGCAGCAGCGCCCGTTCCCGCGCAGGCAGGGTATCCACCAAGCGGCGCAGGCGGGCGGCATCGGCGCGGCGCTCGCAATCGTCCTCCATCACGGTGTCATCGGGCAGGGTGTCGGCCAATGTCAACTGCCCGCTGCCGGATTCCAGTGGCTCCTGCAGCGAAACAGCCGCACCTTCACGTCGAATTTTTCTCAGTTCCATTCGTAGCTCGTTCTCGATGCACCGGCTCGCGTAGCTGGCAAACTTGCTGGCGCGGGCGGGATCAAAGGTATCCACCGCCTTGATAAGCCCGATGGTGCCGATGGAGATCAGGTCATCCTGGTTGGACGTGGCAGCGTAGTATTTCTTGCACACATGGGCCACCAGCCGCAGGTTGTGCCGCACCAGCTGGTCGCGGGCATCCCGCCCGGCTGCACCGCCCGTGCGCAGGGCTGCAAAGGCCGCACGCTCGGCCGCCGGGGAAAGCGGCCGCGGGAAGCTGCCGCTTTCGAGATGCAGCGCCAAATACAAAATCTGCCCGGCTGCCGCCTGCAAAAATACGCCCAAAATGCCCCACATAGCAACACCCCCTGCCCTTTTGTATGCGGGCAGGGGGTGGTTTTATGCGGTCAACAGTTCGGCAGCGGTGCAGGTATCGTCCTGCACGGTCAGGCGCAGCGTGTGGGTATCGTCCAGGATCGCAGTATATACAGTTTGGTCTTCTTCGTCAAAATAATACAGTTGGTATATATCATCCATACTGCGGCCGGTGAACCAGCCGTCCTGCACCAGGCGGGCGGTGGTAGCCACCAGCAGCGGCTCTTTTTCCTCGCTGCTGTATTGGTTGGCGCCGCAGGCGGACAGCACGCCGGTGTCCAACAGGGGGTCTGTGCCCTGCTCCCAGTGAGTCAGGGTCGCCTCAGCAATGCGGCGGTCGGGGTCGGTGCAGCCCAGCACCACAAAGCTGACGGCCAGAACCGCAATGCCGATGCGCGCCGCCGGGATAGGCTTGAACACCCGCACCAACAGCAGCATGCCCCACACCAGCAGCACTGTCAGGAACCACCCGGCCGCGACCCTGCGCGGCGTGAAGCCGAACAGCCGGATATACGCCGCCAGCTTGGCCCCGGCCAGCAGTGCAAACGCCACGCCGAAACCGCAGAACAGTGCCGCCAGCACTTTAGTCAGCGGCCGCTTTGCGAGGAAATGCACCCCCGCCAGCACGGCAATGTCCAGCAGTTGGATGCGCAGCAGCTCCCAGAATCCATCCACCGCAAAGGCCGAGGCTTCGGGCGCGGTCAGGCCCGAGCCGCCCAGGGCGGCGGTCCACTCAGCCAATTGCAGGGCAAAAAACAGACTGTACAGCGCGCATAAGGCCCCAGTGGCAATGCCGCAGGTCAACCGGGGCAGGCGCTTGTAAGGGGCCAGTGCTTTATAAAAAGCGGGGCCGTCGCAGGGCGGGCCGTCCCGCCGGGCAGCGCCGTAGACCAACCCGAACAGCCACGCGCCCACGGGCAGCGACAGCAGGATGTTGAACAGCTCGCTCAGCAGGCGGTCGCTCCAGAAATTTTGCCACATGGCGGTAAGCCAGGTACCCAGGGCGGCAAAGTGGACGTCGGCGGCGGCCAGCTGGGCGGCGGCAAAGCTGCACAACACCGCCGTCAGCACCAGCGTACCCATCGCCGCCAGCCACTTTTTGGCCCCGATACGCCGCACGGCCAGCCCGCGCAGGGCGGAGAAAACGGTACCCGCCCGCGCAAAAAAGCTGCCAAACGGCAGGGTGAAGCACCCGGCCAGGGCATCCAGCGGGGCCAATGCCCCGGTGTGCCCCTGGGCCAGCATGCCGCAGCGGGCCAGCACGCACCAGATGGCCAGCAGATGCCACGCCAGCTCCTGCACAAGACCGAGGAAGTAAAAGTGCCCCGGCACCGCCAACGTGACCGACAGTGCCAGCCAGCACGCGGCCCAAAGTGGCGTCTCCCTGGCAGAGGTGCGGCGGCAGACGCGGGCGGCAGCCTCGACGGCCAGCAGAAAGACCACGGCAAAGGCGGTCATGGCCCAGCCGCGGTAACGGCCAACCTCCCCAAATAGGATGCAGCGCAGGTAAAAGTAGGCCAGCGGATAACTGCCCACCACCGCCCAGGGCCAAAAGCATTGTTTTTTGGGTACACTTGAATAAAGGGGACGGATCTCGCCCTCTTGATGGGGGTATTTCATAGGGTTGCTCCTTTTTAGTGGCTCCCCTTGAGGGGAGCTGGCAGCGGCAGCTGACTGAGGGGTGGCTACTTTAGCCGCTTGTATTTTATGTAGATGCAATTGCTCTGCATCTGCGCCACCCCTCACCCGCTCACGCGGGAGCTCCCCTCAAGGGGAGCCTTCCTCGTCGTCCACATACTCCAGCAGCTCGCCCGGCTGGCAGTCCAGCGCCTTACACAGGGCTTCCAGCGTGGAGAACCGCACGGCTTTGGCTTTGTTGTTTTTCAGGATGGACAGGTTCGCCGGGGTGATGCCGATTTCCTCGGCCAGCTCCCCCGCGCCTTTGTGGCGGCGGGCCATCATCACATCCAGGTTTACGACAATGGGCATGATGCGTCCCCCCTTAAATTGTATAGTCCAGTTCGTTTTTCATGCGCACGGCCTGAGCAAAGGCGTTTTTCAGCACCCGCACCAGCAGCGCCATAAATCCAGCGGCTGCGGCCAGCACCGCAAAGGGCCGGTAGCAGATGAACACCGCTGCCAGGCAGAGCACCGCCGCCCCGGCACAGCACCAGCTGATGCGCCGCAGCGCCGCGACGTTCTCGGGCACAAAGACCTCGCCTTTCTCGATACGGCGTAAAAATTTGTACAGGCTGACCAGCATACCGATAGCCAGCGCCGCGCAGGCATAGCCCAGCACCAGCAGTGTGGCGGTCAGGCCTGTGCTGGAGCGCAGCCCTGCCACTGCAATGAACCACGCCGTCACCCACGGTCCGCCCAGCGTCATGGCAATGCTGCCGATGAGTGCAGCCACCACCACGCACCGTGTCAGCGTGATGCTTTTTTCGTCGTCCCAAAATTTCATGGTCATGTCTCCTCCCGGTTTTCGGTATGGCTGCAGTATAGCATATGTATTATCGTTTTGCAAGTGTTTTTTATCGTTTTTCGATATATTTGTGTTGTTATACAAAAAGGCCCCACCGTTTTTGTACGGCGGGGTCTGTGGGGCATATTCAGCTGCGGGCGGCGTGGCTGACTTCCCGCTTGGCGCGGCGCTCCATCAACGTCTCCCAGCTGGAGGACATCTTGTCCGCCAGGCAGACAAGGCAGGCCTCGCGGCAGCGGGGCAGCTGGGTGATGGTCAGCGGCCACATGTGGGTCTGGATGATATTGCGCTCCTTGTTGTTGAGTTGAAACACCGCATCGGCGTTGTAGCGTGCAATTAGGGGGTGCTTAAAGCCGTGCCAGTGGGTGATGTTGGAACAGTTGTGCCAATCGTACAGATAAAAATCGTGCAAAAACGCGCCGCGCACCAGGCTGACTTCGTCGGCGTGGCAGTGCCAGTGCAGGTTGAGCCAGTAGGCGATGCGAGTCACCCGCAGGCAATGCTCGTAGGTGGTGACGGTGCCGTGCTGGATGAACTGCTGCATCTCCAGCGCGTGGGGATCATCGGCAAAGCCGCGCAGGATCTCGTACATACGTGCTTCCTGCGCCGGCGTCAGCTGGCAAACCATCGGCGGCACCTTCCTTCCCTGTTAGTCACCTTTATTATACCGCGCCGCAAGCGCTCCGGCAATGGGGCGGGGGAAATTTCACAGGATTAGTGCTTACTCACCCCAAAATGTTCCTGCACGATTATATTCAGCTGGTCCTTGATCTCATCAAACGAACAATTAAGGTCCAGTGTTTTCACACTGATTTGGTTGCCGCTCATCTGATATGTGTGGTCTGGCTGGATCTGCTCGTCCGTTTTCGCATACAAAAGCATGCCGGAAACTGTATGGGGCTTGCCTCTCATTTCATACTCTTTGTTTTTTACATAGGTGAAGATTTGGTACAGATTATGGGAATGGATCGTATGGGTATCGAACCGTATCTGCGTGGTATGCGCATAATATTTAGCATCCAGAATCAAAACTGTGCTATCGCGCTGCAAGGTGACATCCGTTTGCATCGTCGGCAACATTTCATTAAATCCATTATCCAGCTGCCATGCAACCTGTGATGCATTAACTTCCAGCTCCGTGAACTCCGTCCGGTAATATTCCAGAAGAAATTTCTCGTACAAACGGCTCATGCGCTGCTCATCCAGAAAATCCATCAGGCGCGTACTGCCGTCCGCATTAGTCTGCAAAAGTCCCTTGACTACAAGGTAGCAAACCGAAATCATCATCCGATAGGTCTGATTGTTTCGGTTATATTGCACATTCCAATTGACCGTATACAAGTTGATTGGGTCAACCTCGCCGAACCAAACCATGAGCTTTCGCAGTTGCTTTTTGCGCTGTGACGAAATATCTGAGCGCAGTAGTAATAGCACCGTAGATTTGATGATACGGTTCAGCATACTATTGACCGAAAAGTCATCATAGGTGCAAACCATCTGTTTTCTGCGCATGGTTTGCTGTTTGATCGACTCTGGAATATCGATTCTGCCCCGCAGAGAGGATAATGCTTCCGTTTTCGGAAGGTATTCCCGGTTCAAGCCCCTCTTAAGCTGTAAGGTAACACCTTTTTCCAGAATTGCCGCCAGCAGTTCCGCAGTGTTTTCAAAAGGTTCCGTGGCAAGATCTTTGTACCCCTGCTCGTTCAGGATCTGAAACGCGTAGGCCAGCATGTGATAGATATTTTGTATCGGTATCACTGAATTGCACCCCGCAGTTTTTCGCTCCACTCTTTTACTTTGCTGCCTTCATCAAACCAGTATTCTTTCAGCAGAGGGATCAGCTCATATTCTACAATTTCACGCAACAGCTGGTCGTTCACTTTGTCCTGCTCTAGGCCGCAGAAATAACTATGCCCAATGCAGAACCCCTCCCCCAACGAAGAATCCGCCACAATTTTTACGTTCAGTTCTTTCACACAGGTAATCAGCTTGTTTAGCTTGTCATTGTTTAAAGTTTCCTGGTATTTTTTAAAGCCTGCCGCCTCAAACCCGGGCCTTATATCATAAAAAGCAAATCTTCTTCGCAGGGCATAGTCCAGCATAGCCAGACTGCGGTCCGCTGTGTTCATCATGCCAATGATATAAACATTTTCGGGGACCTTAAATTTTTCATCTGCATACAGCAATTGCAGGGATTGTTCACGTTTATCCGGCTCGATCAACATAAACAGCTCGCCAAATATCTTGCTGATATTGCCGCGGTTGATTTCATCAATAATAAAGAAATAATCATTCTCATCGTCAACTTCTGCCTTTTTGCAGAAATTGTAAAAGGTGCCTTTCCGCAGTTCAAACCCTGTTTCGGCCGGGCGGTATCCCATGATAAAATCTTCGTAAGAATAGCTCTGGTGGAATTGCACCATCATGACCCGTTCACTATCCTTAACGCCCATCATCGAATAGGCCAGCCGCTTTGCAATAAAAGTTTTGCCAACGCCTGGAGCACCCTGTAGGATCACATTCTTTTTGCGGCGCAAAAGACCTGTCAGGCGGTCATATTCGTTCTCTGTTAAATAGACCTCTTTCAGAAAATCTTCGCGGGTATATTCTGGAAGGTCCGTCGGTGCCTCTTCTTCTACGTCCAGTTCATCCGCTTCAAAAAGCGCTTTGATTTTCTGCACCAATTCACCATAAGACGTAATATCCGTCAGGGTTTTCTGCACAGATTGACGATCGAGCGTCCAATCGCCTTTATCGATCCATCTTACCTCACGTACATTTTTGTACGCATCCTGGCGGGTAGAATCATACATATAATCAGATTCAACGATGCCTCTGCCCAGAATCTCGCTGGTACCTTTCTTTACGAAAACCACATCACCGATCTTCATTTCATGAACAAACTGCCAGGTAGCATGTGCGGAATTTGTGTAGCTGCTTTCATTGTCATACGCTTGCTGCATCTTCCGCTTCATTTCGGCTTTTGAACCATACTCGCTCAAATCGCCGATTTCACCCCAGCCCAATAGCATTACACCATTCTGTTGGCACTCTTCCCATTTTTCAGCGCCAGGGCCTGGTGCATACAGCCAGTAATGTACTGTATCTACGTCATTATCTGAAAGAGCATCTTTGTTCGTCTTTTTTCTGCGGTTGTCCTTGGCAACCGTTTTGAAAATATCAGTGGCCAACGCATCTGTCATTTCAACCATTTTCCCCGCACCCGTCAAGGTCCATATACCATGGATGCTTTTGTCGATATATCCAGCAGATACCAAGTAAGTTCTGGCAAAAGCGACCTCATTGTCAAATTTGTTTACTTTTGTTTTTCCCCTTTTCTCATTGATTTGGTCTTGGGTAAGGTGTTCATTTTCAATAATTTTATTTCTCACTTCGGCTGGTGTTGCCGAGCCTCCAAGATCCCGAAGCGCCTGAATCAAAGGTCCAAACCATTTCAGGAAGGAAGATTTCGATGTCGTTTTCTCTTCTTGCATTGCTTTCTCCTTGTCGTTTGATTCAGTTTGTTTTCCACTTATTTCTTTTCCAGCGCCGCCACCGTCTCCACGTGCCGTGTCTGGGGGAAGAGGTCCACCGGCGTGAACCCTTTCGCCTTATACCCATGGCGGGCAAAAATCGCTACATCCCGCGCGAGGGTCTCGGGGTCGCAGCTGACGTAGACGACCCGGCGGGGGGCCATTTTGGCCACGGCGGCGATGCACTCGGGCGTGCTGCCGGCGCGGGGCGGGTCCAGGAAGACCACGTCCGGATGCAGGCCCTCGCTTGCGGCGGCGGCCATCCACTCGGTAGCGTCGGCGCATACAAATTTAGCGTTGGACAGTTTATTATGCCGGGCGTTGGCGGCGGCATCTTTCACGGCGGCGGGGTTGCGCTCCACGCCGATGACCTGCCCTGCGTGGGGCGCGGCGCACAGGCCGATGGTGCCGATGCCGCAATAGGCATCCACCACGGTCTCCTTGCCGGTCAGCTTGGCGGCGTCCAGCGCGGCGCGGTACAGCACCTCGGTCTGCCGGGGGTTGACCTGGTAAAAACTGCGGGAGGAAATGGCAAACTGCAGCCCGCACAGCGTGTCCAGCACAAAGCCGGGGCCGTAGAGCGTTTTCTCCCGGCTGCCCAGCACGGCGCTGCTTACAGTGGGGTTGATATTTTGCACAATACTGACGACCCACGGCGCTTTTTTGCGCAGATCCGCGCAGAAATTACGGCTGCCGGGCAGCTCCGGCCCCGGCGTGACCAGTGTGACCAGCACCTGCCCCTTGCGGGAGCAGCGCAGCACCACGTGGCGCAGCAGGCCGATGCGCTTGTCCTCGTCAAAAGCCGTGTAGCGGCAGGCGCGGGCGGCGTCCTGCACGGCGGCCAGTGTGCGGTTCAGCACCTCGTTTTGCAGCAGGCAGTCGGCAGAGGGCAGCACCTTATGGGTGCCCTCGGCGTACAAACCGCAGACCAGCTTGCCCTGCTGGGTGGCAAAGCTGGCGATGGCTTTATTGCGGTAATGCCACGGCTCGGCCATGGTGCGCAGCGGGGCCACCGGAGCAAAACCGCCCAGCAGCTTTTGCAGGCGCTGCTGCTTTTCGGCGGTCTGGCGCGGATAGGGCAGTGCCAGCAGCGGGCAGCCGCCGCACTTTTTACTAAAATTAACACAGGTCTTGGCCATGGGGCATCTCCTTTAAAATTGCAAGGGCAATACCGCATAATTCTAAGTGCCGATACGGCGAGCGAGGTGCGGCAGATGCTAAGCCAAAAGCGCAGATAATACTTTGTGTATTATCGAGCATTTTGGCAACGCAGATGCCGTGCCGCAGCCGCCGGAGCGGTGCTTAAGCCGTTAGGCGGGAATTGTGCGGTGTTGCCCAAGGTCTTGCGCGGTATGCTACAATAAAGCTAGAGCATTTTTTGCGGCGTGTGCCGCATATTGTACAAACGGAGGGACTTTGTATGAACGTACTGCTGATCAACGGCAGCCCCCACAAGGAGGGCTGCACCTACCATGCCCTGTGCGAGGTTGCCAAAACGCTGAACGCCGCGGGCATTGAGACGACGATCTACCACATCGGTCCCGCGCCGGTGGGCGGCTGTGTAGGCTGCGGCGGCTGCGCCAAGGCCGGGCACTGTGTGTTCGGCGGGCCGGTGGTGGATGTGCTGCCACTGGTGGAAAAGGCCGACGGCATCGTGTTTGGTGCGCCTGTACACTATGCCACGGCGGCGGGCAGCATGCTGGGCTTTATGCACCGGCTGGCCTACAGCGCCGGGCGGTATCTGCGGCACAAACCGGCGGCCATCGTGACCAGCGCACGCCGCGCCGGCACCACCACCGCCATTGAGGCTATGGAAAAGATCCCGCAGTTCTACGAGATGCCGCTGGTCAGCTCCACCTACTGGCCGATGGTCCACGGCACCAGCGGCGATCAGGTGGCCCTGGATGAGGAAGGCTGCCAGATCATGCGCAACCTGGGCACCAACATGGCCTGGCTGCTGAAGTGCATCGAGGCCGGCAAGGCCGCCGGTGTGGAAGTCCCCACCGCCGAGGGCGGCAAGCGGACGAATTTTATCCGTTGATAAGCTGTTTTTGAAAGGAGCCGCGCGGCGGCTCCTTTTTTTATTTTATGGGTACAAATCAAATTACCATTTAAATTACCATAATAGCGTAAATTCCCAGCGCCGAAGCCGCCGCGATATAGGCCACACGCCCGGCCACGGCAAACACCAGTCCAAAGGCCAGCCCGGCCAGCACGTCGCTGACAAAGTGTACGCCCGTGACAACGCGGGAGACCGCTATGATGACGGCCAGAACCGCCAACACTGCCCCCAACGGCGGTAGCACGTACCACACCGCCGCTGCAATGGCCGCGGCTGAGAAGCAGTGGCGGCTGGGCATGCTCTGGCCTGTCTTATCTTTTGGAAACAACGGTACAAAGCCATATTTCGTATAAGGGCGCGGACGGTTAATGGCCGCACGCAGAGCCGTACCCACCACAAACGCCGCCGCAGGCACCACGGCAGTAACCCCCAGCGGCACCCACATGGCATGCCAGGCCAACCAGGCCAGCAGGCCCAGATACAGCAGATACACAGCCGCCACAGCCCCCGTGCTGACAGCCCGCAGCGCCTTTTTTGCCGCCGGGCGAGCGTTGAACCAGCTGATCACCGTGCGATATTGCTGTTCGTTCATGGGTAGACCTCCCTAGTGTAAAATAGTACAGCATAAGCATAACACCGCGCAAAAGGGTTGTCAAACGCAGCGGCGCACAATATAATAGGTGTAACGTAAAAATAGGAGGATCCTGTTTTGTTTGGTTTTGCAAATGCGCTGCTGCTGGCCCTGTTTGCCGCAGCGGGTGTTGATTTGGTTTTGGCGCTGCGCCGCAAGGCAGTGGGGCAGCTGTTTACCGTGCCGCACTATCTGTTTGGGGATTGGGGCGGCGAGGCCCGTTCCAAGTGGGGGCAGCGTGCCTTTTTGCTGGCGCTGATGCTGTATGAGTTCACGGTGGTGTTCTGCAACAGCATGGCGCGGGAGAACTGGCCCTTTTTGCAGGGGCAGCTTGCCCCGGTGTTAGACATGATTATGTACACGCTGCTGTGCGGCAAGATTTTGCTGGGCACCCGCTACACCTGGCGGGAGTTAATCTGCGCCGGTGCGCTGTATTTTGTGGCGCGGTGGGTATATTTCAACGGGCAGAACATCTGGTTTTTGGGCCTTGTGATGGTGCTGTTGGCAGCCAAAGATGTGCCGCTGCAGCGCAGTTTGCAGGCGTTTTTAGGCTGCGGCGTGCCCACGCTGGCGCTGGTGGAAGTGCTGCATTTTGCGGGTATTATCGCCCCTGACGCGCTGAGCGAGCGCAGCGGCAGCTACCGGCTGATGTTCGGGTATGGGCACCCCAACACCTTTGGCGGCATCGTGTTTGGGCTGGTGCTGGCCTGGGTGCTGCTGCGCCAGGCAAAGATCACCTGGGCCGAGATCGCCGCCGTAGCGGGCGTGGGGCTGTTTTTATACAAGGGCCCGGCGTCGCGGTCACCTGCGCTGTGCGCGTTTTTGCTGGCAGTGCTGCTGGTCTGCGCCAAACCGGTGGGCGCGCGCAAAGGGCGCAAGCTCACCGCCGGGCTGTGCGCCGCCATGGTGCCGGTGGTGGGGGCCATCAGCTATATTTTGCCGCTGTTCGTGGTAAAAATTGGTCCCTGGGCGGACGAAATCGGCCCCGCGTGGCTGGCAAAGCTGGACAGCCTGCTGACCTGCCGCATCTCGCTGGCGTGGGCGGCGTACCGCATGTACGACATAAAAATTGCCGGCCAGATGCTGATGGACTGGCCGGCGATCGACAATATTTTTGTGTATTTCCTGTACCAGTTTGGACCGGTACTGGTGGTGTTGGCGGGCATCCTGATGGCCGTGACGCTGTACCGGCTGGCCCGGCACGGCCGCTGGCAGGCGGCGGCCTGTTTGCTGGTGGTGCTGTTTTATGGGTATATGGAGACGCAGGTCATCCACATCACCAGCGACCCGGCGCTGTTGCTGCTAGTACCAGCAGTGTTTGGGGATTCGCTTTCAGATTGATTTTGGCCCGCTTGTCGCAGCTGGCTTACGTGGCTCACCACCTCGCGGTGAGCCACTTTTTTTAACGGCATCTAACCGTTATGCGTACTCTTTTGTGACCAAAAAGGGAGGCCCTTATGGATGCAACCCATGATAAAAGGGCGTCACCGCATGATGGTGACGCCCGCAGGGCTGTACCTTAATCCTCAGGGTATTCGATCTCCACGCCGTCGGCTTCCGCGGCGGTCTTCGCCGCCGTAACCAGCCCGCTTACCTCGCCGGAGGGCTTCTCCAGCAGGTACGCCCCTACCGGTTTGGTTTTGTACACCAGCAAAACGCAGTAGGTATCCTCGTCGCCGGTGGAAAGCTGCGGGCAAAGCAGCGTCCACTTTTCCACCGTTTTGCCTTTGTAGCTGCCCAGGTCCAGGCCGCTTTCCTGCACCACCTGGTTGAAAGCGGTAAAGCTGTCGTCCCACTTTTTGGGGATCTTCACTTTATCCACCGCCGCGCTGGACAGGTCCGTCTCGAACCCGTAGCCCGTAAAGTAGGTGCCGATGTCCTGTGTGGTCTCCACCGTGGCCGTCACCGGTGCAGCCGCAGCCACCGCGTCGCCGGAGAAATGCACCGCTGCCGCCACCGTGCCGCACAGGCATACCGCGCACAGGGCAAGCGCCCCCGCCTGCCGCAAGCCGGGTTTTGTTACCGTAAATAAAAACATACGCAGCCCCCCTGCCATTCGTTTTCACATAATGGTATGCGGGGGCTGCGTTTTGTATGTTATTTGTATTTTTCCACTGGCTCGTACCACTGGAAGATCACAGCATCGTTCTCGGCTTCCAGCTGCTTGGTGTTATGTTCCGGCAGGGCGGTCCACATCACCGGCATCGCGCCCAGGGCGTCGGCCAGGCGGACAGCCCAGTTGCGCTTATCGGGGCACCAGGCAATAAAATCCGGCCGGCCCAAAAAGTTGCCAAAGCAGTGGGACAACACATACGCCGGGACGGGATGGGTGCCGTCATGGCGGTAGCTGCGGTAACTGTCGGACAGCTGACCGCGCAGCACGCCGGGCGCCTGGTGGCGGATGATGCCCACCACACGGGGGTCGAAGCTCTCGATGCAGTAGGGGCCGGGGTAGGCTTTCAGTGCGGCCAGGGTGGCGCGGCAAAGGTCCTCCAGGTAGGGCTTGGTGTACTCGTGGCGGCTCTTAATCTCGACGATCAACGGCGTGGCGGGATTGGCCTCGGCCACAGTGCGCAGCATGTCGGCAAACAACGGCGGGTGGTCATCGCTGCCTGCCAGCGGCATGGCGGAGAACTCCGCCCAGGCGGCATCGTGGACAAAGCCCTTGCCGGGGGTCATGCGGTCCAGCGTATCATCGTGGAAAACCACCAGCTTATGGTCAGACGTAAACTGTACGTCCAGTTCAATGCCGTAGCCGTGGCGGGCCGCGGCGGCAAAGGCGGGCAGGCTGTTTTCCGGCGGGCGCTGGTCCTTGCCGAAGTAGCCGCGGTGGGCATAGTTGCGGCCATAAAACGGGGCCCGCAGGTCCTCGCGCTTAGCACCGGGCCAGACGGCAAACAGCACCAGCGCAGCCAAAATCACCAGTATTACTAGCAAAATCATAATCTTTCACGCTCCGCCGCCATTGTACCGCGCGGCGCGGCAAAATGCAAGCTGTTTTTACTTATCTATACACCGCAGGCCCCAGTGTAAGATGCACTGAGGCCTGCAATGCTTTTATGATGAATCGGGAATGGCAGAAATCAGCAATCGCCCACGTAGTAGTTGACGATCTTCCTGTAATCGCTGGGATCGGGCACCCGCAGCGTCAGCGGCAGATAATGTCCGGCCGCTTCAAAGCGTTGGCACAGGTTTTCCTGCACGGCGGCATAGATCGGGCAGCTGTGTGTGCCGTCCGGTTCCACGATCTGCACACGGGTCGAGCAGGTATCAAGAACCTGCAAAAATCGTTTCATATCCAGGATTCTTAGTTTCAGCATCATAACGGCTCCTTCCTTGCCTGAATCAGTCATTGTCCAAAGGAAAGGGAGCGGTTCCGGAACGCTGTTCTCTCTTTGCAACTGTATTATAGCGCAGCGGAGAGATTTTCTGCTATTCGATCCCCGACTTCATGTATCAATATTCTGCCATTTTTTGCGGTACTCGGTAGGGGTGCAGCCGGTCTCGGCGTGGAGCTGCATGCCGAAATAGCTGCTGGTGCCAAAGCCGCAGCTTTGGGCGATGTCGGTCACGGTGCGGTCGGTCTCCAGCAGCAGCTTACAGGCGGATTGTAGCCGCACGGTGCGGATGTAGTCGGTGGGGCTGGTGTGCAGGCAGCTTTGGAACGCGCGGTAGCACTCCCTCTCGCTGCAATAGGCCGCAGCAGCCAGCATGGGCACGGTGATCTTCTCGGCATAGTGGGTGTTGACGTAGACCATCATCTGCTTGAGCTTTTGCTGCGCGGCGGTGGCGGCCTTTTCCTCGGTGCCGGGGCGCGGGTGGGCCTGTGCAGCCAGGTGCGCCCAGATCTCGCTTAATGCGGCCTGCAGGCGCAGCTCATAGCCGTAAGCGGTCTCGTCCAGATCAAAGGTTTTTCGCAGCAGCGTCAAGGTTTCTGTCTGGGCGGCGTCGGCTGGGTCCAGCAAAATCAGCTCTTTCTCCTTATCCTGCACCAGCGGGCGGACATACTGTTCCTCCACCGTGCCGCCGGGCACGCCGGCCACCAGCGCGGGCGAGAAGAGATGCAACACCAGTTCCAGGTCAGCTTCGGGCTTTAAAATTTGGGTGGAGTGCAACACGTTGCTGTTGACCATGCCGCCGCTGCCCGCCCGCATGACGTGCTCGCAATGCGGGGTGCGGTAGAGGATGGCACCCTTGCGGACGTAGAAGAGTTCCACGCTCTCGTGCCAATGCCAGGGAGCCTTGCCTCCAAAGTAGCGTGTGCCCTGCACGAGGCTGGCGATATGCGGAAAGTTAGGCGTATAACCGGGCAGATGCTCTTCCCGGCTATCGGGGTTTAAATCAATGCCTGTAACGTGGAGCATTTTTGTTGGTCACCTGCCTTTCTTTGTTTACTTTATTGTAGCGGGTTGGGAGTGGGTTTGCAAGATTTTGGATGTTTTTAGTTGGTTGCGGTTTTCGGTGTTCCGCCACCATGCGGAGTGGCTCCCGCTCCGCGCCGCCGTCCCGCAAAGAAGTCCGCTGCCTCGCAGCAGCGGGACTTTTTTGCTTCCTTTTTTGGTCGCAAAAAAGGAAACGCTAACAGGGCCATCCGTTATAAAAGGCCCTGCCGCAGGACAGGCAGGGCCGGGTGACCACCAATTAAAAAGAAGTTTTAAAACTTTTTCCCAAAAGTTTTCACAATTCTTCCATCATCACATTGTATTGTGTTATTATTATAAATAGAGGTAAATGAGGAGGTCATCCTTATGGCAAAAATATTGATCGTTGATGATGAACCGCGTATCCGGGACCTGATCCGGGAGCATCTGCAGTACGCCGGTTTTGTGTGTGAGGAAGCCGGGGACGGCGGCGCGGCGCTGGCCGTGCTGGCCCAGGGGGGCATCGACCTGGTGATCCTGGACATCATGATGCCTTTTATGGACGGCATGACCTGCCTGCGCGAGATGCGCACCCGCAAGATCATGACCCCCGTCATCATGCTGACTGCCCGCAGCGAGGAATACGACAAACTGGCCGGCCTCGAGGGCGGCGCCGACGACTACGTCGTCAAGCCCTTCTCCCCGCGGGAGCTGGTGGCCCGCGTCAAGGCCGTGCTGGCCCGCACCATGCCCAAACCGGCCGAGAACTCCGGCGTGTTCACCTTTGGCGATCTGGTCATTGATACCGCCAGCCACAGCGTCAAGGTGGCCGGGCAGGAAGCCCCGCTGACCCCCAAAGAGTTCGACCTGCTGGTCTTTTTGGTCAACAACAAGGGCATCGCCCTGAGCCGCGAGAAAATTTTGCAGCAGGTGTGGAACTACGATTATTACGGCGAGGACCGCACCGTGGACACCCACATCAAAATGCTGCGCGGCCATCTGGGCCCCTGCCGCAAATTCATCGTTACCGTGTGGGGCATCGGGTATAAATTCGACCCCGAAGTCTTATCGTAAGGGAAGTGCCGCGCTTTGAAAAACGCTAAAAAGCGCGCCCCGTCCATCAGCATCCGCTGGCAGCTGATGTTCTTCATCGGGGCCATGACCCTGCTGACTGTGGGGCTGATCTGGGGCATTATCACCTACGCGCTGGCCCCGAAATATAACGCTACCATCCGCCAGAACCTGACCGACAAAGCCAGCGCCATCACGGCCATTTTTGATCAGACCGACTCCGACATTTCCAGCCGGGATTTCGGTGTTTTGCAGCTGGACGATGATTTTTGGACTGCTTTAGGCCAGACCTTTTCCGACAAAAAAATCAATATGGACGGCTACTGCGTCGACTTCAGCGATTCGACGCTGCGCTGCCTGAAAGCCTACGAGAGCATGTTCCCCTGCCTGCTGCACGAGAGCAGCGGCTCGTTCAGCGGGGAGTTCGGGTACAACCTCAACACCCGCCAGCTCATCACCTTTAGGCAGGAATTGTTCGAGGAAGGCTCACTGTACAAGATCGTGCAGATTGGCTCCACCCGGCAGATGCTGGTGGGCCAGCTTTCGGCGGACGGCAAGTACGGCATCATCGTGTCCACCGGCATGGCGCAGATCACCACAGCCGCCGAGGTGCTGCGCAGCATCCTGTGGCCGGTGGCGCTGATCTTGCTGGTGCTGGATCTGCTGTTTGCCATGCTGTTCAGCCGGTGGTTCACCCGGCCGGTGCAGCAGCTTTCCAGCGGTGCAAAAGAGATTGCTGCCGGCAACTATGATATCCAGCTGCCCGTTGTACACCCTGACGAGATCGGCCAGCTGGCCGAGGATTTCAACCACATGGCCGCTGAGGTCAAGCGCAGCGCCCAGCTGGAAAAGGACATTCTGGCCAATGTCAGCCACGACCTGCGCACCCCGCTGACCCTGATAAAGGGCTACGCCGAGACTGTGCGCGACCTGACCGGCACCGACGCCGAAAAGCGCACCGAGCAGTGCAACATCATTGTGGACGAGACCGACCGTCTGTCGGCACTGGTCAACAGCGTGATGGAACTGAGCAAGGTGCAGAGCGGCGCCGAAAAGCCCAACCTCATTGATTTTGATATGGGCGAGCTTTGCTTTGAAGTTGCGGGCCGCTACGACGCCCTGTGCGACCAGAACCACTGGCATCTGGAGTTGCAGGCCGACGAGGCCGCCCCGGTGCGGGCCGACCCCGCCATGATGGAGCGGGTGCTGCATAACCTCTTGGGCAACGCTTTCCACCACATCGGTGCGGACGGCCAGGTGATGCTGCGGGTGCTGCCCCAGGCGGACGGCTGCCGCGTGGAGATCGAGGATCACGGCCCCGGCATCCCGCCCGAGGACCTGCCCTATATCTTTGACCGCTACTACCGCGCACGGCAGGATTCCGGCAAAGTGGGCACCGGGCTTGGGCTTTCCATTACCAAAGCAATTTTACAGCAGCACGGCTTTGCCTTTGGCGTAAACAGCGCCGTGGGGCAGGGCTCCACCTTCTGGTTCGTGATGCGGGACATCCGCACCGGGCCGCAAGCCTGAAAGGAGACCCCGTATGGACGAGAAACTGAACCGCAAGATGGACGAACAGCTGGCCAGCCGCGTGGCCGAACTGGATGCCCATAACGACGAGACCGGCGACGGCAAACTGGACGCCGCCGACCTGAAAGCCCAGCTGAACCGCATTGAAGCCCAGCTGGAACTGCAGGACGAGCAGAACCGCAGCATTATGAAAAACCAGCGCCTGCGCATGCTGCTGACCATCATCATCACGGTAGTGCTGCTGGTGGTGCTGGGGCTGTTCTGGAACCACATGGACCAGGCCTATAAAGAGGTCATGACCGCCTGCACACAGGTAAACGAACTGGCCGACACCCTGCAAAGCAGCCTGGACACGCTGGACCCCGATGAACTGAACAACATGATGCAGGACCTGCCTGCCATCACCGAGCAGCTGAAGCAGCTGGATGTGGACAGCCTGAACACCGTGCTGCAAGGTTTGCCCACCTTGATGGACAACGTGAATAAACTGCAGCAGCAGGTGGAGACGATCACGAATACGTTCAGCGGAATTAGTGCGCTGTTTGGGAAATAACACAAGGTATCGTTCCAAGAATGTAGGGGCGACCATCGGTCGCCCGCGGGAGCATATGGAATGCTCCCCTACGGCATTGTATGCTGCCCGTCTTATGGTCGTAGGGGCGGATTCTATATCCGCCCGCTTTGACGGGCGAGCAATGCTCGCCCCTACAAAAACCTGTGCCCCCTTTACACAAGGGGGCCTTTTTTGTGCCGCAAATTTTCTCCTTTTCACACCCTATACAAGACTTACACACAAATTTATGCTATAATGCCAAAGTCAAAATTTACCACCCCGTTAAAGAGGAAGGAATACCAAATGGAAGATACCGTAAAGACCCGGCGCAATCCGCTGGCATGGTTCGGCAAACATAAAAAGCTGACTGCCCTGCTGCTGGTGGTGCTGATTGCAGCTGTGCTGGTGCTGCGCGCTGTGCTGGGCGGCAAAAAGGCCGCCGGTTCCACCTACCAGTTCGTGCGCACCTCCACCCTGCAAAAGACAAGCCTGACCGACTCGGTGAGTGTGAACGGCACCGTCAAATCCGGCTACGAGGCCAGTGTGACTGTGGCCGACTCGGCCAAGCTGTACAAGGTCAGCGAGGTCAAGGTGGCCGTGGGCGATACCGTGAAAAAAGGTGACGTCATTGCCACGCTGGACACCTCCGACCTGGAAAAGCAGATCGAGAGTGCCGAGGAAAGCTACGGCGACACACTGAAATCGGCCCAGACCAGTTATGACCGTGCTGCCGCCGACCTGGAAACTTCCACCGTGCAGCACGAGAATAGCCTCATCGACCTGCAGGCCAAGATCGACCAGGCTGACCAGAATTTGCAGGATGCCAAGGATGCCCTGACCAAGGCGCAGGAGAACGAGCGCAAGGCCCAGAGCACCTACGATACGGCGGTATCTGACTATAACACGCTGAAATCCGCCTATGACAGCGCTTCGGCCAGCATCAGCACCTACACTGCCGCGCTAAACGCTGCCGCCGATGCCCAGAATCAGGCTATCTCCGCCGTGAACAGCGCCATTGCAGCTTACAACGCTGACCCCAGCGACGCCAACAAGGACGCGATGAACACCGCCAACGACAACCTGAAAACGGCGCAGGAAGCCTACCAAAGTGCCCAGGCTTCCCTGACGGATGCCCAGAACAGCTGCTCGGCTCCCTCGTTGGGCCTGTACGGCTTTACCAGCATCCAGACCGCGCTGACCCAGGCGGATTCCACCAAGACCCAGGCTGAATCCGCACTGGACAGTGCCAAAAACGCTGTCGACACTGCTAATACCCAGATCAGCACCTGCGAGCAGCAGGTCAAAGCAGCCCATGACAGCTACGACCAGGAAAAGAACTACTCCAACCTGCTGAACAAATCCCAGAATGTGGAGGACAGCGCTACCAAGCTGGAGCAGGCCCAGCGCACCCCGGACAATCTGGAAACGCTGCGCAGCACCCTGGAGGACTGCACCCTGACTGCCACGATGGACGGCACCATCACGGCGCTGAATGCTACCGTTGGTTCGGTCTGCAGCGGCACCGTGGCTACCATCCAGAATACCGACGCACTGGTGGTGGACGTGACCATTCCCGCCAACAGCGTACCTAAACTTTCTACCGGCATGACCTGCCACATCACCAGCGATGCCACCGGCGACGCTGTGATCAACGGCACCCTGACCCAGATCGACCCTGTTGCCAACGACAAGGGCAGTTTCGGCGCCAAGGTCGTGGTCAATGGCGATGCGGACGGCCTGCTGATCGGCATTTCCGCCAAGGTGGAGATCGTTATCAGCGAGAAAGACAACGTCTTTATCGTGCCCCGCGACGCTGTGGGCACCGCCGACGACGGCAGCAGCTACGTGCTGCGCAAGACCGGCGGTGAAGGCGTGGACATGACCTTTGAGCAGGTGACCGTGACCACCGGCGACACCAACGATTTCTATGTGGAGATCACCGGCAGCGACCTGCAGGAGGGCGATGTGATCCGCTCCAACGCCGACCTGACCCAGGGTATTGAGACCAGCAGCGACTCCACCCTGCCCGACGGCGTGCAGCAGATGGAAAACGGCGACCTGTATGTAGGCGACCCCAGCAACATGCCCGAGGGCTCTGTTGTGATGGGCGGCGGCGATGCCCCGGCAGGCGGCCCTGACGGCGGGCCGGGAGGCGGACAATGAGCCAGAGCCCTACCCCCATCCGCCGCGGCGCCGATGCCCGCGATACCGAAGCCTTTGCCAAACAGATCGCTGCAAGCCTGCTGACCCAGAATGATGCCCCGCAGCCTGTCTCCCCTGTCCCGGAAACCAAAAAGCCGCTGATCGAGATGCACGGCATCCGCAAAAGCTACTACATCGGCAAGCCCAATGAGTTGGAAATTCTGCACGGCATCGATCTGACGGTCTACCCCGGTGAATTTGTGGCCATCGTGGGCGAGTCCGGCTCCGGCAAATCCACCCTGATGAACATCATCGGCGTGCTGGATAAGCCCACCGCCGGTGAGTACACGCTGGACGGCGTGAACATCCATGACGCCAAAGATAACCAGTTGGCCGATATCCGCAACCGCAAGATCGGCTTTGTGTTCCAGACCTACAATCTGATCGGCCGGCAGAGCGCCTTGAAAAACGTCGAGCTGCCGATGCTGTACGCCGGTGTGCCCGGCGGTGAGCGCACCCGCCGCGCCAAGGAATGGCTGGAGCGCGTAGGCATGGGCGAGCGCATGAAGCACCAGCCCAACGAGCTTTCCGGCGGCCAGAAGCAGCGTGTAGCCATCGCCCGCGCCATGGTCAACGAACCGGCGCTGATTTTGGCCGATGAACCCACCGGCGCGCTGGACAGCCAGACCAGCCGCACCGTCATGGATCTGTTCCATGAAATGCACAACACCTACCACAAAACCATCGTGCTCATCACCCACAACCCCGAGCTGGCCGACGAATGTGAGCGTGTGCTGACCCTGCGGGACGGGCTGATCGTGGGCGAAAGAAAGGGGAGTGGCAAACGTGCAGCTCTTTGAGAATATCAGCATGGCCTTTGCCAGCGTGCGCAGCAACAAGATGCGCAGCCTGCTGACCATGCTGGGCATCATCATCGGCATTGCGGCGGTCATTGCCATTGTCACGGTGGGCAACAGCATGACCGGCTCGGTCACTGACTCAATGTCCGGCATGGGCGTAAGCAACATTACGGTAACGGTCAAGCAGAAAACCTCCGGCGATACCCAGGGCACGGCCCAGGGCGTGACGCTGCGCCGCTTTATGGACGAGACCCCCGGCGAAAGCGACCGCATTACCGATGCGATGATCCGTGATTTTTATGCGGCTTTCCCTGATAAGGTAGACCACTTTGAATACACGGTGGATGTCGGCCAGGAGACGATCTCTAAATACGGCGACCCCACCACGACCATCAAAGCCTCAGTCAGCGGCGTGAACCACGACACGCTGGCCAACAAGGACGAGGATTCGCAAATTTTGTATGGCCGCTGGCTGGACGACACCAAGGACACGGGCCGTATGCTGGCCTGTGTCTCGGAGAAGTTCGTCACCCAGGCCATCGGCGGCAGCCCGCAGGATGCCATCGGCAAATCCTTCACGCTGCAGGGCAGCGACGGCAATTTGTACACCTATTTCATCGTAGGTGTGTATAAATACACCGAGGACAGCTATTCCAGCATGTTCGGCTCCACCAGCGATGATGACATCCAGACGGACATCTACATCCCGCTGGACGTGGCCCGCACCATCACCGGCACCGCCAGCGGCTACCAGAGCTTTACGGTGGTGGCCGCCAACGGCGTGGACGTGACCAGTTTTGTGAACACTGTAGGCGATTTCTTCGCCAGCTACTACACCTACAACGACAGCTGGACGGTCAGCGCGTCCAGCATTTCCAACCTGGTAGAAAGCATGACCAAAATGCTGAACACCGTGTCTCTGGGCATCTCGGCCATTGCCGCCATCTCGCTGCTGGTGGGCGGCATCGGCGTTATGAACATCATGATGGTCTCGGTCACCGAGCGCACCCGTGAGATCGGCACCCGCAAGGCGCTGGGCGCCCCGGCGTCGGCCATCCGCATGCAGTTTATCACCGAAAGCGTGATCCTCTGCCTGATCGGCGGTGTCATCGGCGTGGTGCTGGGTATCGCGGCCGGTGTGGGATTGAGCACCCTGATGGAAGTCCCCGGCAAGCCGAGCATCAGTTCTATTGTAGTGGCCGTTGGTTTCAGTATGGCGATCGGCGTGTTCTTCGGGTATTACCCCGCGAACAAAGCCGCCAAGCTGGACCCGATTGAGGCTTTGAGATACGAATAACCGTTAAAATACGAAATAAAACACCCCCGGATGCACATTGGTTCGTGCATCCGGGGGTTATTTTTGCTTTATTTATGCGGCGCTTTCCGGGGTGGCGGGTTCGGTGGTGTTGCTGCCGTAGAGGGCATTGAACTGGCGTTCCGTTTCCTCATTCAGGTAATCATCGCTGGGGTAAACGTCGTCGTGTTCATCGGCATAGCGATTGCTGATCTGTTCCCGCAGGTCAGCCTTGATGGCGTTGTCGCGGGCTTCTTTGCTGTCGTAGCAATCGTAGTCATAGTAGTAGCCATTCTGCACCCGCTGGGCCAGCTGCTCGGTGGTCAGGCCGTCGGCAAAGGATTGGGGAAACTCGGCACGGTAAGTATCATACACGCCGCCGAAATTTTCCTCGGTGCCAAAGTCCATCGTGGTAAAGTTCCAGCCTGCGGCTTTGGCGGCCTGCGCAATAGCGGCGCAGTTGGCGGCAAATTCCTGCTCATTGCCGGCGGCGTCCTGGCGGAAGTTCAGGTGCAGGATCAGGGTGTCGCCCGGCTGCAGCGTGTAATCCTCGTTCTCCGGGTCGATGTGGTTGAAGTAGGCGGTGGCATACATCGAAGAGATCTGGGATTTCAGTTCCGGGTCAGCCGAAAGCTGCTGATACATGCTGTCCACGACCTGCTGTTCCAGGCGATTCTCGGCGGTGCGGTTGTCAATGCCCAGCCACTTCCAGGCCATCGGCATAAGAGCCGCCGTGCCCACTACGACCAGGATGAACGCGCAGCCCAAAATGCCCAGCCAATCGAACTTGAGCTTTACGTTGGGCTTGGTGCTGTAGACCAGCACCTCGATGCCCAGCACGATGAGGATGACCGGCGAGAATTTTAACACAGCCAGCAGGTTTGCCTTGGGCATGAACTGCTGGGCCAGCAGCAGTACACCGCCCGCGATGAGCAGCACCGCAAAGGCTATCGTGCCCACGCGGCGGACTTTTTTCGGCGGTTCCGCCGGGGAGTTTTGCACCGGCGGGTTGGTTTTAATTTCATCCATTTTGTTATACCTCGTTTCACATTATACAGATTGTATTAGCATTAAGACGCAGCAGAGCAGCGCCTCCCTCTGCGAGGGAGGTGGCTGCGCGAAGCGCAGACGGAGGGAGAGACCGTCCCATTAGCTGCCGCTGAATCGTAGGCTCTCTCCCCCACCCGCTTCGCTGGAGCCCCCTCCCAGAGGGGGCCTTTTACGGTCTACTCACTTTACTGCTTCTCATTCGGGTACGGCGGCAGGGTGTTGTCCTCGTTGGGGTCGGCCTTCTTGGCCGGGTGCAGGCCCAGCAGCTTGATGCCGGCCACCACCAGCAGGATGCCCACCAGAATATTGGGGATGCCGTGGATGATATCATACGCATAACCGTAGCCGAAGAAATGCTCCAGCACGGTGGTCATCCAGTCCGCGATGAGGATATCATACAGCGCCCAGATGCCAAAGGCGATCAGGCCCCAGCCCAGCAGCTTGTTATGCTGGGGCAGTATGGCCCTAATATTGTCCCAGTTGGCGGGCAGAAGCAGGTCGTCGTCCTTGGGTTCCCCTGCCGCCAGATGACGGATGAGGTCATAGGTATCAAAAAAGCTGTACATCCACACGATGATTGAGCCAACGACCAGAACATTCACCAGCGTGCCTGCCATGATAAACAGGCAGAAGAACGTGATCATCGACAGGCCGCGCTTCATATAGCCGTAGTACATCTGGCCCGCGCCGGGGATGCAGGCAAAAATAAATGTCAGAAATGCGTTCTTTTTCATAGTTTATTCCCCCTTGGCGGTACCGCCGCCGATCGGTTCTGTTTTCAGCTGTTCCAGGCCGCTTTCGGCGGTCAGGGTAAAGTTTTTAAAGGTATTGTTCAGGCTTTCGTAAAAGCCGCCCACTACGCTGTTCACGCGCTGGCGGAAACTGGGCTGCGGCTCGGTGGGTGTAGGTCTGGCCACGGGCACGCCTGTGCTGCCAGTTATGCCGAAAGCGGTCACGTTCCACAGCAGGAAAGCCAGCGCCACCGCGGCCGCCGTGGAAACGTAGCGGTTGGTCATGATGCGGAAGCTGCGCAGCCGCATCAGGTTTTGCACCTGCGGGATCAGGTCACGCATCGGCTGCTGCAGACATTCCGGCGCGTTATCGATCATTTTCGTGTACCGCAGCAGGCAGTAATCGCAAAAGGTCAGGTGTTCGGCGGCTTCCAGCGCCCCCAGGTCATCCAGGGTGCCGTCCTTCAGGGCATACAGGCCCTCGTCGGTCAGGTGGCCTTCGGCGTCAAACAATTTTTCGTTATCAAAGTAAAGGCTCATTCCTTCTGCCTCCTCTCGATGATCTGCTGGCGCAGGATGTTCTTGGCGCGCCAGAGCTGGTTATTGACCGTGGCAGGCGGGCGGCCAACGGCGGCCGCGATCTCTGCGGTGGTCTTATGTTCCAGAAAATAGAGCACGGCGATCCTGCCGTAGGGTTCACGCAGGGTGCGCACCATGGTTTCCACCTCATCGGCCCCGGCCTTATCGGTCAGTTGTTCGATGGGGTCCTGCGCATCACCGGAGGGTGCGCCCCGTGGTTCGGGCAGGGCGTCATCCCCCGGGGCTTCCACCCGGCGCACCCAGCTGCTTTTTAAGTGGTCCTTGCATTTGTTGGCGGCCACACGCACCAGCCAGGCTTTGTAGTATTGCGGCTCGCACCGGTCAATGGCCGAATACGCGGAAAGGAAGGTATCCTGGGTCAGATCCTCGGCGGTGTGGGGGTCGTGCACGAATTGCAGGCAGACCGTGTAGATCAGCCGCTGATACTGCTGCATCAGCTCGGTAAATTCTCCGTTTGTCAGTTCCCACACCCCCTTTGTTTTGTCTTTCTGTTTACTAAAACGAATCCCCCGCGCCGGATTTTGCAACGCGGGGGATATTTTTTAAATTTCTTTTAAGATTTCTCTCAAATTTCGATGTCCAGGCTTACGGGGCAGTGGTCGCTGCCCATGATGTTCATTAAGATACCGGCCTCTTTGATGTTGGGGGCCACGCGGTCGCTGACGAGGAAATAGTCGATACGCCATCCTGCGTTCCGCTCACGGGCGCGGAAGCGCATGCTCCACCAGCTGTACATGCCGGTGTCGGCGGGGTGCAGGCAGCGGAAGCTGTCGGTGAAACCGGCGGCCAGCAATTCGTCCAGTTTGCCGCGTTCCTGGTCGCTGAAGCCCGCCGCGCCGCGGTTGGGGCCGGGGTTCTTCAGGTCGATGTCCTCGTGTGCGACGTTGAGGTCGCCGCAGAGGATGACAGGTTTAACGGCGTCCAGCTTCTTTAAATAGGTACGCAGGTCATCCTCCCACTGCATGCGGTAGTCGATGCGGGCCAACTCGTTTTGGGAGTTGGGGACGTAGAGGTTGACGAGGTAGAAATTGGGGTATTCCAGCGTGATGGCGCGGCCCTCATGGCTGTGGGCTTCGCAGTCGATGCCGTAGTTGACCGACAATGCCGGGATCTTGGCCCAGATGGCCGTGCCGGAGTAGCCTTTTTTCTCAGCGCTGTAAATATACTCGGTATAGCCTGCCGGGGCGAAGTCCGCCTGGCCTGGCTGCATTTTGGTCTCCTGCACGCAGAAAAAGTCAGCATCCAGGGCGTTGAAGGTATCCTCAAAACCCTTTTTCAGGCAAGCCCGCAGGCCGTTGACGTTCCAACTGATGAATTTCATGGGTAAGCCTTTCTTTTGTTTTATGTGGGCGTATGGGCGGCTTTCGGTGTTCCGCCGCCTTGCGGCGGGGCCGGGGCGGCATCCGCCAAAGCCAAAAATCAATTCGGCATCTTAACCGCTTTTTTCTTCCAGGCGCCGCTGACGAAGCGGCCGACAAAGCAAATGCTGCGGCAGACCCAGTCAATGACCATGGCCCACCAGACACCGACGGCGCCCCAGCCCATATTGACGCACAAGATCCAGCTGAACGCCAAACGCCAGACGAGCATCGAGACCACTGAGGCGACCATCGTAAACTTTACGTCGTTGGCGGCGCGCAGGGCGTTGGGCAGCACAAAGGCCGCCGGCCAGATCAGGATCCCCATGGCGCAGTGGATGATGACCAGTTCCGCCGCCAGGCTGCGGGTCTCCGGTGATAGGGTGTACATATTCAACACCACCCCCAGCGACAGGATGACCGCCGCATTGGCAATGCCCTGGGCAATGTAGTCCCACAGCATCAGCTTTTTGGTGTAGTACACCACCTGCTGCATGTCCTGTGCGCCCACGCAGCGGCCCACTACGGTAATGACCGCCAGACCCATGGCCTGGCCGATGATAGCGCCCACGGCGTCCAGGTTATTGGCCACCGCGTTGGCCGAGATGTGCACCGTGCCGAACAGCGAGATCATCGACACCACCAGCACACGGCCCAGCTGGAACAGGCTGTTCTCGCAGGCCGAGGGGATGCCTATGCGCAAAATGCTTTGCACGGTCCCCCGCTCCAGGTGAGTAACCGACCGCGGCGTAATGTGCAGCACGTACTCATGCTGAGCGGCCAACGCCAGGATGATAAACGCGCCCACCGCACGGGAGATCAGCGTGGGGATGGCCACGCCCTCGACGCCCATGCCCAGCAGGTAGATGCAGATGGCATTGCCGCCAAAGTTGATGGCGTTAACGATGACTGACACCTTCATGGACACAGCGCTGTTGCTGGTGGAGCGGAAAATGGCCGCACCTGCGTTATACAGCGCCAAAAACGGGAAGGACAGCGCCGTGATGGTAAAGTAGATCACCGCCGCGTCCATAACGTCATCGGTGATGGAGCCAAACAGCAGGCGCAGCATCGGGCGGCGGGTCAGCAGGCAGAACGCCGCCACCGCCAGCCCCAGCAGGGCACTTAACCCCACCAGCTGTCCGGCACTGCGGGCAGCCTGCTCGGGCTTTTTGGCGCCCAGATACTGGCTGGTGACCACAGCACCGCCGGTGGCCAGCGCCGCAAACACCGTAATGATGAGCTGGTTGATCATATCCACCAGCGAAACGCCGGATATGGCGGCCTCGCCTACCGACGAGACCATGACCGTATCCGCCATGCCCACCAGCACGCTGAGCGTCTGTTCGATAATCAGCGGCCAAAGCAGCGTGAGCAATTCGTGATTGGTAAAAAGTTTTTCCCTTTGTAAAGGCTGCATAGCAGCGCGTCCCCTCTTTATGTAGATACATAGTAAAGTATAGCACAAAGCCGGGGTGCGTGCAATGCGCAGACGAAGTTCCATCTTGCACAGCGGAAAGCTTTGTGCTATACTGGCGGCAGATAAAAGTTAGAATAATCAAACTTTTTTATAAGAGGACTGGAAAAAATGACACTGGCAGAAATCAAAGTTGGGCAGGATGCGGTACTGCGCACCATCGGCGGCCAGGGCGAGCTGCGCCACCACCTGCTGGATATGGGCCTGACCCCGGGCACCGAGGTGACCCTGCGCAAGGTTGCCCCCATGGGCGACCCCATCGAAGTAGAGCTGCGCGGCTACGAGCTGACCCTGCGGCTGGCTGATGCCGCCAAGATCGAAGTGGACAATGTCCACGAAACGGACCGCGCTGCCCGCAGCGAGACACGGCACGCGCCTGTGCCCCACCCCGGCGTGGGCGAACTGCGCAAGGCCGCCAGCTACCACGACCGCAAGGCGGGCAGTGAGATTGCCAAAGGACAGCCGCTGCGTTTTGCCCTGGCCGGCAACCAGAACTGCGGCAAAACGACGCTGTTCAATCAGCTGACCGGCTCCAACCAGCATGTGGGCAACTTTCCCGGCGTCACGGTAGACCGCAAGGACGGCACGATCCGCGGCCATGCCGAGGCCACCGTCACCGACCTGCCGGGCATCTATTCCCTGTCGCCCTATTCCAGCGAGGAGATCGTCACCCGGGACTTCCTGCTGAACACCCACCCAGACGGCATCATCAATATCGTTGATGCCACGAATATTGAGCGCAACCTTTACTTAACCATGCAGCTGATGGAACTGGGGATTCCGATGGTGTTGGCGCTGAATATGATGGACGAAGTGCGCGCCAATGGCGGCACCATCATGGTCAACGAACTGGAGGAACTGCTGGGTGTGCCGGTGGTGCCCATCTCGGCCGCCAAGAACGAGGGCATCGACGAGCTGGTGGAGCATGCCCTGCATGTGGCCCGCCACCGCGAGGTCCCCGGCCGCATCGATTTCTGCGATGCCACCGATGGCAAGGACGGCGCGGTACACCGCTGCATCCACGCCGCGGCCCACCTGATCGAGGACCACGCCCAGCGCGCCGGTCTGCCGCTGCGGTTTTCCGCCACCAAGCTGGTGGAGGGTGATCAGCTGATCGAAGCTGCTTTGCAGCTGGACGAAAACGAGACCGAACTGCTGGGCCATACCATTGCCGAGCTGGAAAACGAGACCGGCCTGGACCGCGAGGCTGCCCTGGCTGACATGCGCTTTACTTTTATCGAGCGCCTGTGCGACAAGACCGTGGTGCGCCCCGGTGAAAGCCGCGAGCACAAGCGCAGCGTGGCTATGGATAAGGTCCTGACCGGCAAGTACACCGCCCTGCCCTGCTTTATCGGCATTATGGCGCTGGTGTTCTGGCTGACCTTCGGGGTCATCGGCGCGGCGCTGTCTGACCTGCTGACTTTGGGCATCGACGCCGTGACCAACGCCGCTGACCATGCGCTGACCGCCTACGGCATCAACCCGGTGGTGCACAGCCTTGTCATCGACGGTATTTTTGCCGGCGTGGGCAGCGTGCTGAGCTTTTTGCCCGTTATCGTCACTTTGTTCTTCTTCCTTTCCATCTTGGAGGATACCGGCTATATGGCCCGCGTGGCGTTTGTGATGGATCAGCTGCTGCGCCGGGTGGGGCTTTCGGGCCGCAGTTTTGTGCCGATGCTGATCGGCTTTGGCTGCTCGGTGCCTGCTATCATGGCCACTCGTACTTTGTCCAGCGACCGCGACCGCAAGATGACCATTCTGCTGACACCGTTCATGAGCTGCTCGGCTAAGCTGCCGATCTACGCACTGTTTACCACCGCGTTTTTCCCGCGGCAGTGGCGGGCCGTTGTAATGGTGGGGCTGTACCTGACCGGCATCGTATGCGGTATTTTGTATGCGCTGGTGCTGAAACTGACCCGCTATAAGGGCGAGCCTGTTCCCTTCGTCATGGAGCTGCCCAACTACCGCTTTCCCTCGGCCCGCAGCGTGGGCCAGCTGATTTGGGAGAAGGCCAAGGACTTTTTGCAGAAAGCCTTTACCATTATTTTTGTAGCTACCGTGTTGATCTGGTTCCTGCAGACTTTTGATACACGGCTGAATGTTGCAGCGCCGGATACCAGCCTGCTGGCATTGATTGGCAGCTGGGTAGCGCCGATCTTTAAGCCGCTTGGCTTTGGCGACTGGCGTGTTTCTACCGCGCTGATCACCGGCTTTACCGCCAAGGAGAGCGTTGTTTCCACCCTGACGGTACTGCTGGGCGGCGATACGGCAGCACTTTCCACGATGTTTACCCCGTTTACCGCTGTGGTATTTTTGGTGTTTACCCTGCTGTATACCCCCTGCGTGGCCGCTGTGGCCGCCGCCAAGCGCGAACTTGGCAGTGCAAAAGCCGCCGCCGGGGTGGTTGTGATGCAGTGCGGTATTGCATGGGTGGTTGCCTTTGTGGTACACTGTATAGGTACACTGCTGGGGTTTGTGTGACCCCTTGTCCCGGAGGTAATTGACTATGGCAAGTGCGATCATTGTAGTGGTAATTTTTGTGCTGCTGGCGCTGGCGATCCTGTTTATCTGCCAGAACGGCGGCTGGCAGGGTGGCTGCGGCGGCAACTGCGCCAGTTGCCACCAGCATTGCAGCGATAAAGAGAAACAGGAAAAGAAGAAGTAACCAGCGCATAAAAATGCTCCCCTCACGGGGAGCATTTTTTGTGTGTATGTATATGTATAATTTACTGGGCGGCAATGGACTCCAGCCTGTAAACCGTTCTGCCATCCGGGCCGGCTGTGCAGGTGAAATGGTAAACCAAGACCCTGCTTTGCCGGGTGGAATCCTCGAATTGGGTATCCCCTGCTTCCGCAAACACCTGTGCTTTTGACGTCGCGGTATCAATTTTCACATTCGTTACCGTAATATCACCATACGGGAGAGATGTCTCCTGACTATAATAGCAGATCCCGTTTTGCGGCTCGCCAAAAGGCCATTCGGTTATATCCGAAATAGAAAGGTCCGAAAGCCCCAAATATATCGCAGCCGTTTGCAGCAGATCACTTTCCGGAATTTCCCAAAAGTAATTATCATTTTGTGTATAGGTACTGCCTTCGCCCTTGCTTTCAAAGGTTTGGTACAGCAAAAAGAACGATAAATTGTAATCCTGCGGAAGTTCTTTCGTGCTTTGCAGGGGTGTATCAAAGAAACAGCCCAGCGTTTGGGTATACGATGCAAGCTCGGATTCCTGCGCCGCCTGGTCAGGGGCCGCAGGCATCTGTTCGCCTTGCGCCGGTGTACTTTCGGGCGCTGGTTCAGACGATGCCGCGGGTTCCTCTACCGGCGCAGTACTTGCAGTCGTGGGTGCCGGTGTCTCGACCGGGGTATCGGTGGGCTGGGCGGTCTGCGCTGGCACATTCTGTACCCCGCAGGCTGCAAGGGCCAGGGGCAGGGCCAGCAGGCAGGCGATGGCTTTTTTCATAGGGTATTCTCCTTTCCTGTTTATATTTATTTGCCCGTGTACATCGTTACCGGGGTATAGTCGGTGCTGCCGGAAAGGTAGGCGGCGCGGTCCTGGGTGGCGTAGGCGATCTTATCCAAAAAGTCCGGGGCATCTATACTGCCGTGGGTGACGAATACCCGCCCGCCGGGCAGCAGCATTTCCGGGTAGCCTGTGGAGGCATACTGGCTCGATTCCTTTACAAACGCCGGGCGGTAACTTTGCCCATCGTTCAGGTCATATACCTGTACCGATTCGCCCTCATCCCAAACGATCCATTGCAGCTCGCCCTGTTCGTTCTCCAACACCTGCTCACTTGCGTACGGGTCGTCCCGTGCCAGCACTTGTACCATTTCGCCGTTTTCCAGCTTACCCACACCGGTTGGGTAGCCATCCTCCCCATACAGGTCGAAATACAGTGTGCCGTCGCGGTGGCCGCGATACCAATAAAAATCCTCACTTGTGGGATAGCTGTAGAGTTTTTTCATTTCGCCGGTGGCAGCATCAAAAAGGTCATACTCATACTCTGAGTTCTGAAAAACGGCATTGTACTCATCCCCGTCGACATTGCTGGGCAGCGGGCTGGGGCTGACAATGCGGTGGATGACCCATTTATCGCCCGCGCCATATACATTTATGGTCTGTTCCGGCAGGTTGATATAGCTTACCTCGTTCGTGGTGCGGTCCCGCCGGATGATGCGCTTGCCGCTGGCATAGTCCAGCTCGTACAGCGCGGCATCATCATACCATGCAGGGTAGAATTCCTCTTCCACAGGCAGGCGCTCCACACTGCCGGTGGAAGTATCCACGATGTAACACCATTTGGTGGGGTTGTCCTTGTCCATATTTTCAAAGCAGTACAGCTCTACTATGTCGTCCCAGGCGGCCATGCCACAGGCTTCTCCGCCTTGCAGCTCGATCTCCGCCAGCTTTTGCTGCGTGGCGGTGTCGCAGTCGGTTTTTATCAGGTAAAACGTATCGGTGTTGGTGGCTTCATCGTATTTCTGGTTCATGCTGTACAGGCCGGTGTTGGTATAAAGCCTGTACGCTGTGCCGCGCAGCTTGCCCGCAGTGCCAACCGCCGGGGCGGTCGTTTTCTGGGCGGTCTCGGTGGTCTGTTCGGTTTCCGTGGCCGGCTGGCTTTGGGCGGTGTCCGCACCCTGCGCTCCGCAGGCGGCGAGAGCCAGGGGCAGGGCCAGCAGGCAGGCGATGGCTTTTTTCATAGGGTGTTTTCCTTTCACGTTTATTATTTAGTCTCCTGTATACATTGCAATCGGGGTATAGTCGGTACTGCCCGCCAGATAGGCGGCGCAATCCATTACGGCGTAGGCTTTGCGATCGATGCCATAGACATTGGTGTAGGAACCATTGCTGACCAAAATCTTATCGTTTGCCAGCAGTTTTTCGGGGTATCCGGCGTTCCATCCTTCCACTTTATCCCACTCAATTACCCGCGTGTAGGTCTGGCCGTCTGCCAGGTCATAGATTTTGATGGCTGCTTCGCCCTTTTCGGTCAGCTGGGTGACCCAGCGCAGTTCGCCCTGCTGCTGTACGGTGGATACACTGACACTGCTGAAGGGCAGCGTCCATACGGGAGTCATTGCGCCGTTTTCCAGTTTGTCCACCGTGGCCGGAGCTGTGTCACCGATGCCGTTCCCGTTCGTTTGCCAATGTATAAAGTAAAGGCTGCCGTCCCGCTGACCGCAGTAGTCATAACCATCACCTATCGTAGGAAATTCGTAAAGTTTTTCCATCTCACCGCTGGCGGGCTCGTACAGGATAATTTCCGCCGTGGAGTTCTGCCAGGTGGCGTCGAAAGCGTCCTTCTCGCTGATCGGATCTGGCACAGGAGACGGGCTACTGACGCGCACCAACAGCCAGCGGCCATCCACCGCACCGCATACAGTATAGGTCTGGCCCGGCAGGTTCTGCAAGGTCAATTCACCGGTGGTGCGGTCCAGCCGGGTAAGGCTTTCGACCCAAAGGTTTGAGCGGTTTTCCTGGTAAAGGGCAGCGTCATCGTACCAGGTTGGGGCAAACGCGCCATCCATCTGCTGCTTTTCCACGCCACCGGTGGCCGTGTCAATGGTATAGCGCAGGCTGGGCCGCTCGCCCTCATCCGTGTTTTCCTGCAGGTACAGGTCTACCGCATCATCCCAGACGGCCATACCGTAGTAGCCGCCATCCAACGTGATGCTTGCCACCTTTTCCTGCGTGGCTGTCTCGATGTCCGTTTTGACGACACAGTAGACATCCTCATTTGCAGCTTCGTTGAAAAGCTCATGCAGGGTATACAGACCTGCGGCGGTTTCCACCTCGGTACTGCATGGCCGCATCCGGCCCATGATGCCCGGCTGGTTGACTTCCGCCGGGGTGCTTTTCCCGTTCTCGGTGGTCGCTTCGGTGGTCACCTCCGGGGCGGTGGTGGGCGCAGGCTGGGTGGTTTGCGCCCCGCAGGCGGCGAGGGTAAAGGGCAGGGCCAGCAGGCAGGCGATGGCTTTTTTCATAGGGCGTTCTCCTTTCGCGTTTGCATTTACTTGCCCGTGTACATTTCTATCGGGGTGTAGTCGGTACTGCCGTTGAGGTAGGCGGTCATGTCGATGGTCACCAGGGCAGGCTGGCTGTCGATGGCAGCGGTCGTCTCGTACCAGCCGTTGATCACGACCACGCGGTCATCGGGCAGCAGCTGTATGGGATAGCCTATATAATTATCATGGTCGACCGTCGGGGTGTAGGTCTGGCCGTCTGCCAAATCATAAATTGCAATGCTGTCCCGCAGATATTCCACGACCCATCGTTCTTCTCCGTCCTGACCGTAACTTTCAAACTCCGGGCATTGATCGCTTTGCGGGGTGTACACGGTCGTCATGGTGCCGTTTTCCAGTTTGTCCAGCCCCACCGCCATGGTGTAGATCTGGTCCTCCGTCGTGGTATAGTGGATAAAGTAGGGTACTCCGTCCCGCTGGCCGCTGTACATCCACTCCTCCCCGTCGTAGCAGGGGGTCTCGAACAGCTTTTCGCAGGTGCGGGTGGCAGGGTCGTACAGGTCGATCTCCAGCTGAGAGTTCTGCCACATAGCCAAAAAGGCATCCCGGTCGGTGGTGTAATCCGGCATGGGGCCGGGGCTGATGATACGGCCGATCAGCCAGCGCTGCCCGATGGCATCATATACGCTCTGCGTCTGGGACGGCAGAGGCAGGTCCACCTGCTGGCCGGTGGCGTGGTCCAGCCGGTGGATACATTCTACCCACTGGCCTGTGCGCCGCTCGGCGTACACAGCCGCGTCGTCCTGCCATTGCGGGGAAAAAGTTGCGCCTTCCACTTCCAGCCGCTCCATCTGGCCGGTGGCGGGGTCGATCTTATAGCGCCAGCTGGTTATATCGCCATTCTGGTAGCTGTTCGTCACGGGCTGGCCGGTCTCATCCAACCAATCGTCAATGTACAGTTCCAGGCCGTCCTGCCAGGCGGCCAGACTGGTATAGTAACCCTGGGTCTCCAGCTCGGCCGCTTTCTGCTGGGTGTTGGCCGTGGTGTCGGTTGCAATTATGGTGTAGACGCTGGTCAAGGTCTCATCATCGTAGGTGCTCATCATGCCGTAGAACGTCTGCCCCACGGCGGTATCATAACTCGTTTGGCGCAGGCGGCCCGTAAGACCGGGCAGGGCGCTCTCTGCCGGGGCCTCTGCGGCGGTCTCGGTGGTGGAGGGTGTCTCCGGGGGCTGGGGCGCGGTATCGCCTGCGGCGCAGCCGGGCAGGGCCAGCGCCAAAGCCAGGGCAAAGGGCAGCAGCTTGTTCATGATGTGTTCTCCTTTCGCATTCGGTTTAGCTGCAGGATACCCCACAGTTGTGACAGAGTTGTTTCAATTCTGCACTTTTTCGGGAGAATTTACAACTTTTTTCTCTGGTGTGTTTACAACATAAACACACTTGACTTTCTTGCGAAAGCATAGTATAGTAGTTACATTGTCCGCTCAAAGCGGGCAGGGGTAAGTGTCTAAAAGACAAGATGTAAGAAGAGGGGTATTTTGCATGACAATTTTTACGGCGGCCATTGAGCAGGCCAGCGATATTCTGTGGAATTCTCTGCTGTTGTTCCTGCTGGTCGGCACTGGCGTGTTTTTCACCATCCGGCTGCGGGGCGTACAGCTGCGCCGCTTTGGCGAGGGGTTCCACCGCGTTTTCGGCAACTTCACCCTGCGGGGCAAAAAGGCCGATGACCAGGGCATGAGCAGCTTCCAGGCATTGGCCACGGCCATTGCGGCCCAGGTGGGCACCGGCAACATCACCGGCTGCGCCACGGCGCTGGTCAGCGGCGGCCCGGGCGCGTTGTTCTGGGTGTGGGTATCGGCGTTCTTCGGCATGGCGACGATTTACGCCGAGGCCGTGCTGGCCCAGCGTTACCGCACCACCGTCAACGGCAAAGTCACCGGCGGCCCGGCGTACTACATCCGCGCGGCGTTCAAGGGCACCTTTGGCAAGGTGCTGGCAGGCGTATTCTCGGTACTTATTATTCTGGCGCTGGGCTTCATGGGCAACATGGTACAGTCCAACTCCATCGGTGATGCGTTCCATAACGCCTTTGGCATGAGCCATCTGGCCGTGGGCATTGTCGTAGCCGCGATCGCAGCGTTCATCTTCCTGGGCGGCGTGCAGCGCATTGCCGCTGTGACCGAAAAGATCGTGCCCATCATGGCGGCGTTTTACATCGTGGGCTGCGTGGTGATCCTGGTCATGAACTACAAGGCGCTGCCCAATGCCTTTACGCAGATCTTTGTGCTGGCGTTCAACCCGCAGGCGATGGCCGGCGGCGTGGCCGGTGTGACCGTGCAGCAGGCGATGCGCTTTGGCGTGGCCCGCGGCCTGTTCTCCAATGAGGCCGGCATGGGCTCGACCCCGCACGCCCACGCGCTGGCTAAGGTCAACCACCCGCGTGAGCAGGGCGCCGTGGCCATCCTGGGCGTGTTCATCGACACCTTTGTAGTGCTGACCCTGACCGGCCTGGTGCTCATCACCTCCGGCCTGATCCCCGAGGGGCTGACCGGCACCGCCCTGACCCAGGCAGCGTTCAGCCAGGCGTTCGGCGGGTTCGGCCCGGTGTTTATCGCCATCTGCATGTTCTTCTTCGCGTTCTCCACCATCATTGGGTGGTACTTCTTCGGCCAGTCCAACTTCAAGGCCCTGTTTGGCGAGAAAGCCCTGCCGGTGTACAGCGTCATCGTGGTGGTGTTCATTTTGGTCGGCTCTACGCTGAAAGTGGACCTTGTGTGGGCCATGGCGGACTTCTTCAACGGCCTGATGGCCGTGCCCAACCTGCTGGCACTGCTGGCACTTTCGGGGGTTGTGGCGGCCATTGATAAGGAATGATTTTTAGTTTTTAATAGCAGCTTTTACGTGGCTCACCACCTTGCGGTGAGCCACTTTTTTAACGGCATCCGGCCGCTATGCGCACTCTTTTGTGACCAAAAGAGTACCAGAAAAGTCCCGCTCGTTCCGAGGTGCCCGCCGCATGGTGGCGGAACACCGAAAGCCACCGCCTTCAAAAAAATCATAAAAAGTTGATACAAACTCTCCCCCATCGGCGTTATAAGGGTGAAACCCAAAGAAAGGAGGCCCGCCATGCAGACAGAGCAGGATCTGGAAAAACTTGTCCGCACCTACACCCCGGCGCTGCTGCGCTACTGCACCGGCATCCTGGGCGATGCTCCCACCGATACTACCGCCATAAATTATTTCAACAAGCGTGCCGGTCTGACCTGGGATTGCGAAACTTACGAGATGTCCAACGGCTGCACCGCCCTGCTGCCGCTTTGCACCAGCAATCCCAACAGCTACACCTACTACAGCACATGGGCCTTTTTTGAAAAGGACGGCATTTTGTACCAGCTTGGCTGCACGCCGGTTGCCGGATATTTTAACAGCGGCCTGGAAGATGACCGGGCGGTGTTAAGGCAAGTGCTGGATGGGTTTGAATAATCGTCTACGGCTCCCCTTTGCATGGGGAGCCTTTTTTATGCCCGCATGGTTGCGTCTTTCTGCAAAAACGGGTATACTATAAATAAGTATACTTTGCAGGGAGGGCACCTGAATGAAAGCGGATTCCTATCGTTTTGACGGCAGCGGCAAGTGCCGACTGGACAAACTGGCTACCAACAGCAAGGGCGACGGGGTCGACAAAGAGAAAATTCTGGCAAAGACCGCCGAAAACCTGCAAAAAATGGCCGCTTTGCAGGACGCCTTTTACGCCGACGGCCGCGAAGGACTGATCTTCGTTTTGCAGGCCATGGACGCTGCCGGCAAGGACAGCACCATCAAGCATGTGATGTCCGGCCTGAATCCCCAGGGCGTGCAGGTGACCAGTTTTAAACAACCCAACAGCGAAGAGTTGAAACACGACTTCCTGTGGCGAGTCAACAAGGCGCTGCCCGCCCGCGGGTCCATCGCCATTTTCAACCGCAGCTACTACGAGGATGTGCTGGTGGTCCAGCTGCACGACCTGCAAAAAGGCTACCAGATGGCCCCGCGTGTGCTGGAGCAGGACAAGGACGAGTTTTTCGCCCAGCGCTACCGCCAGATCCGCCATTACGAGCAGTATCTTTATGAGAACAGCTACCGCGTGGTAAAGATCTTCCTGCATGTGTCCAAAAACGAGCAGAAAGAGCGCTTTTTGGAGCGCATCGATAACCCCGCTAAAAACTGGAAGTTCTCCGCCAGCGACCTGGCCGAGCGCGCCTATTTTGACGATTATCAACGCCTGTACGAGCAGGTTATCGATGCCACCGCCGCCAAGGAGGCCCCGTGGTACGCCCTGCCCGCCGACCAGAAATGGTACACGCGGTATCTCGTGAGTGAAATTGTAGTAGACGCGCTGGAGCATACCAGCCACAACTACCCCGTTTTGAGTACCGAAGCGCAGCAGAACTTGCAGGACTGCCGCACCCGATTGGAGGCCGAGAACAGCTGATGGCACCCATCCGCGTTTTACAGGTCATGCCCGCCATGGACGCCGGCGGCATGGAGACTTTTGTGATGAACGTCTACCGCACCATCGACCGGGACAAGGTGCAGTTCGATTTTTTGTATCATTACGATAAGCCGTGCTTTTTTGACAATGAGATCTGCACGTTAGGCGGTAATATCTACAAAATGACCGTGCGGCAGGACAATAACCTGCCCCGCTATCTGCGTGAACTGCGCGAGTTGTTCGCCGCCCACCCGGAGTGGCGCATTATCCACGGCCATTACAGCGGCTTTGGCATGTTTTACAACCCCGTGGCACGCCGGGCGGGCATCCCTGTGCGGGTGGGCCACAGCCACAACACCGCCTATGAACCGAACCTGGTGGGCCGGCTGGACAAGCTGATGAGCAGCCGCTTCAACGCAGGCCTGACCGACCGCTTCGCCTGCAGCCAGAAGGCCGGGGAGATGCTGTTTGGCAAAAGCCCTTTCACCGTGCTGCCCAACGGCATTGACACGGCCCGCTTTGCCGCCCGCGATCCGCAGCGCCGCGCCTTGCTGCGCGGGGAACTGGGCGTAGCGGATAACGAAATTTTGTTTGGCCATGTAGGGCGGTTCTCGGCGCAGAAAAACCACCCTGGGCTGTTGAAAATTTTTGCCGCTGTGCGCGCCCGTCTGCCCAAAGCCCGCCTGGTGCTGCTGGGCGGCGGCGAGCCTGGCTACATAGAAGAGATACAAAACCTGGCCCGTAGTTTGGGCCTTGGCGACAGCGTGATCTTTGCCGGAGTGCGCAGCAACATGCAGGGCTTTTACGACGCCATGGACGCCTTTTTGCTGCCCAGCCTGTTTGAGGGCCTGCCCGTGGTGCTGGTAGAGGCCCAGACCGCCGGGCTGCCCTGCTTTGTGGCCGACACCGTGGACAAGGGTGCCGCCTTTACCGACCGCGTGCATTTTTTGCCGCTGCAGGATGAAGCCGCCTGGGCAAATACCATCGCCGGGGCCAGCCTGCGCCGCGACCCGGACGCCCGCCGCAAGGCCGTGGAGGCCGGGTATGACATCCACCACAGCGCCGAAATTTTGCAGGAGTTCTACCTGCGCCGCTATGCCGAGGTGACCCGATGAGCGCCCCGGTCTGCACCATTGCGGTGATCGTGCCCGTACACAACGCGGCCAAATATTTGCCGGATTGCCTGGACGCCATCGCGGCCCAGCAGTTTGGCGACTTTTGCTGCGTGCTGGTGGACGATGGCTCCCGGGACGAATCGCCGCTGCTGTGCGACAATATGGCCGCCGGGGATGCGCGTTTTACCGTCATCCACCAGCCCCAGCGCGGGGTGAGTGCCGCCCGCACCACCGGGCTGCGCCGGGCACTGGAGATCGGGACCGAGTGGATCGCGTTCTGCGATGCGGATGATCTGTACCACCCTGCGTTTTTGTCCACCTTATATAAGGCGGTGCAGGAGACCCACCTGCCGCTGGCCTGCTGCCGGTACGATACCTTTGCCGACACCCTGCCCGCCGAGGCCGCGCCCCCTGCCGCCGTAAAGCGGCTGGACGGCCCGGCGCATTTGGACGCACTGCTGCATGACCACGCCGTGGACTACGGCCTGTGGAACAAGCTGTACTCCGCCACACTGCTGACCCCCGCCATGCTGGACAATGACCTGGCCTACAACGAAGACCTGCTGGCCAACTGGCAGGCGTTTTGCGCCGCGCCCGGCTGCGCCTTTTGCGATTGGCCGGGCTACCACTACCGCCAGCATGCCGACAGCGCCAGCCGCCGGGGCCTGCCACCCCAAAGTCTCGATGACCAGCGCCGCGCGGCTGCGCTGATTCGCGGCAGCGTGCCCGGGCAATGGCCCGTGCTGCAGCAGAGCGCCAACGCTTTCTACTATGAAAAGCTGGTGTACCTGGCCAGCATGATCCTGCGCCGTGCCGACATTGAGCCTTACCGCGTGCAGCTGGGTGAGCTGCGCATTGGCATCACTGCCGGGCTGAACGACCGCCAGCTGGGCCGCAATCCACAGCTGCCCTTTGCCATTAAAGTATCGGCCTGGGCCACCGTACACGCGCCCAAACTGTGGCGCAAGGTGTGCCGCAAATATTTGAAAGATCGACAGTAATGCGTATTTTATTTGTGTTAGACCGGGTAGAGAACCCCGCCAGCGCCAACGCACAGCTGGCCTGCCGCCTGGCAGAGCAGCTTTTGGCCCAGGGGCACGAGATCCATCTGTTGGAACTGTGGGACGGCGAGAATCCGCCCCCCGCGCCGCCCTCCGGGGCCAGCCGGCACACGCTGGCCTTTGCCGATGAGCGGCTGATGAACCATGCGCTGGAAAACGGTGCCAAGACCGGCAGCCCGGTGCCCCTGCGGCTGCTGCGGCTGGCGGCCCATCCCACGGCCGTAGCGGCGGCGTTCCGCCAATTGGTGCTGCATGCACCCCGCCGCACGGTGGACAGCCGCCGGGAAATGGAACGGTTGGACGCGGAATTTCACTTCGACGCGGTGTGTGCCGTCTGTGCCCCCTACCGCACCGCCTTTGCGCTGGAGACCGCGCAGATCGGCGGCAAAAAGCTGCTGTGGCAGCTGGACCCCTACGCCAGCAACAAGGACTACACGGCTCCGGGCGGTTACGCGCGGGAAGGGCAGCTGCTGCAAGCCATTGATACAGCGTTCATCACGCCCCAGGCCCTGCCGGATTACGAGGGCGGGCCGCTTTCCTCCTGGCGCTGCAAGGTGCAGGTGCTGGGCTTCCCGGTTTTACTGCCGGGCGGGCCGGTGCCTGCGCACGAGGGGGTGCGGTGTGTATTTTGCGGCAGTTTGTACCCCACGTTACGGGAGCCGGATTTTGCGCTGGAACTGTTTACCGCACTGAACGCCCCCGACCTGACCCTGACGATTGCCGGCCGTGGGTGGGAACCGTTTGAAGCGGCGGCGCAAAGTGCGCAGGCCGTTTTGGGGGCACGGTTCGTCCGCCCCGGTTTGCTGCCGCCGGAAAAGGCGGCAGAGCTGGAAAGCGGGGCTGACATTTTGCTCAGCCTTGGCAACGCCTTTGACAACCAGATGCCCAGCAAACTGTTCAGCTACCTGGGCACCGGCAAGCCGCTTTTGCACCTGGCCGTGACCGACACCGACCCCACCCTGCCTTACCTGGCGAAGTATCCGCTGGCGCTGGTGCTGCACAAAAAGGACGGCGTAACGCCGGAAGTAGTAGACACGCTGCGACGCTGGCTGACTGACGTGCAGGGGCAGTGCTTGCCCTATGCGCAGGTGGCCGCCCTCTACCCGGAGTTTACGCCGGGCGTAGTGGCACAGACGTTTATTGGGCGAGTGTAAGCCAAAAGCGGGCGGATATGGAATCCGCCCCTACTACCTGCGATTTCATCCCGTAGGGGGGCATTCTATATGCCCCCGCGGGCCGATGCAAGCATCGGCCCCTACATCCCTGCTGTTACTGACCCATTCTTCCTGAAAGGATCTACTTTTCTATGCACATCCTTTGGCTTGTAAAAACTGTATTGCCGCAGGCGGCGGCTGCCTGCGGGCTGGCAGGTGCCAGCGATGTAAGCGGCAGTTGGCTCACCGGCCAGCTGGCAGCGCTGCGCCCCCACGGGGAACTGCGCCTGACCGTGGCCTGCAAGGATGCCCGCCAGAAAGCATCCTTGCAGGGTGAGCAGGACGGCGTAAGCTACCGCATCCTGCCCGGTGCCGATGGTTTTGCCGCCCTGCTGCAAACCGAGCAGCCCGACCTTGTGCATATCTGGGGCACCGAGTACCCCGAAGCCGCCGCCATGCAGGATGCCGCCGCTGCGGCGAACCTGCCGGTGCTCATCAGCATCCAGGGCGTAATGCGGGACTGCGCGGCGCACGTGTGCGACGGCGTGCCCGATGCCTACCGCCATTCCGGCGGACTGTGGCACACCATTGATAAGGTCATTCCCGGCGAACTGCTGGACAACATGCAAGCTAATTTTGACGCTCTGGCACAAAAAGAGGCCGCCGTTCTGGGCAAGGCCCGCTGCGTCACCGGCCGCACCGGCTTTGACCGCCGCGCCGCCGCCGACCTGGCCCCCGCCGCCCGCTACTACCCCTGCAACGAGACGCTGCGCCCCCTGTTTTACACCGGGGTGCTGTGGCATGCGCGGGAGTTTGGCCGTGCGCCGGTACTGTTTCTGCCCCAAGGCAACTACCCGCTGAAAAACCTGCACACCGTCATCCGGGCGCTGCCTGCCGTGCGCCAACAGTTTCCCGGTGCCACGCTGCACATTGCGGGCTGGCCGCCGCTGGACAAAGGCCCGCTGCTGCGGCCCATCATCGACCGCATGTTCCCCTATAAACTCTACTGCAAGCGGCTGGCAGCGCAGCTGGGCGTGGCCGATGCTCTGCATTATACCGGCCCGCTGGATGCCGCCGCCATGCGGCAGGCGTACCTGGAGGCAGACGTATTTTTGCTGCCCTCCAGCTGCGAGAACAGCCCCAACAGCCTGGGCGAGGCCATGCTGCTGGGCATGCCCTGCGTGGCCAGCAACGCCGGGGGCATCCCCGATATGCTGGCCGCCGGCCGCGAGGGGCTGCTTTACGGCGAGGGCCAGGACGCGGACGCCCTGGCCCGCTGCCTGCTGCAGGTGCTGACCGCCCCCGACGGCGGCACGGCCCTGGGCCAGGCAGCCCACGCCCGTGCCCTGCACACCCACGATGCCGCCGCCAACGCCGCCGCGCTGGTGGGCATTTACGAAACGATTTTGAAGGGGGATGCCCAGTGAGGATCGGCGCTGTCACCATCATCATCCCCTGCTATAAAGCCGCTGCCACGCTGCGCCGGGCTGTGGATTCCACTCTGTGCGGTGCACCAGCCGATACACAGCTATTATTGGTGGACGACGGAAGCCCGGATTCGACCGGCACACTTTGCGACGAGCTGGCCGCTGCTGACCCCCGCATCACCGCGCTGCACCGGGCAAACGGCGGCGCGGGTGTGGCCCGCAGCACCGGGCTGGACGCCGCTACCGGCGACTGGGTGCTGTTTTTAGATGCCGACGACGAACTGCTGCCCGGCCTGTGGGACGAGCTGGCCGCGCTGGATGACACCGCCCAAAAAGCCGACCTGCTGCTGTTTCACCTGTACCGGGCCAGCGGCGGCGACACCACCGGGGTGCTGGCACCGGGCTTTTACCCGGATCTGTCCGCATTGGGCGCTGCGCTGGAGCCACTGCTGTTTACCAGCGGCCTGCTGGCGGCCCCCTACCCCAAACTGTTCCGCCGGGCTGTGATAGGGGCGCTGCGGTTCGACCCGCGGCTGCAGATCAACGAAGATGTTTTGTTTAATCTGCAATTTTTACAAAATGGCTCTGCCATTTATTGCCTGCATGGTGTATACTATAAACAAAACGATGTAGGGATCGGCAGCCTTTCCCGCTCACTGCGGGGGGACTTGCTGGACGCCGAGGCCATCACCCGCCCGGCGCTGGAAGCTCTGCTGACCCAAAACGGCATTGACCCCGCCCCCTACCTGCAAACCAGCCGGGTGCGCGCCTGCATCAACCAGTACGGGCTACTGACCGGCTGCAAGGGCAGTTTAACCTATAAACAACGGCGGGATGTATTTGCTCGCATTTTGGCTGATGCCGATGCCCGCGCGGCGTTGCGGGCGCGGCTGCAAAACGACCCCAACCGCCTGCTGGCCCTGCCCTACAAGCTGGGGCTGGCGCTGCGTGCGCCGGGGCTGCTGGCTGCCTACACGCTGGCCAAACAGCGATTTTTGTAAATGATAAAAGGAGTCCGCCATGGCGATGGATCACCCCAAAATTAGCATTATCACCACGGTTTACAAAACCGGGCATTATCTGCCGCTGACCGTGCAAAGCATCCTGGCCCAGACGTTTACCGATTTTGAACTGCTGCTGGTCGACGACGGCAGCCCCGATAACAGCGGCGAGGTCGCCGATGCACTGGCCAAGACCGATGCCCGCATCCGCGTTTTCCACAAGGAGAACGGCGGCCCTGCCAGCGCCAGCAACATGGGACTGGACAACGCCCGCGGCGACTACATCGGCTTTGTCGATTCCGACGATTTGATCGCGCCGGATATGTATGAAAAACTCTACGCCGCTGTACAGGCCCCCGGCGTACGGCTGGCCGCCTGCGCGGGCGATTGCATCGACGAGGACGGCAGCAAAATTGAGGGCCGCGTCGTCACCAGTGACTTGCGGGGCGTGCATGACGCCCAGGAGCTTTTGCTGGATGCGTTTAAGACCGGCAGCTTTTACGGGCCGCTGAGCTGGAACAAGCTGTTTGATGCGCGCCTGTTTAAAGACAAAGGCATCCATTACGATGAAACGATGCTTTTTGGCGATGATGCCAGTGTGCTGCACCGCGTGTTTGAGGGCGAGAAGTGCAACTGTCTGGGCGATGCGCTCTACCATTACCGCACCCGCGCGGGGCAGATCACCACGGCCGGCTTCCCGCCGCGCAAGCTGGATGACCTGCGCATGTACTGGGATTGGCTGCAATATTTTGCCGCCAAACCGGACCGCACGGAATACCGGCAATGGGCCACGGCCTGCTACTGGCGGCTGTTTTACCAGTTCTGGTGCCAATCCGGCGCGGCTGGCAATCTGAACGATCTGAAAGACCAGTTTATGGCACATAAAAACCATCTGGATGCCGTTGTGCCGGACCTGATGCGCAGCCCGCTGCTGTCGGCGGGGGAAAAAGTACGGCTTGTCCTGTTCAGCGCCAATCCATCGGCCTTTTACGGGGCCGCCATGGCCTGGGGACGCCTGACAGCAAAGAGGAAGGGGAAATAAGCGATGGAACATATCGGAATCAGCGTGATCGTACCGATCTACAATACCAAACCGTACCTAAAAGAGTGCGTGGATAGCATCCTGAAGCAGGAAGTGGAAGTGCCCTTTGAGGTACTGCTGGTGGACGACGGCGCCACCGACGGCTGCGCCGAAATGTGCGATGAGTTTGCCGCCAAGGACAAGCGTGTGCGGGTCTTCCACCAGGAGAACCAGGGCCTGTCCGCCGCCCGCAACACCGGCATCGACGCCGCCCGCGGCCGCTACTATGCCTTTGTGGACTCGGACGATGTGGTCTGCCCCGGCTACCTGCACACCCTGTACGCCGCCTGCGAGAAAAATGACGCCTACATGGCGCTTTGCTCCGTGGAGGACGTGCAGGAGAACGGCAAGAGCTGCGATCCTGCCAGCTATACCCGCCCCAACGCCGAGGGCGTTTTCTGCGGCAAAGACCTGCTGAATGAGTTTTACACCCCCAACGGCACCGTGTACACCGTTGCCTGGAACAAGCTCTACCGCGCCGAGGTCTGGAAGCTGCTGCACTACCCCGAAGGCCGCCTGCATGAGGATGACTTTGTGGCCCACCGCCTGTTCTGGCGGTGCGACAAGGTCGTCTGCGTGGACAAGGTGCTGTACCACTACCGGCTGCGCGGCGGCAGCATCTGCCGCACCAACACCAAGCCCGAGGCCTTTGACGCTGTGGACGGCCTGGCCGACCGCTACCGCTTCTATGTGGAAAACGGTGCTGACCGCGCGGTGATCGATGCCGCCTATGCAGCCTGCTGGCGGCGGTATCTCTTCCTGTGTGCCAAGGTGCGCCAGAACCCCACCCCGCAGCTGGTGAAGGCCATCAGCAAGGAGCAGTTTTTGATGCAGGGGCTCATCAGCTACCTGCCCAACTGCCGCCAGATGAAGATGACCGAGAAGCTTTCCGCCGCCCGCTGGGCCATGATGAGCGCGGAGAGTTTGTGCCCGATCAAGAAGTAACTGATAGTCGCGCTTTTGTAGGGGCGGATGCTTGCATCCGCCCCTACAAAAGCGCGACTATCAGTTACTTCTTGAT